>ERZ791842.40-NODE-40-length-152343-cov-7.75854_pt1 | contig 152343 bp, 129 predicted proteins | sample MGYA00509944_ERZ791842 | MGnify/ENA primary metagenome ERZ791842 (study PRJEB30046, sample SAMN00715263) | human gut metagenome | study: EMG produced TPA metagenomics assembly of the A metagenome-wide association study of gut microbiota in type 2...
CCGCCCCCAGCACCAGCCCCGCCGAGGGCGGCACCCACGCCGCGACGCCCAGCTCCCGGGTGCGCTCAATGGCCGGCAGCAGCAGGCTCCACACGCTGGCCGCCAGCATGATGCCCGCCGCCATCCCGCTGAGCACCCGCTGGGTGCGCGGTGCCGCCGACCGACGCAGCAGGAACACCCCGGCCGCCCCCAGTGTGGTGCACACCGCCGGGAACAGCAGCACCCCGGCCGCAAAAAAGATCTGGTTCAAAACGCATTCCCCCTTTGCCCGTTTTATGTTCCGGCAGCGCAAAAGGTGAACGCGAAGCAGAAAAGCCTGCAAGTTTCCCCGCAGGCTCTTCTTCATGCAACAACTACAAAAAGAGGTTTGCGAATGTCAGAACGAGATGTCCTCTTCCCCGTCCTCTGCGGGTTCGGCCCCAAGCGGCACCTTCACCTTGCACACTACGGCACTGGCCAGCACATACTTCACCTTTGCGGTGGCAGCATTGCCGATCTTGTCGTAAAGGCGGCCGGCGCTGCAGCAGTTGCCCACCACCATGTGGGTGCTGTTGGCCACATAGTCCACCTTGCCAAGGCCCGGCAGCTCGGCACGGATGGCCTCGGCGACGATTTTGCACAAGTACCTTGAGCAGCCCGGTGTTCCCCTGTTCCCACGCTTTGGTTTCATTCCATAGGCCGGACATATTTTACGGGAAGCAGCACGACAAATCGTCACAGAAATGTCATCTCCACTAAGATTCTTTTCCACGAGCTCCAAAGGTGGAATCTTTACGAAAGCAGTTTGCCAAAAAGTGTTCGACTTTTGGCGCAAAATTATAACAAAAGCGTAGATTCTCCCGCAAGATTGCAATCTTTGCCTAAAAACCTCTTGATTTTTTTGTAAAAAAGACTAGAATATTGCCTTGCAGACAGGCCCCGTACACAAGGCCCTCTGTGGAGATATTTTTTGAGAAACAAGGAGATTATAGATATGAAACTCAAGAATGTTGCTGTTGCTGTTGTTGCTCTGGCTCTGGCTGCCGGTATGACCGCTTGCGGCGGTTCTGCTTCTTCCACCGCTGCTTCTTCTACCTCTGAGGCTGTGTCCTCTTCTGTTGCTGCTTCTTCCGAGGCCGCTTCCAGCGAGGTGGAGACCGAGTCTGCTTCTTCTGAGGCCGCTTCCAGCGAGGTGGAGACCGAGTCTGCTTCTTCTGAGGCTGCATCCAGCGAGGCTGCTTCTACCACTGCCGCCTGAGTCTGAACACTCACACAGGTTGCTTGAAATCTTGCAAAAAGCCTCTGCACTGGTTTTCCGGTGCAGAGGCTTTTTCCTGTTCAGTGGTTTTTATCTGATTCCAGCAAGGCACGGATCTGGGCAAGGTCTGCCGCAAAATGGATCCCTGCCTGCCGCTGGGCCGAGGAAAGTCCCTTGCAGATCATCTCGTTCAGCAAGGCTTTCAGGCTGTCGTAGTAGCCGTTGAGATTGTAGAGGATGCAGGGCGCATCCAGCTGCCGGAGCGACGCCATGGACATGACCTCTGCGATCTCTTCCAGCGTCCCGGTGCCGCCGGGAAATGCCACGAATGCATCGCCCAGCTCGATCATCTTCGCCTTGCGCTGGGCCATATTCTCCGTGACGATGAGTTCGGTCAGACCGTTGTGCTGCAGCTCCTGTTCCACAAAGAACCGCGGTTCCACCCCAGTCACCTGCCCGCCGGCGGCTAATACGCTGTCGGCCAGCAGACCCATCAGTCCGCTGCGGGAGCCGCCGTAGACCAGCGCGTTGCCGCTCTGACCGATCCAGCGGCCAAGCTCCTGCACGGCTGTTTTCAGCGCCGGGTCATTGCCCTCGCTGGCTCCCAGATATACTGTGATCTTCATCGGATCGCTCCCTTCCCCGGCGCAGTTTCGGCCGGATGCCCGCTGTTTTTGTTTCAGCATACCACACCCCCGCCCATTGCGCAAGCGGCCGACAGGACAATCCGACAGAAGTCGTCGCCCATCAAAACGGACATTTTCACCCTACAGTCTCCCTACAATGGCACCACAAAATCAGGCATTTTACGGCAGTATCTGGAAGTATCTGACATGACGGCAAAAAGAAAACCCCACGAAGTATCGAATTTTCTTCGATATTTCGTGGGGTTTTTCTGATGCGAGGGAGGGGACTCGAACCCCCAAGGATAAACCACACGCACCTCAAACGTGCGCGTCTGCCAGTTCCGCCACCCTCGCATATTCTGTTCGCGCAGCCCTGAGGACATCTGAGGTGGGAAGCCGTTTGTGCGGACTGCTTGAATATAGTACCACATTTGCCGGAAATCGTCAAGCGTTTTTCGGCTTTTTCATAGATTTTTTCGGCGTTCATATCTTAATAGAGCCAACAAAAATCCAGAAACAACGTGCGAGGGAGGTTTTAGCATGCGTTTGTCTGTACCACGTCTGCGGCGGGTGCTTTTGGGGGCGGGGTTCCTTGCGGGTATGGCAGCTGCTTTTGCGGCCGGAATGTGTTTTCCGGCGCGCAGTCCGGCTGTCTGCACACAGGCGGATCTGACCGTCTGGCCGGATGCAGTGCCCTTCTCCCCTGCTGTGTCCACGGTGGCCACAGCGGAAACGCAGCCCAATGCCGCCTTGCCGGAAAAGTGGGTCTGTCTGACCTTTGATGATGGCCCCAGCAAGACCACGCCGGATGTTCTCTCGGCCCTGAATGCCGCCGGGGTGCACGGCACCTTTTTTGTGGTGGCCACCGACTACAACGAGAAATATTTGCCCCTGCTCACCGAAGCTGCATCCGCCGGGCACCAGATCGCACTGCACTCTGCCTCCCACGAATACAGCGACATCTACCGCAGCAGCGAAGCCTACTGGGCGGACATCGCCCTGCTGAAAGAGCGCATCGCGCCCTATGTGGACGCAGAGAGCATTCGTTATCTGCGCTTCCCAGGCGGCAGCACCAACACGGTGAGCCGCCGCTACGGCGGCAAAGGGCTGATGAAGCAGCTGAAAGCCGAAGTGGAACAAAAAGGCTGGCAATGGGTGGACTGGAACGTCTGCGCCGAGGACGCCGTGGGCGGCCACCCCAGTGCGGACACCATCTACCGCAACGTGGTGCGGGAGACCGGTGAGCAGACCCATTGCGTGGTGCTGATGCACGACTCCTCCACTACACGCACCACCGCCGAGGCACTGCCGGATATCATCCGGTGGTATGCCGACAACGGCTACACGTTCCTGACTGTGTCCGAGGCGCTGCCGCTGGGGTGATGCGCCTTACAGCCACTTTTCCATGCAGCGCCCCAGCAGCACCCCGCCGGATGCCAGCGCCGCCAGCCAGAGCCAGCCTGCACCGCCGGTGACTACCCACCCTGCCGCCATGATGGCGGCAAAGGTGCACACCGGCGGCAGCACGATACGCGCGATGCGCAGCAGCTTCTCCCGCCGGGCGGGAAGCCCGGTGTCCAGCTGCTCGGGATGCACGGCGTCACAGCAGATCTCGTCCCGGTACTTGCCCGGATTGCGGTAAGCTTTATACGGAATGCCATCCAGCGAAAACTCCGGGTACATCCCCTCTTTTTCAAGGCTGAACTGCATCCCGTTGGCCTTTGCATAGGTCTGCAGGGCCGCTGTGAACTCCTGCGGGGTGTTGATGCTGCCCTCCGGGATAAAGGAAAAATGCCTCTGGTGCTGCACCTGTGCCAGCGTGCAATAATCCTGCAGCCAGCCAGAGCAGAACGCACCCTGTACGGCAGGCTTTTCCATCCGGGTCAGGCAGGCGTCCACATCCAGCGTTTCTGCCTGCGGTGCCTGCCGGGCAAGGTCGGCACAAAACTGCACGGCCGCTGCCAGCTGCTCCACCTGCTGCTCCAGCACGGTCTGCTGGGCTTGCAGCGCCTGCTGCAGGGGCTGTTCCCCGCGCAGCACCGCCTTGATGGTGGGCAACGGCACATCCAGCATGCGCAGCATCCGGATGAGCTTGAGGGTGCGGACATCCCCGGCGGTGTAATCGCGGTAGTCATTGCCCTGTCTGCGTGCCGGTGTAAGAAGCCCTTCTTTTTCGTAAAAGCGGATGTTCGGGGCGGACACACCGCTTTGCTCTGAAGCCTGTTTGATGTTCATTTGCTTCACCTCCGCCCTTACATTACACCTTAAAGACGGTTGAAGGTCAAGCTTTTTGCGCCAAAAATAAAATATCCGCAGTATTTCCGCTGGTTTTTGCAAACCGGGAAGCGCTGCGGATATTTTTTCAGGCACAGAACTTACTGCTCAGCCTGGCAGAACAGCGAGAAGGTGCGGTAAGCCATGTACAGGTCGGTCTTGTGGATGACCTCGAAGGGAGAGTGCATGGACAGCACCGGCACGCCGATATCCAGCACCAGGATGCCGCGGTTGGCCACATACTTGGCGATGGTGCCGCCGCCGCCCAGATCCAGACGACCCAGCTCACCGATCTGCCATGCCACATTGTTGGCGTCCAGCAGACGGGTGATGTCGCCTACCAGCTCGGCGTTGGCGTCGCTGGCAGAGCTCTTGCCGCGGCTGCCGGTGTACTTGAAGAAAGCCACGCCGCGGCCTGCATAGGTGCCGTTCTTCGGCTCAAAGGCACCGGCCCAGGACGGGTCGTAGGCGGCGGTAACATCGGCGGACAGGCAGACGCTGTTCTGGAAAGCGATGATGTCATCCTGACCGGCGGCACGGCACAGCAGCTGCAGGAAGTGGAACACATACATGCTCTGCATGCCGGTCACGCCGTCAGAACCGATCTCTTCCTTATCAGTCAGCACGCAGACGGTGGTGTGCATGGGGTCCTTGGTCTCGATCTCGGCCATCAGGGCGGGGTAAGCGTCCACACGATCGTCATGGCCGTAGCCGCCCACCATAGAGCGGTCAAAGCCCACGTCGCGGGCCTTGTGAGCAGGCACGACCTCGATCTCAGCGCGGGTGAAATCGCGCTCGGTGATGCCGTACTTCTCGTGCAGGAGGATTAGGGTGTTCAGCTTGACAGCCTCCTTGACGTCCTCTTCCTCCACGGCGTCGGAGCCGATGAGCACATTCAGTTCCTCGGCCTTGATGCCGTCGCTCAGCTTGCGGTCGTTCTGCTCGGCACCCAGATGCGGCAGCAGGTCGGTGATGCAGAACACAGGATCGTTCTCGTCCTCGCCCACGCTGAAGGACATGCTAGAGCCGTCGGCACGGGTGAACACGCCGTGGATGGCCAGCGGCATGGTGCCCCACTGATACTTGCGGATGCCGCCGTAGTAGTGAGTCTTGAAGTAGCTCAGGTGGTCGGACTCATACAGGGGGTTCGGGCGCAGGTCCAGACGGGGGCTGTCGATGTGGGCGATCACCAGACGGAAGCCCTCCTCAAAGGGCTTCTGACCGATGGTAGCCGCCACGACGGCCTTGTGCTCCTGGATGAAGTAGATCTTCTCACCGGGCGCATAGGTCTTTTTCGGCTCAAAGGGCTTGTAACCGGCAGCCAGCAGCATCTGCTCGCTGGTGGCGGCAGCCTCGCGTTCGGTCTTGGCATGGTCCAGGAAGTTCTTGTAGCCCTCCGCAAAAGCGGCGGCCTTTTCCTTCACGTCCGGCTGCTTGTCGGCAGCGTATTCCGGCTTATAGAGCAGCTGCTCTGCATACTGCTTGGCAGAAAGTTTTTCACTCATGGTTGACATTCTCCTTACTTTTATCAATTTCCCGCGTAGATGCGCTGATACGCACCATAGCAGGAGGTGATCTTGTTTACATAGTGGTTCATCTGACTGTAGGGGAAGCCCTGCAGCGTCTGGCCGTCGGCCGAGTGCTCTTCCATCCGCAGCAGATTGTCCACAGTGCCCCAGCCGCTGTGGTAGGCGGCTGCAGCGGTGGCCACATCACCGTTGTAGCGTTCCAGACACAGATGCAGGTAGCAGCACCCGAAGCGGATGCTCGTGTCCGGGTCGTACAGGTCTGCAAAAGCCAGATCCTCGTCCGCCGCGATCTTGCTGCGCAGCCAGAGGAAGGTCTCTTCGGTCATCTGCATCAGGCCGCGGGCGTCCACACTGGAAGTGGCCACCGGGTCAAAACCGCTTTCGGTACGGATAAAGGCATCCACCAGAAGCGGGTCCAGGTTGTAAGTCTGCGCCCACTGGTCCACCAGCTGTTCATACTTGCGGGGGTACAGCAGCTGTTCGGCCCGGTACCACAGGTGCGGGACTGCCACAAGCAGCACCAGCGCCAGCAGGCACAAAATCAGCAGGCGCAGCCGACGCTTGCGGCGTCGCTGCTGCGCACGGCGGCGGGCCGCTGCGCGGGCCATGCGGCGTTCATGGGCAGCAGCCGGGTCGTACTGCGGCATGCCGTTGGAGTCTTTTTCAAATCGTTCGTTCAAAACCGGTGGGACGCACCTCCTTCTGCCTGAAGTGCGCTGCACAGCTGCTCTGCAGCAGCCTGCAGGGCGGCAAGGTCTGCGTCGTTGTGCAGAACGTAATCCGCCTGTGCGGTCAGCTCTGCTTCCGGCGTCTGGGCGTTGAGACGGCGGAAGGCCATTTCAGGCGCGATGCCGTCCCGTGCTACGATGCGGGCCACACTGGTTTCAAAGGGTGCTGTGACCACGCATAGCCGGTCACACTCCGCCTGTGCCGCCGTGCCCACAATGACGGCACCGTCCAGCACGAAGAGCGGTGCCCCGGACTCCTGTGCCGCCTGCTTTGCCGCCCGGATGCGGCGCACGATCTCCGGGTGGGTCAGACCGTCCAGCGCGGCCTTGCCTTCCGGCGTGGCAAAGGCGCGGTCTGCCAGCAGGCGGCGATCCAATGTGCCGTCTGCTTTTAAGATGTCTGCCCCGAACCGCTCTGCCAGCGCGGGCAGCAGCGGCGAGCCGGGCAGCAGGATCTCGCGGCTGATCTGGTCAGCGTCGGCCAGCGGCACGCCGTGGCCCGCAAACACTGCCGTGACCGTGGACTTGCCGCAGCCGCTGCGGCCGGTGATGCCCAGCGTGATCATAGGTCGATCACCCGGAAGGCCGCCGCGCGGATCAGGCGGTTGTACACCGCCATGGACAGGCCGTCCTTCTGGGGGCAGCGGGCATAAACGATGCCGTCGCCTTGCTCATCCAGTGCCCGCAGGGAGCGGAAGATGTGCTTTGCCTGGTCGGCACCGTCGCCCTCGCGGCCATATTCCACACAGCGCACGCCCAGCTTTTCAGCTTCGCCGGTGAAGCACAGGCAGCTGGGGTTCTGGTCCATGTGGGCGTCCACATAGGCCTTGAACTGTTCAAAGGTGCCATTGAGCAGGGTCACGTCTGCTTTCGGGGCATAGTGCTTGTACTTCATGCCGGGGCTGCGCACCACAGCGCCTTCCGGCAGCTTTTCCAGAATGGCCTTGGACACTTCTACCTCTTCGCCGAGGGCACGCTCCAGATCCTCCAGCGTGATGTGGCCGGGGCGGAACAGGGTGGGCTTGTCGCCCACCACCGACACTACCGTGCTCTCCACGCCCACGTCACACTCGCCGCCGTCCAGAATGAGGGGCAGGCGACCGTCCATATCGGTAAAGACATCCTGCGCATTGGTGGGGCTGGGCTTGCCGGAGAGGTTGGCACTGGGGGCTGCAAAGGCGCAGCCGCTCTGCTCGATGACCGCACGGGCCACCGGGTGGCTGGGCATGCGGATACCCACCGTGTCCAGACCGGCGCAGCACTCGGCTGCCACCTCCGGGCCGCGGGGCATGATGATGGTGAGGGGGCCGGGGCAGAAGGCCGCCATCAGCAGCTGGGCACGCTCCGGTACCTCGCTGACCAGACCCGGCAGCATCTCCGGGCCGGTGACATGGACGATCAGGGGATTGTCCTGCGGGCGGCCCTTGGCCACGAAGATCTTCTTCACTGCCTCGCCGTTGCGGGCGTCGGCGGCAATGCCGTACACCGTCTCAGTGGGCAGGGCCACCAACTCCCCGCTGCGCAGCAGCTCGGCGGCCTTTACAATGCTTTCTGCCTTGTCGGCAGGCAGAACTTCGGTTTTGATTTTCATACGTCTTATCGTTCTTTCTATGTGTAAAGTATTTTTACTTTTCGGTAAATTCTTTCGTTGATTCGTTTTGTTTTACAAATCGAGTTTTTGCAGTTTTTCCGCCTGTTCGCGGGTAGCAAGGGCGTCGATGACCTCATCGAGGTTGCCGTCCAGGATCTTTGCAAGGTTGTGCACCGTCAGGCCGATGCGGTGGTCGGTGCAGCGGTCCTGCGGGAAATTGTAGGTGCGGATCTTCTCGCTGCGGTCCCCGGTGCCCACCTGCCCCTGCCGCTCGGAGTTGATGGCGTCCTGCTGTTCCTTCTGCTTTTGGGCCAGCAAGCGGCTGCGCAGGATCTCCAGTGCCTTGTCCTTGTTCTGGAACTGGCTGCGCTCGTTCTGGCACTCCACCACCATGCCGGTGGGGATGTGCGTCACCCGGATGGCGCTGGACGTCTTGTTGATGTGCTGGCCGCCCGCACCGGAGGAACGGAAGGTGTCGATGCGCAGGTCCTTCATGTCCAGCGCAAAGTCCACTTCCTCTGCCTGGGGCATCACGGCCACCGTGGCGGTGGAGGTGTGGATGCGGCCCTGGGTCTCGGTCTCGGGCACGCGCTGCACCCGATGCACCCCGCTCTCGTACTTGAGGCGGTTGTAGGCCCCGGTCCCCTCCACCGAAAAGACGGCTTCCTTCACGCCGCCCAGCTCAGTCTCATTGAGGTTGAGCAGTTCCAGCGTCCAGCCGCGGCTCTGCACATACATGGTGTACATGCGCAGCAGACTGTGGGCAAACAGGGCGGCTTCCTCTCCCCCTGCCCCGCCCCGGATCTCCATGATGACGTTCTTTTCGTCCCGCGGGTCCCTGGGCAGCAGCAGAATTTTGAGATTATTTTCCAGCTTTGCCACATCCTGACTTTTTTCGCTGATTTCCTGCTGTATCATCTGCTTGAAGTCCGGATCGGAGATGGGTTCTTCGAGCAGGGCTTTGGCCTGCGCCAGATGGTCCCGGGCGGTCTGCCAGTCGCGGTAGGCCTGCACCACCGGCTGCGTCTCGTGGTAGTCCCGCATCAGTTTGCGGAACAGTGCTGGGTCGGCAGCGGCATCCGGCTGGTTCAGGCGGACGGAAAGCTCCTCAAACCGGTGGCACACGGCATCCATTTGGGCAGAAAGATCGGGCATAACAGGCAGTTCTCCTTACAAACGTTCTCAGATGGAAATGGGCACAAGGGCGGTCACTCCGCCTGCTGTGCAGGTTTGACCACCTTTTTGATGTTCTTTTCAATTTTTGCACGCGGCAGCATCACCTCGCGCCCGCAGCCCGTGCAGCGGATCTTGAAATCCATACCGACACGCAGCACTTCAAAGCTGGAAGCCCCGCAGGGGTGCTTCTTGCGGGTGAGGATGGTATCTCCCACAGCGATATCCATAGCGTTGGTCGCTCCCTTCTGCCGCCCCTCAGAATGGTCGGCGGCAACTGTGCGGCACCCGGACCACAAGCCCTGCCGCACATACAGATATAGTATAATGCAAACGCCTGCAAAATGCAAATATCTGCCGCGCCGGATGCATATCGTTGAAAATGGGAGCGTGCTTTGCCCCGCGCAGCGCAGAACCCAAAAATCAACAGAGAAAGAGGAATGAAAGATGATGCAAACATACCGTACCGAAGGCAATTACCGTTCCGCCGCCCGGCTGTCCGCTGCAGAACTGCGGGCCGCCATGGCCAGCCACGAGATTTTGCAGGCCACCGCCCTGGCCTTTGACACCCAGCGGCAGCTGCGGTTCGACCTGGGCGGCGTCCGGGCCGTGATGCCCTTTGTGCAGTGCGCCGACGGAGCCGAAAACGGCACCGTGCGGGACATTGCCGTGCTGACGCGGGTGGGCCGCCCCACCTGCTTTGTGGTGCAGGCTCTGGACACCGACGAGGACGGGCAGCCCTTCTACCGGCTTTCCCGCGCAGAAGCGCAGCGGATGTGCAAGGCCGATTATCTCGATACCCTTTCTCCCGGCGATATTCTGCCCTGCACCGTAACTCACATTGAGCCATTTGGTGCGTTCTGCGATGTGGGGTGCGGCATCAGTGCTCTGCTGCCCATCGACTGTATGTCGGTGAGCCGCATTTCCTCCCCCGCCGACCGGGTGAGCGTGGGGCAGCAGATTTTGTGCGCGGTCAAGAACCGGGACGTGCAGGGCCGCTTTGTGCTCACCATCCGGGAACTGCTGGGCACCTGGGCCGAGAACGCCGCCCATTTTTCGGTGGGTGAAACAGTGGTGGGCATCGTGCGCAGCGTGGAGGAGTACGGTACCTTCATTGAGATCGCGCCCAACCTGGCCGGTCTTGCCGAAAGCTGCACCGACCTTGCCCCCGGGCAGGCCGTGAGCGTCTACATCAAGAACATCCTGCCGGAAAAGATGAAGATCAAGCTGGTCATCGTGAACCACAGTCTGAACCAGCGCCACCGGTTCGAGCTGCGGTACTTCATCACGGAGGGACATCTGGACCGGTGGGTCTACTCCACGCCCGGCAGCAGCAAGCGCATTGAGACGGATTTTGCCGCAGCGGCTTGCAATCCGGCGTGAAACCCTTTATACTATAAGGGAACCTGTCGTTTGAGAATGTGAAAATGCAAAGGGGATGGATGAACGATGCCCGCCAACGATGCTTTTACTGCCGGTGTACGCCCCGGCGGACTGACCAGCAGCACCGAGATCCGGCTGCTGCTGTGCTATCTGGTAAAAAATGCCGGACCCATTGCCCGGCAGGAGATCGAGAACGCCCTGATGGAAGAGGCACTGGTCAACTACTTTGAGATCGGTTCCTGCCTGGACGACATCACGCGACAGCAGCTCGTGACCGTGCAGGACAATGTGTATTCCATTACCGACAAGGGCCGCAAAGTGGCGCAGGAGCTGGCCTACGACCTGCCCCGCAGCGTGCGGGAACGAGCGGTGGCCGCTGTGCTGCGCTGCCAGACTTGGGCCCGCAAAGAGGCCAAGTACAGCGCCAGCATCACCGAAAAGCCGGACGGCCATTGCAGCGTCCGCTGCACCGTAAAGGGCCTGGATGAGGCGCTGTTCTGCCTGGATCTGGGCACCCCGGACCGGCTGTCGGCTGAACTGGTGAAAAAGCAGTTCATCCTGAAAGGCAACGAGATCTATCAGCTTCTGGTCAACAAACTGACCGAAGAAAACGCATAAGCATACAGAAGCCGCCTGCTGGAAATTTTGTCCGGCAGGCGGCCTTTTTTGTGTTCAGATCAGAATGCAGATGAGCCCGGTACAGCCTTCGTTGATGACCCGTTCCAGCGTGCCCTGCAGCTGGGTGCGGGCCTCCTGCGGAATGTGCAGCAGCTTGTTCTGCAGCCCGTCGTTCACCAACTCATGCAGGCTTTTGCCAAAGATGTTGGACTGCCACAGCTTGACCGGGTCATCCGCAAAATCTGCCAGCAGGCTGCGCACCAGATCTTCGCTCTGCTTCTCGGTGCCCACAATGGGGCTGATCTCGGTGTGGATGGTGGCCTTCATCATGTGGATGGACGGCGCACAGGCTTCCAGCCGGACGCCGTAGCGCCCGCCCTGCTGCACGATCTCCGGCTGCTCCAGCTGCAGCTCCCCGATGGAGGGCATCACGATGCCGTAGCCGGTGGCTTCCACCTGTTCCAGCGCACTGCGCACCTTTTCGTACTCCCGTTTGGCATGAGCCAACTCCAGAATGCAGGGCATCAGGCCCGCTTCGTCGCCGATCTCCAGCCCGGTCTGTTCGCTGAGCACCTGATAGAAGATCTCCGGCTTCAGCTCCACAACCACCCGCACACTGCCCTGTGCCAGATCCATGCCGCTCACGGCGGAGCGCTGCACGGCATCGCAGTCCAGCAGCGGCCCATCTGTGCCGGACGGGACGTCCTTCATGCGGGCGATGTTCTCTGCCAGCTGCATCGCGGCAGTATATACCTGTGCCTGCAGCCAGTGGCCGTTCTCCAGCCGGTTGACCCACCGGGGCAGGGCCAGATCCAGCTCCCGCACCGGGAATTCGTACAGCACCTGCCGCAGGATATCCCCCAGTGCGGCGGCGTCCAGATCCACGCAGCTCACCGGCAAAACGGCATGGTGGTAGTCCCGTGCCATGCCCTCGGCCAGCTGCTTTGTTTCCGGGGCGTCCGGGCGGGTGCTGTTGAGCAGGATGACGTAGGGTTTGCCCAGTGCATCCAGCTCTTCAATGACCCGCTTTTCGGTTTTGGCGTACCCCGCACGCGGGATGTCGCTGACGGTGCCGTCGGTGGTGATGACGATGCCGATGGTGGAGTGCTCCCGGATCACCCGGCGGGTGCCGGTCTCAGCGGCAAGGTCAAAGGGTACTTCCTCGTCGAACCACGGACTTTTGACCATGCGAGGCTTTTCGTTTTCCTCGTGGCCCATGGCCCCCTCCACCATATAGCCCACACAGTCGATGAGCCGTACCCGACAGACACCACCGCCTTCTAATTGCAGCGGCACCGCCGTTTCCGGAATGAACTTTGGTTCCGTGGTCATGATGGTGCGCCCTGCCGCCGACTGCGGCAGCTCATCCCGTGCCCGCAGACGGGCCGCCTCGGTGCCCATGGCGGGCAGCACCAGCTGCTCCATAAAGCGCTTGATAAAGGTGGACTTGCCGCTGCGCACCGGACCCACCACCCCGATGTAGATGTCTCCGCCGGTGCGTGCGCCGATCTCGCGGCAGATGCCCTGTTGCTCCTGTTTGTCCAAACCTGCTCTCCCCTTCCCGTTTGCGCCGTGCACCGGACGTTGTGCCGGTCCGCTCGTTGTATCGTATGAAAGGGGCGGCGTTCTTATTCCACGCCGAGGAAGCTCTTCAGGCGGGCAAGGTCCGCGTTCAGGACCAGCTCTTCGTCAAAGCCCACGCTCTCCAGCAGCGCACAGGCCAGGTCCTGCCGGCCCACCCAGCTGGGGTCGTGCGCGTCCGAGTCCACAACAATAGGCACCCGGTATTGCTGGCACAGGGCCAGCATGGTGCGGTAGTTCTGGCAGCAGTTGAGCCGCTGGTCCTTTTTGACCAGAGAGCTGTTGTTGACCTCCAGCGCCACATGGTACTGAAGGGCAGCCTGCACCAGCCGGGGGTAATCCAGCGGGGTGTGGTCGTCGTCCGGGTGGGACACCAGCTTCACCTTCGGGTTTTTCATGCACTCGATAAGGTTTGTGGTGTTGCCGTCAGTGCCTTCGTTCTGGTAGCACAGCCCATGGATGCCCACAATGGCATAGTCCAATCGGTCGATATACTTCTGTTCCAGCGAGAGCCTGCCGCCGTTGAGCACATTGATCTCGCACCCGTGCAGGATCTCCACACCGTCGATCACGCGGGGGATCACGCGCAGGTTCCCGTAATAGAACGGGTCCACCGTTCCGGGGATGCCCGGGGCATGCTCACTGATGCCGATGAGCTGCAGCTGTTGTTCCTTTGCGGCCGCTGCCATCTCCCGGATGGTGCCATAGGCATGGCCGCTGGCAAGGGTGTGCATGTGGATGTCTGCGATCAGACGCTTCATCGTTTTCCTCCTTTTTCGGGTCCAAAAAAGCCGGAACGATCCGCAGATCGTTCCGGCTTGCAGCTTCAGATGGGATAAATCACGGGGTCAGACGGTTGGGGCCGCGGAACAGGAACTCTGCGTCCTTGATGCTCAGGCCGCACAGCAGCATGGTCAGGCGGTCGATGCCCAGACCGAAGCCGCCGTGGGGCGGGCAGCCATACTGGAAGAACTCCAAATAGAACTTGACATCCTCGGCCAGACCCTTCTCCTCAGCCTGCTTCTTCAGCACCTCATAGCGGTGCTCACGCTGGGCACCGGTGGTGATCTCGACACCGCGCCAGATCAGGTCGTAGCCCTGGGGCACACCGTTCTCGTCGCGCATGTGATAGAACGCACGCTTCTCGGCGGAGTAGTCGGTGATGAACAGGAACTCGTGGCCGTAGTGCTTCTTGACCCACTCATAGCTCAGACGCTCGGCCTCGGTAGTCAGGTCGCCCTTCTCGGACTCATCGACCTTGTAGCCGAACTCTTCTTCCAGACCCTTGTACAGGTCGGCCAGCTTGACCACCGGGAACGGAGTGGTGGGCACGATGACTTCCTGACCGAACAGCTCCTTGATCTGGTCGCCGTAATTCTCCTTGACAGCCTTCAAGCCGGCGGTCAGCAACTCCTCCTCCATCTTCATGACATCCTTGAAGGAAGTGATATAGCTGAACTCCAGATCAAAGCCGGAGAACTCAGTGGAGTGCTTGTTGGTATAGCTCTTCTCGGCACGGAACACAGGGCCGGTCTCGAAGATACGCTCAAAACCGGCAGCCATGGCCATCTGCTTGTAGAACTGCGGGCTCTGGGCCAGATACGCGTTGCGGTCGAAGTAATCCACCTTGAACACCTCAGAGCCGCTCTCACTGGCTGCAGCGATCAGCTTGGGGGGGTGGATCTCGATGAAGTTGCGTTCCAGCAGGAACTGACGCATGGCGTTGACAAAGCAGCTCTGTGCCTTGAACATCAGCTGGTTCTCGTCGGTGCGCAGGTCGATCCATCGGTAGTCGATGCGCTGGTCGATGCTGGAGCGCTCCACAGCCTTCTTCTTCTTGGTGGCTGCAATCTCCTTGCGCACGATGGGCAGCGGGTCGGCAATGCTCTCGATCTCAATGGACTCGGGGATCATCTCGATGCCGCCCATCTTGACGTAGTCGTTTTCCATCACCTTGCCGGTGACGGTGATGACGGAGTCCGGGGTGAGCTTGTCGATGGTATCCACCAAATCGGGGTGATCGGCCTTTTCGACCGTGATCTGCAGTTTGCCGGTAATATCCTTCAGCACGATGAAGGCCATGTATTTGCTGTTGCGCAGGTTCTCGATAAAGCCCTGCACCTTGACCGTGCTGCCGATTTCCTTCTGGACCTCATTGATATAGGTGCGTTCCATAGGAATCCTCCTTTAAAGTCTTGTACTGTTTTATTATACGCTTTTCCGGGGATAAATCAAGATTTTTTATTGTTCTCATGCAGGGTGCCGGTGCCGCCCTCCACCACACCGTCGTGTTTCAGCACGGCGGCAATGGTGCCAAAGAAGCACTTCACGTCCAACCCGAAGCTCAAGTGCTCCACATACCAGCCGTCCAGCTTTGCCTTTTCGGCGATCTCAAGCTCATCACGGCCGTGGATCTGGGCCCAGCCGGTCAGGCCGGGGCGCACATCATTGGCCCCGTATTTGTCGCGCTCCGCCAGCAGATCGTACTGGTTCCACAGCGCGGGACGCGGACCGATGACCGCCATATCCCCCACAAAGATGTTCCACAGCTGGGGCAGCTCGTCCAGGCTGGTCTTGCGCAGGAAATGCCCCATGCGGGTGATATACTGGTCCGGGTCATGGAGCAGGTGCGTGGGCATGTCGTGGGGCGTGTCGATGCGCATGGTGCGGAACTTTAGAATGTAGAAATGCCGCTTGCCACGGCCCACCCGCTTCTGTTTGAAAAACACGGGGCCGGGTGAGTCGAGCTTGATGGCAATGGCCAAAATCAGAAACAGCCAGGACAGGCACAGCATGCCGCACAGCGACAGCACCACAGCCAGCAGGCGTTTGATCCCGTTGCGATACACAAACGTTCCCTCCGTTCTTGTTTGCTTCCTGAATACCGCTTCAGTATACCAGCATGGGCTGCCTTTTTCAATTCGATTCCGCCCGGAAGGACGGAATTTTTTCATTTTTATGCCGTCATGACGGTTTTGTAGCAAAAACGTGCCGGTTTTGTCTCTTGTTTTCCGGCAGGGCCTGCCGTAAGATAAAGGTACAAAAGGGCTTTTGATTTTTTGGGGACAAGGAGTTTTTACCATGATCCAACGTTTTACGTTTGGCTGCCCGCTGCCCACCGAGAGCGTCGTGCTGCCGGTGGAGCCTGCCGCCGCCGCAGTGCCGCACCTCACCGCAGAACCAGACGGGAGCTGGAGCTTCTCTTTGGCAGAGGATGCCGTGGTGTACGGCCTGGGCGAGATGCCCCGCGGCATCAACAAGCGCGGCTGGCATTATGTGGCCGACAACACCGACGAGTCGCACCACGGAGAAAACCGGCTTTCGTACTATGGGGCGCACAATTTTCTGCTCATCGACGGCGGTGCGGGCCGCAGCGTCTTTGGCGTGTTCGTGGATTTCCCGGGAAAGGTGTTCTACGATATCGGCTACACCCGGCACGACCGGCTGACCTTCCGCACCGAAGAGCCGGACTACGACCTGTACATTCTGACCGGCGACAGCCCGAACGCCGTCTGCACCGAATTCCGGAAGCTGATCGGCCACAGCTACATCCCGCCCAAATGGGCCTTTGGTTTTGCCCAGAGCCGCTGGGGCTACAAGACTGCCGAGGACGTGCGCGCCATCGCCCGCCAGTACCGCGAGAACGAGCTGCCTCTGGACATGATCTGCCTGGACATCGACTATATGCAGGGGTACGCGGATTTTACGGTGAACAAGGAGCGCTTCCCGGATCTGGCTGCGCTGAGTGCCGAGCTGAAGCAGCAGGGCATCCGGCTGGTGCCCATCATCGACGCGGGCGTGCGCATCGACCCGGAGGACCCCACCTGCACCGAGGGGCTGGAGAAGGGGTATTTCTGCACCAAAGCCGACGGCACCCCCTTTGTGGCTGCCGTGTGGCCCGGCAAGGCCTATTTTGCCGATTTTCTGCGCCCGGAAGTGCGGGACTGGTTCGGCCACCGCTACAAGGTGCTGACCGACTGCGGCATTGAGGGCTTCTGGAACGATATGAACGAACCCGCGCTGTTCTATTCGCCGGACAGGCTGCGGGCATTTCTGGACAGTATGGCTCAGCTGCGCGGGCAGGACAACATCGAACAGGAAGAGTTCTTCGGCAAGGTGGTGGGCGGTGCCATGGGCCTGATGAACAGCCCTGCCGACTACGCCAGCTTCTACCACGACCTGGCCGGGCAGCAGGTGCGGCACGACCGGGTGCACAATCTGTACGGCGGCAGCATGACCCGCGCTGCCGGGGAGGCCTTTGCCGACCTGCGCCCCGGCAGGCGCACCCTGCTGTACAGCCGTTCCAGCATCATTGGCAGCCACCGGTACGGCGGCATCTGGCTGGGCGACAACCATTCCAGCTGGGAACAACTGCTGGCCAACATTCAGATGATGCCCAGTGTGCAGATGTGCGGCTTTTTGTACACCGGTGCCGACCTGTGCGGTTTCGCGGGCGACACCACCCCGGACCTGGCCCTGCGCTGGCTGGAGTTTGGCCTGTTCACCCCGCTGATGCGCAACCATACCGGTGCCGGGACCCGCGAGCAGGAATATTTCCGCTTTGCCGACCAGCTGCCCGCCCTGCGGAAGATGCTGCGCCTGCGCTATGCCCTGCTGCCCTACCTGTACAGCGAGTTCATGAAGAGCGCCCTGGAGAATACCGGCTACTTCCGCCCGCTGGGCTTTGACTGGCCTGCAGACCCCGAAGCACGGGAGGTGCAGGACCAGCTGCTGCTGGGCGACGGCGTCATGCTGGCTCCGGTATACACCCAGAACGCCGCCGGGCGGCATGTCTACCTACCGGAGCCCATGCAGCTGTACCGTCTGCGCAGCGCCGAGGACTACGACACCGAGGCCCTGCCTGCAGGCCACCACTATGTGCACTGTGCCCTGAACGAAGTGCTGCTGTTCGTGCGGCCGGGTCATGCCGTGCCGCTGGCAAAGCCCGCTGCCTGCACCGCCGCGCTGGACGAGCAGCCCATTGCCCTGCTGACCTGCCCGGACGCCGACGGCCATGCCGCGTACCGCATGTACACCGATGACGGCGAGACGATGGATCCTGAACACGACGGGCACTGGACCGTACTGGACGCCTCTCACTGACCCAGTTTTCACAGCAGCCCCGGAACGTTTGCGGTTCTGGGGCTCTTGCGTTTTGCGGACGTCTGACGTATAATAGGCACTTGCGCCCGGCTTTCCGGGTACGATCTAAAATCAACCGATTCAGATATCAAAAACATTTCAAGGAGGCGTGTGACCCCATGACGCAAACCCGGGCAGACCGTTCCGCTGACCTGACCAGCGGCCCGATGCTGCAAAAGATTATTCTGTTTTCCATTCCGCTGGCTGCATCCAGCATTTTGCAGCTGCTGTTCAACGCGGCAGACGTTGTGGTGGTGGGCCGCTTTGCCGGCAGCACCGCGCTGGCCGCAGTCGGCTCCAACGGTTCCCTGATCAACCTGCTGGTGAACCTGTTCGTTGGGCTCTCGCTGGGCGCGAACGTCGTAGCTGCCCGCTGCTTTGGCGCAAAGGACGAGCACGGCGTACAGGACACCGTGCACACCGCCGTGACGCTGGGCCTTACCAGCGGTGTACTGCTGGCCGTGGTGGGCTTTTTTGCCGCCCGCAGCCTGCTGGAGCTCATGAGCTGCCCGGAGGACGTGATCGGCCTTTCCGCGCTGTACCTCAAAATTTATTTCATCGGCATGCCCATGAACATGCTGTACAACTTCAGCAGCGCTCTGCTGCGGGCCGTGGGCGACACCAAGCGTCCGCTGTACTGTCTGGCGGCGGCCGGTATCATCAATGTGGTGCTGAACCTTGTGTTCGTCATCGGCTTTTCCATGAGCGTGGCGGGCGTTGCGCTGGCCACCATCATCAGTGAGACGGTGTCGGCCTGCCTGGTCACCGCCATGCTGGTGCGGGAAAAGGGCGCGCTGCATCTGGACCCGCACAAGCTGGGCTTCCACGCCGGTGCCCTGAAGCAGATCTTGCTCATCGGCCTGCCAGCGGGCCTGCAGAGCACCGTGTTCAGCCTGTCCAATGTGGTGATCCAGTCCGCCATCAATTCCTTCGGCTCCACGGTCGTGGCCGGAAGCTCGGCATCGTCCAATCTGGAAGGCTTCGTCTACACGGCCATGAACGCCTTTGCACAGGCCGCCGTGACCTTTACCAGCCAGAACATGGGTGCACGCAAGTATCACAATCTGGACCGCGTAATGCGCAACTGCCTGCTGTGCGCCGTGGTCACCGGCATTCTTTTGGGCGGCGGTGCGGCACTGGCTGGTCGGCAGCTGCTGCACTTCTATTCCTCGGACGAGGCCGTGATCGCCGCCGGATACGAGCGGCTGTGGATCATCTGCGGCACCTACCTGCTGTGCGGCATCATGGACACACTGGCCAGCAGCCTGCGCGGCCTGGGTTACAGCGTGCTGCCCATGGTGGTGAGCCTGATCGGCAGCTGCCTGCTGCGTCTGGTGTGGATCGCCACCATCTTCCAGCTGAACCGCACCCCGTTCATGCTGTACATCAGCTACCCCATCAGCTGGGTTCTGACCGCCTCGGTGCATCTGATCTGCCTGCTGGTGGTACGGCGCAAGCTGCAGAAAAAGGGACAGAACCTGCAGGCTGCATAATACTCCCTCCGTCATCGCTGTGCGATGCCAGCTTCCTCAGAGAGGGAGCCTTATCTCGCGGCGGTCAGCTTCCAGCCCGCACCGACCGCATTGTATACCACAAAGAGCTGCTGCATTTCATCGTGCAGCAGCTCTTTTCTTTTTACAGCTCCTTTGCCAGCAGGTAGCGGTCGAACCCACCGTACATTTCGCGGCGGGCACGGATGGTGAACCCGCAGGCCAGGGCGTTGCTCAGACTGTAGGGGTTGGCCGGACTGACCGTGGCTCCCAGGTGCGTGATGCTCTCCGGCAGAAGCGGCAGGGCCGCTTCCAGCATGCGGCGCTGCAGGCCGTTGCCCCGCCAGTCCGGGTGCACCACAGCGCTGTCGACATTGGCCCAATGGGGCCACTCGGCCTGCGGCACACCCAGAAAAGCCGCATAGTTGTGCAGGCTCTGGCCGCAGTAATAGAAAGTCAGGTACGCGCCCAGCCGACTGCCCTGCCACACCCCGATGCACAGGCTGTCGGTGATATAACCGGTGATATGTTCCAGCGTGTCGGTAACAAACCACTCCGGGTGCGGCATGGCGGCGTGCACCTCGTTTTGCAGCGCATACACCGCCGGGGCTTCGTCCGGTGTGCAGCGCCGCAGGGTGACCGCCTGCTGTGCCGGATGGCCGCAGACTTTGTGCAGAATGAGTTCCATGATTGCAATGCCCTCCAAAATAAAATCGTACTTTTTCTTTGTTTCCAGTATAAATGCCGCTTTTCTAAATGTCAATTTATGTTATAATAGAAGCAAAGGGCTTTGGGGCAGTGCATCATGCGGCCTGCAGGGTCTTTTGAAGTCCCGGCGGCCTGCCCGCCTGTGAACGGAGGAACCGAAATGAAGGAATCTACTCTTGCCGCCTCCAGCCGACTGGGCGGTGCCGTGATCAGCGACCGGGTGGTCGCCAGCCTGCTGGACGAACTGCGCACCGGGCGCTATGCCCATGCGGACCGCCTGCCTGCGGAGGTGGATCTTGCCGCCGAACTGGGGGTAAGCCGCACCGTGATCCGGGACGCTCTGAGCGAAATGGAGCGTGCAGGCTATGTAGAGCGGGTGCGCGGCATCGGCACGGTGGTGAACCGTTCGGTGTTGGGCCTGCGCAGCCGTCTGGACCAGAAGCTGGAATATTACCCGCTGATCCGCAGCTTTGGCAGCTACCCCCATGCCGACGGCATTCAGGTGTTTCCCATCCGGGCGGGGGATGAGCTGGCCCATAATCTGGACATCGAACCCGGCGACGAGGTGATCTGCATCAAAAAGCGCATCCTTGCCGACACCACCCCGGTGATCTACTCCATCGACTATCTGCCGCGCAGCCTGTTCGGCAACCGGGACTACACCCGCATCGACCTGACCGGCGGTGTGTTCGATATTCTGGAGCGGGAGTGCCACCAGCAGATCTCCTCGAACGTGGCCCACCTGAAAGCCAGCTGCGGCGATGAGTCCATCCGTGCAGCCATGCGGCTTGCCCCCGGCGAGGCCATGTTGCTGCTGGACGAAGTGTGTTTCAATCGTTTGTGCCGCCCGGTGATGCGTTCGCTGAGCTACTACACAAACTTCTTTGATTTTTCCATTTTACGCAAACTGCTTTAAACCGCTTTGATGTAACGGAGGTAACGTAACCATGCGTCATCTGATCGACCCGTTGGATTTCACCCAGCAGGAAATCACCACCCTGCTCGACCTTGCCGACCGCATCCACGACGATCCGGCCGCCTATCAGGATGTGGCCACCCACAAAAAACTGGCCACCCTGTTCTATGAGCCGTCCACCCGCACCCGCCTTTCGTTTGAGGCCGCCATGCTGAACCTGGGCGGCCATGTGCTGGGCTTTCCCAGTGAGAACGTGTCCAGCGCCAGCAAAGGCGAGAGCGTGGCCGACACCATCCGCGTGGTGTCCTGCTATGCCGACATCGTGGCTATGCGCCACCCCAAGGAGGGCGCACCGCTGCGTGCTTCCCGCTACTCCCGCATCCCGGTGATCAACGCCGGTGACGGCGGCCACCAGCACCCCACCCAGACCCTGACCGACCTGATGACCATCCGCCGCCGCAAGGGCCGGCTGGACGATCTGACCATCGGCCTGTGCGGTGACCTGAAATTCGGTCGCACGGTGCATTCCCTGATCAAGACCATGGCCCGCTGCCAGAACATCCGCTTTGTGCTCATCAGCCCGGAAGAGCTGCGGGTGCCGGATTACATCATCAACGATGTGCTGGAGGCCAACGGCATCGAATACAAGGAGACCCGCAGCCTGGAAGAGGTCATGCCGGAACTGGACATCCTGTACATGACCCGTGTGCAGAAGGAACGCTTCTTCAACGAAGAGGATTACATCCGCCTGAAGAACAGCTATGTGCTGACCAAGGAAAAGATGGGGCTGGCAAAGCCGGACATGGCCGTGCTGCATCCCCTGCCCCGCGTGAACGAGATTGCACTGGATGTGGACGATGACCCCCGTGCCGCTTACTTTGAGCAGGTGCAGAACGGCGTTTACGTCCGCATGGCACTGATCATGACCCTGCTGGGCCTGCACGACCCCAAGGCAAAGGAGGAAAACTGATATGCTGAACATTGACGAGATCCAGAACGGCCTTGTGATTGACCACATCAAGGCCGGCACCGCCATTGGTCTGATGGACCTGCTGGGCATCAAGGACAACCGCACCGCCAGCGTGGCTCTGATCCAGAACGCACGCAGCCGCAAGTCCGCTTCCGGCCGCAAGGACATCATCAAGGTGGAGGGCGATGCTTCCTGGCTGAACCTGGATGTGCTGGCCTACCTTGACCCGGACATCAGCGTGACCGTGATCGAGAACGGCAAGCCTGTGCGCAAGGAAAGACCGAAGCCTCCCAAGCGTCTGGTGAACATCGTGCGCTGCCGCAACCCCCGCTGCATCTCCTCCATTGAGGAAGAGTGCGACCAGATCTTTGAGTTGAGCTCCAACGGCAAGTACCGCTGCCTCTACTGCGAGCAGGAGCTGCAGGTCAAGCCGGAGTAAATCGAACCAAAAAAAGAGACCGCCGCACGTGATTTTCCACGATGCGGTGGTCTTTTTTACTTTATGATCGTTTTATCGGCTGTCACTTCAGCAGTGTGCTGTGGTCTGCGCCGTTCACCCGCAGAGCCGACGATATGCCGTCGTTGTTCCAGACCACCGTGGTGTCCTGAGTGCACACGCCCAGCAGCTCCACGGCAGAGACTGACGCCGTGCGCTCCTGCGTGCAGAAGAGCATGGTCTGCATCCCGTGGCTGCGCAGCCAGCACAGTGCATCATAGGTCATTTGCAGGGATGCAAACGCGGCATCCACCTTCACGGTCACCGTGCCGCCCTGCCAGGTCAGCGTGTACGCCACTGCCTTGCCCGCCGCATCCGTGACGGTCAGGCCCGTGAGCGCATCCAGACGGCCGTTGCTGGCAGACTCTGCCGCGGGTGTTTTCTCTGCTGTTTTGTCGCCCGGCAGAGAGATATCCTTGCCGTCGGTATTCCTCCGTTCAATGGAAGAGCCCGGCAGCAGGTCGTCAAAAGCCTGCTCTTTGCCGTTTGCACCAATGGCAACGCCATCCTTGCCTGCAACGGCAGAGATGGTGACCTTACCCTCAATGGTGATGTCGGCATCCGCTTCCATAGTGTCCTCGTCTGGGGATATGAGTGCGCCGCTGCCGATGGCTGCGCCGCCCTTGCTGGCATCTTCACCGTCCTGACCCGGCTCCGGGGCACCGCCCACAGCGGACACGTCCGGGGAGCCGTCGCCGTTGCTGCGGATGGTGACACGGTTCCGGGTGTTCTCGTCTCCTGCCAGATCCGCGCCGCCGCCGACCCCGGCACCGCCGCCCACACCGCCAGCTGCGCTGACCGTCGTGCCGCCTTCAATGGTCACATCTCCTGCTGATGCATAGCCGCCGCCAATGCCTGCGCCGTTTGCGCCGCCCTCGGCGTTGACCGTGGCGTTACCGGAGATATTCACCGTCACATTGCCAACCAGACCGCTGCCGATGCCCGCAGCACCCTCGCCGCCGGTGGCATTGTCCACCTTGGCGTTGTCGGTGATGGTCACCGTACCAGTGCCACGGAAACCACCGCCGCCAATGCCCGCACCCTGAGCACCGCCTTGGGCGTTTTTCACCTCGGCATTGCCGGAGATGGTGATGTCAGTCTTGGCGTCGTAATAGCCGCTGCCGATGCCTGCGCATGCACCGCCGCCGGTGGCTTCCTCGATCACGGCGTCACCGGTGATGATCACCGTGGCGTTGCCGCCGAAACCGCCGCCGCCAATGCCCGCGCCGCAAGCGGCGTTCGGGTTGTCCGAGGAGCCGCCCCGAGCCGTGATATTGCCGCCCGAGATGGTCACCATGCCGTCTCCGCCGCTACCACCGCCGCCAATGCCTGCACCGTCCTGCTTTCCAGTGGCGGTGATGGTGCCGCCGGTGATCTCGAGGGCACCGGAATTTTTGATATTTGCTCCGCCGATCCCTGCGCCGCCGAAGCCGCCGGTGGCGTCCAGACTGCCGTTCTTGTCCTCATCCTGAATGGTCAGCTTGCCGCTGACCACGTTCCCGTCGGAGTTCTTTTCCTCGTTCCGCTCCAGGCCCGCGTGCCAGCCGCTGCTTTTCAGCGTGTTGCTGCCGTCCAGCTCAATGGCGGTGTTGCCGGTGCCAGAGACGCTCACGGGTGCTGCGTCACCTTTTGGGTCCGTGATGGTAACATCCGAGAGGGTAACTTTCAGGTCGTTATCCGTGTTGTTGATGATGTCCACCGTGTTGCCGGTGACTTCATTGCTGCCCGTCACCTTCACGTCGTCGTCCTTGTCGTTCACGGTTTCGTTCTGGGTCACCTTGGCGGTGCCGTCGCCGTTGGCTACAATGGTGATGCTACCTTTTCTGATGTCGTAAACATCGGCAAAGGCCGGAACAGCCGTTCCCGTCATCAGTGCCGCCGCCACGGCCAGCGCCGCCAGTCTCCGGGTCAGCGGCTTACCCCCCCCCGAACGCAGGGCGCGTGGTTCAGGACACGCATGGCAAGATTGCGATACGAGATCATAGAACATTGCCTCCTTCATAATTGGGCAAGCACCGTGCAGCCTTTTGCACGCTTTGCCAATTTGATGCAAAAATGCTTTGCTTGTTCCAATATAGCACTTTTTTCGTCAAGATTCTACAGTTTCCATAGGATTTCATGTGAAATTTTGTTACACAAAAAAGCTGCCGCGCAAAATTTGCACAACAGCCTTTCCATTTTGCAGCAGCTGTTCTTCCGCTGCAACGATCTTCAGAAAATTCCGATGAAGCTTCTCGCGGCATAAATCACAGACCCAGCCGATGCTCCGTTCCCACACAGGGCACGGGCCGGGCGAACCTTTATGTACAGCAAAGCCCCAAAGACCGCCGCCAAAAGCTCCATCGGATACGCTGCCCGGCACACACCACCGGAACAGCCCGCAAAAGCAAAGGTTTCACAGCTGCACACGCACCGCAGCCTGACGCCACAATGCTGCAGAACCCGGAAAAGCTCCCGGCCGCAACCTCTGCCTGCACTGCCTTGCGTTCCTTTACTGGGTCCAGTATAGCAGAGTTACGCTATTGTTGCAGAGAAAATGTCATATTCTGCATCGGTAACTGTCACAACTTGCGGGTAGGCACCGCACAGGTAAAGCGGAACCAGCGGTCCCGGCAGCTGAGCGTGTACTCGCAGCGGCAGCGGTCCAGCACCTCCCGCACGTTGACAAGGCCCATGCCATGGCCCGGCTCTGCCTTGGTGGAACGCGGCAGCTCTCCATCCACCAGCTCCAGGTCCTTCTGCACCCGGTTGCGCACCGAGATGAGGTATTCTTCCTCGTTCCTGCGCGCCCGCAGGTACACCTCCGGCGGTTTGGCCTGCGCCGCCGCCCGGATGGCATTGTCCAGCAGGTTGGAGATGACGATGACCAGGTCCGTGCCGCAAAAGGGCAGGTCCTTGAGGTCACACAGGTCGAAGTACAGCTCCACTCCCTGCTGCGCAGCTTCCTCATACTTGCGGCTGAGCAGGGAGTCCAGCAGTGGGTTGTGGGTGTCCAGAATGGTGGTTCCGGCGGCCACCACCTTGCTCACGCTGGAAAGGTATTCCTGTGCGCCGGTCAGGTCGCCCTGCCGGAGCAGCGCATCCAGTGCGGCAATGTGGTTGGTGAACTCATGGGTCAGGCGGCGCTGTGCCGTGTAGGACTCCATGAGAGCTTCTGCGCGCTGCTGTTCCAGCGCGGCCTGAAAGTGCGACGCCTGCCCCTGCACCACCTGATCGTTGAACATCTGCACGATGGCCAGGTGCACCAGCACCGCAATGGTCAGGCCCACCGTCAGCATCAGGTCCAGCAGAGTGGGCACGCGGCGGTTGGAGGAGATCATGATGAAGATGTTCAGCAGCACCACGACGCCCGGGAAAAAGCTCATCAGCAATGCCTGCAGCGGGTCCAGCGCACTGCAGTGGTTCCACCGGCGCAGAAAGCGTGCTGCCAGAATGCCCACCAGCAAAATTGAGATCACCAGTGCCGCCAGACAGGTCCTGTAGTGCCAGACTTCACCGGGGCAGATGCCGTGGAGCCGTGCAAAGACAAAGCTGACCGTATTTTCGGTAAGCAGGCACAGAATGCCGTTGATGATGCAGGCAGACATCCGGTCCACTGCCGTGCCGCCGAACAGCAGCGCGATGACCAGCAGGTAGATGATATTGCTGACCACTGATTTGATATTGAAAAAGCCAAAACCGCACAGCACCGAGAGCGCAAGCACAGCCAGTGCCAGCAGCGCGGCCCACACACAGGGGTGACGGAACCGCCTGCCCCGGCCCAGATAGGCATAATCCACCAGAATGAACGCCGCCCACTGCGCAATGCACACCAGATGCCCCAACAGCGTCCAGATAAGGCTGTCACTCATCACCGAACTGCCCCTTCCATTCCAGATAGGCCGCGCGGACAGCCGCATACTTGCTGCGGCTGACGCTGAGCTCCACGCCGTTTTTCATCAGCACCCGGTAATTCCGGATGGCGCATACATGCTGCAGGTTGACCACATCGCTGCGGCCCACCTGCAAAAAACCATTCCGGGCCAGAATGGGCGGCAGCTCCTTCAGCTTGCCGTAAAAGGTGCAGAAATGTTCCCGCGCAATGTCCCCATACACATTGATGACCCGGCCCTCGCTCTCCAGATAATAGATCTGGTCCAGCGGGATGCGAATGTTCTCGCGGTTGTGGTGCACGGTGAGGGTCTTGGTACCGGCCTGCATCATGGACGCATAGATGTCCTCCAGACAGCTGGGCAGCTGCTTGGCGACGTCCCGTTTGAGGATGTAGCGGTAGGCGTTGACCTTGTAGCCATCCAGCGCAAAGGCCAGATAGGCCGATACATAGACCAGACAGATGTCCGGATTGCGGTGCCGGAGCTGGCCGCCCAGTGCAATGCCGTTGACCTGCGGCATGTCCACATCCAGAAATGCAATGCGGTACAGCTCCAGGTCCGGGATCGCCAGCACCTGCTCCGGGTCGGAACAGACCGTAGCCTGCACCGGGATCTCGTGCGCTTCAAAGTAAGTTGCCGCATACTCCGCCACCTTCGCGCTGAAGGCGGCATCGTCGTCGCAGACAAGAATGTGCATCCGGAACTCCTTTCTATCAGAAAAGGCTCCTCTTAACCAGATAAGAGGAGCCGCAGTTTTATGCGAAGAATTTGTCGTAGATGCCAAAGGCAAAGATGAACAGCACGATGACCGGCAGAACGTAGGTCAGGTAGCCGCGCATCCAGTCGTGCATCTTGAGGCCCTTGCCGATGTTGACTTCCTTTTTGTAGTTGTCCCAGCCCCAGCCGTACTTGGTGACGCAGAACAGCAGGTACACCAGACTGCCCAGCGGCAGGAACAGGTTGCTGACCAGGAAGTCCTCAAAGTCCAGCACGGCACCGCCGAACACGGCAAAGCCGTCCCAGGCCCAGAGGTTATAGCCCAGCACACAGGGCATGGACAGCGCAATGATGAGCACCAAATTCACCAGACTGGACTTCCTGCGGCTGCAGCCGGTGAGCTCCATGCCGCAGCAGATGATGTTCTCGAACACGGCCAGCACCGTGGACAGGGCCGCAAAAGCCATGAACAGGAAGAACAGGGTGCCCCACAGACGCCCCAGCGCCATGTTGGCAAAGATGTTGGGCAGAGTGATGAAAATCAGGCTGGGGCCGCTGGTCTGGTCCACACCATAGGTGAAGCAGGCCGGGAAGATGATCAGACCAGCGGTGATGGCCACAAAGGTGTCCAGCACCACGATGCGGACCGACTCGCCCAGCAGGGAGTGCTCCTTGCCGATGTAACTGCCGAAGATGGCCATGGCACCGATGCCAAGGCTCAGGGTGAAGAAGGCCTGGTTCATGGCCGACACCAGTGTGTTGACCACGCCCACCTCCTGCATACGGGCAAAATCGGGCACCAGATAGAACTCGAGGCCCTCTTTTGCGCCGGGCATGAACAGGCTGTTGACCGCCAGCACCACCATGATGGCCAGCAGAGCGATCATCATGACCTTGGTCACCCGCTCCAGACCGTTCTGCAGGCCCTTGGCGCACACCAGAATGCCCAGCACCACCACGAACACCATCCAGAAGGTCATCACGCCGGGGCTGGCCAGCATCTCGGTGAACTTACCGGCTACCTGCTCGGCGTTCAGGTCGGACAGCTGACCGATGGCGGTCATGTAGAAATAGTGGAGCATCCAGCCGGCCACTGTGGTGTAGAACATCATCAGCAGATAGCAACCGATCAGGGTGAGATAGCCGTGGATGTGCCATTTCTGGCCCGGCTTTTCCAGTGCCTGATAGGCCCGCACCGGACTCTTGCGGGAGGCGCGACCCACCGCAAACTCCATGGTCATGATGGGCAGGCCCAGGATGACCAGGAACACCAGATAAAACAGCACGAATGCGCCGCCGCCGCCCTGACCGGCAATATAGGGGAACTTCCACACGTTGCCGATGCCGATGGCGCAGCCCGCGGAAAGCAGGATGAAGCCCAGGCGGGACTTCAGGGTTTCTCTTTCCATGATTCCATAAACTCCTTGTTTCCAATCTGCTCTGCAGGCCGGGCCCACCGGGCCGGGCAAAGCGTTGCTTTTGTATTATAGCACAATTTCCGTCGAAGAACAGGGTTGCTTCAGGAGGATGAACTTTTGTTGTCGAAAGCATTTCCTGTTTCCGGCAGGCACACAGTTCCCCTCCCGCAAAATCCAGGTTTCATCTTTTGACGGTGATGCGCGTATTTTTATTGTCACATCTTCTTGAATCAATTTTTCTCATTTTTCAGATGAAGATATGACGATTCTTCACTTGTAGGCGCTGCAGTACGTTCAACCGCAAAAAGGGGCCTCCGCGCAAAATCATGCACAGGGGTCCCTTCTCCTACAAACGTGCTTACTTCCGCTTTTTCGGGGCACTCTTGCCCACCGGACCACGGGGACGGCGTTCTGCTGCCTTGGACTGCAGTGCTGCGCTGCGGGTCTGGGCGCGGCCCTTGGCGGCGGCCGAACGCAGGCCGTTGATCTCTGCCTTGGTCAGCTCCCGGTAGGTGCCCGGCTTGAGCATGCCCAGCTTGACCACACCTTCGGCGTTGCGCTTCAGGCGCACCACTTCCAGACCGACGGCCTCGCACATGCGGCGGATCTCGCGGTTCTTGCCCTCTTTCAGGGTCATTTCCATCACGGTGCGGCCCGGCTCATCGGTGACCACATTGATGGCACAGGGCAGGGTTTTGGTGCCGTCGTCCAGCACCACACCGCTGCTCATCTTGATGATCTGCGCTTCGTCGGCACGGGGCTGCACGGTCACGCGGTACAGCTTGGAGATGCCGCCCGACGGATGGGTAACTGCCTGTGCAAAGGCACCGTCGTTGGTCATGAGCAGCAGACCCTCGCTGTCCTTGTCCAGGCGGCCCACCGGGTACAGGCGGGCGGGGATATCGCTCACCAGCTCCATGACCGTCTTGCGGCCCAGCTCATCGCTGGCGGTGGTGACATAGCCGCGGGGCTTGTACAGGGCCAGATAATACAGCTGCTGATCCTTCTGGATGTAGATGCGCTGATCGTCCACATGCAGCACATCACGGTGGGGGTCCATCTTGTCGCCCACCTTCACGGGGTGGCCATTGACCTTGACGCGGCCCTCGGCAATGATCTGCTCGGCCGCACGGCGGGAGCACAGACCCTGCTCGGCCATGATCTTCTGAATACGTTCTTCTGCCATAATAAAAACTCCTTGTGCGCCTCCCGGCGCTCAAAACGCACGCAATAACGTGCTGTATCTCAAACCGCAGATTGGAAGTCTGCGGTTACGGCTTAGGTTGATGGGGCGGTGTGCCGGGAGTTTCTCCGAGGACCGTCCGCTGGGGTGGGACCCTGCTGCCGCAGGCAGTAGGGCGGGCGATGGAATGGCCCGATTCGTGTCCGAGGAGAAAGCTACCGGCATACCGCCTAGTCAGAGGGTTCCTGTCAAGGCTTACTCTGCCTTGGGTGCCTCGTCTGCGGGCTTTTCGCCCTTTTTGCTGACCAGTGCAGACACCTTTTCCACCAGCTCCGGCAGCATGGCCAGAGCACGGTCAACACTATTGGAGCCGTCCGTCAGCTGGATGGTGCGCACGCAGCCGTCCTTGATCACCAGAAATGCCACCGGCTGGATGTTGACGCCCGCGCCGGAGCCGCCGCCGAACAGGTCCTTGTTGGCGGCATTCTTGCCGTCAAAGTCGGTGCCGCCGGAGGCAAAACCAAAGCTCACCTTGGACACTGGCAGGATGGTGGTGCCGTCCTCGGTGGTGATAGGCTTGCCGATGATGGTATTGGCGTCCACCATCTCGTGGATCTTGTCCATGGTAACGTTCATAATGCCCTGAATCGGATGCTCAGCCATAATGCAAATCTCCTTTGATCGTTTTTGTCAGGCCTGTGTCCCCGGAGTTTTACCGGGAGATCGCAGACTGTCAGGCTCCGTCACACTCGTCACACAATTTTATTCAGTGTACCACAGTTACAGGAAAACGTCCAGCACCTTTTCGCGCCAGAACTCCGCCAGCACACGCACCGCTGCGACGACGATAAACAGCGCCCTTGCCGAAATGCGCAAGGACACACGGTCCTCTACGGTGGGTTCAGCGCTGCCAAAGTCCGGCACGATGCGCAGTTCGTCAAACTGCAGGTAAATGAAGCGGTCAAGCACGCCCAGCACCGGGTATAGCCATGCCTGCAGCTTGCCGTAATTGCGGGCCGCTGCAGCAGGGTCCTCCCCGCGCACGCCAAGGCACACCCGGATGTGGGTGATGCGCAGCGCGCCGAATACCGCCCGGATCAGCGTCCCGGCCCCGCGCAGGATGGTGCACAGGATGTTCAGGGTCAGTTTTGCCTTTTTGCGCGGCTCTGCGGGCTTTTTCTCCTTGGCAGGCTTCTTTGCCGCTTTTGCCTTTTTCGGCTTCTTTTTGCGGTTGCTCTCCTCCGTCGGCTCCGGCTTCGGGTACTGGAACACCGGGAAGGTGATGCCCAGTGCCCCGGCCTTTACGGTCAGGGTGTCCTGCTCCCAGCTGACATCCGCACAGAACGGGATGAGCAGCAACAGCACCATTAGAGCCAGCACCACCAGCAGCAGGATGCCAAGGACCTTCAGCAGGAACACCAGCACCCCGCCCACAGCGGCAAGAACGGTGGTCATGGGTCATCCCTCGCTTTCTGCCGGGGCTTCCGGCTGATGCACCGGCGGCAGGTCCGCCAGACTGGACAAGCCGAATACTCTTAAAAAGGTGTCGGTGGTGCGGAAACTCACCGGACGGCCCGGCAGGTCCAGACGGCCCGCTTCCTCGATCAGGCCCTTTTCCAGCAGGCCGGACACGCTGGACGAGGAGTCCACCCCGCGCACCTGCTCGATGAAAGCGCGGGACACCGGCTGATTGTAGGCGATCACGGTCAGGGTCTCCATGGCGGCAGGGCCCAGCGGCACGGCGCGGCGGCTGTCCAGCACACGGCGCACGCAATCGGCCCACTCGGTCTTGGTGGCCAGCTGCCAGCGGGTGTTCAGGTGCAGCAGGCACAGGCCGCTGTCCTCCCGGGTGTAGCGGGTGCGCAGCTCTTCCAGCGCGTTTTCCACGCTGGTCTGGGGCAGCTGCACAGCCTGCGCCAGCTTGTCGGAGCCGATGGGCTCCCCGCAGGCAAACAGCATGGCCTCCACTGCGGCACGAATCTGTTTCTGGTTCATTTTTTCTCCTTTATCCGGGTGCGCTGCATGGTCAGCTCCCCGTTCTCCCCCAGGGTGACGCGGCCGCCGCGCACCAGCTCCAGCAGGGCCAGAAAGGTAGCCACGTTGGTGCTGCGGCTCTGCCGGGGCGAGAACAGCTGGCCCATGCGAGCCGCCGCCCCGCTGATGAGGCTGCGCAGGATATACACCACCCGGCTGGTCACCGACACCATGGGGGCCGTGACCAGCGGCTCAAACTGCTGCTGGGTGGGCTCCCGACGCAGGCGGGTGCGCCCGGCAAGGGCGTTCCAGTAGTCGGCCAAAATTTGGGGTGCATGGTGCAGGGTGTAGGTGTTGTCCCACTCCATCTCCATCGGCTGCCGCACGAACACCGGTGCCTGCTCCCCTTTTGCCCGCAGCAGCGCGGCCATACGGCGGCACTGGTCGTACTCGATGAGCTGGCCGGTGAATTCCTGCTTCATCCGCTCACCCTCTTCGCTGCGGGGCAGCAGCAGATAGCTCTTCATCTCCACCAGATGGGCCGCCATCTCGATAAAGGCGCTGGCGGTCTCCGGGTCCGGGTCGGCCTGCTCCACCGTGCGGGTGTACTGGTCGATCAGTTCCAGAATGGGGATGTTGTGCAGGTCCATCTTATGTTTGGCCACAAGAGCCAGCAATAATTCCAGGGGGCCGTCAAAATCTTCCAGATGGAAGGTCAGTTCCTCTGCCATCGCTCAGACCACCGTCCCGGCTGCTGCGTAGTAGACCGAATAGGCGATCCGGTCAATGTAACCGGTGCCCGCACTCAGCAGATCCCACACAGCATTGTTCAGGTAATACAGCGGGGTATCCAGCAGGCCCATCCACACCGCCGCCAGCAGCGCGATCATGATATAGCGCTCGTACTTCATCAGGCCGAAGTACGCCCGCTGGGGCAGCGCCACCAGCAGGATGCGGCTGCCGTCCAGCGGCGGCACCGGGATAAAGTTGAACACCGCCAGGCTCACGTTCATCAGCACCATATACTGGAGGAAGTAGGCCAGGTAGTAGGTGGCCTGGTTTACCGGAGCCCAGTAGTACATCACCTTCCACAGCACCATGGCAAGGTAGGCCAGCACAATGTTGGCCACCGGGCCCGCCAATGCGGTGAGGGCCATGCCCCACTTGGGGTTTTTGAAGTTGCGGGGGTTGGTGGAGACCGGCTTTGCCCAGCCCACGCCCGCAAATACCATGCACAACGTGCCCAGCAGGTCAAAATGAGCAAAGGGGTTCAGCGAAAGGCGGCCTTCGCGCTTGGCGGTAGGGTCCCCCAGCAGCCAGGCAGCCAGCGCATGGCCGGCTTCATGGAACGGGATGGCCACCAGTGCCACCAGTGCGCGGACGAGATAATAGGTTGCCCGTGTCATAAGCATCTCCTGAAAAACAACATTTTCTATTATAATACTATCTTTTGGCCGGTTGAGCAACCCTTGCTGCATAAGATTGGAAAAAGATGACGGAAATTTTGAAAAAAGACTTGCATTTTGCCCGCATCTCTGGTAAAATAGTCAAGCTGATTATTTTGATTCCTTACTTCACTCTAGGAGGTGCAAGTACCATGGCTAAGTGTGAATGCTGCGGCAAGGGCGTTACCTTTGGTATTAAGGTCTCTCACTCCCATCGCCGTTCCAACCGTACCTGGAAGCCGAATGTCCGTCGTGTCAAGGCGGTCGTGGATGGCTCCCCCAAGTATGTCTACGCATGCTCCCGTTGCCTGCGCGCTGGCAAAGTTACCCGCGCTGTCTAATTTGGTGTATGTGGCCGGTCACTTTGTCGAGTGGCCGGCTTTTTTTGTTGCCTTAAAGGAGATGAACGCATGGCTCTTCCCACCGATCCCATCATGCTGTTGAGCGTGGTGAACCTCAAACTCCGGGATTATTACAAAAACCTCGATGCTTTGTGCGAAGATCTGGACGCCGACAAGACTGATCTGTGTGCAAAGCTGCGTGCCGTCGGCTACGAGTACGACGCACAGCGCAACCAGTTTGTCTGATTTATCCTGAAACGCTACTGCCGGCCGGACGTGCAGCGACTGTGCGCCGGGGCCGGATCATGATAAAAAAGGAGTGCTTGATTGATTATGATGCAGGGTACCTATTACAAAGAGTGGAGCAGTGTGCTGAACCGCGAGATGGAGTTTAAGGTATATGGCAGCGCCGGTGTGCCGGTGCTGGCTCTGCCCGCCCGCGGCGGCCGCTTTTTCGACTGGGAGAACAACGGCATGCCGGACGCCATTGCCCAGCTGCTGAACGAGGGCAAGATCCAGCTGTTCTGCGCCGACAGCGTGGACGGCGAAGGTGTGCTGAACGGGGATCTGCCGCTGCGCCGCCGGGCCGAGGCACAGGAGAAGTATTTTGTTTACCTGACTGCCGAGCTGGCTCCCCGCATCCTGGCCCTGAACAAGGCCGAGAAGGGCACCAAGATCTGGTGCGCCGGTGTGGATCTGGGCGCTTATCAGGCCGTGAACTGCCGTCTGCGCCGCCCCAACCTGTTTGCCGGTGCCGTGGGCATGGGCGGCATCTACAACCTGAGCCGCTTCTGGGGTGTCGAGAACGACGATCTGGTGCTGCGCTGCTCTCCCTTGCTGTACCTGCAGGAGAACGGCATCGCCAACAAGCTGGCACTGGTCAAGGCCGAGGAAAACAGTCTCATCCTCTGCGCCGGTCAGGGTGCCTACGAGGATGACGCCAAGGCCGACACCCAGGCACTGGCCGATGTGCTGCAGGCCCAGAGCCTGCCCGCTCATCTGGAAGTGTGGGGCGGCGACGTGTCCCACGACTGGTACTGGTGGGGCAGGATGTGGAGCCTGTTTGCTCCGCGCATTCTGGAAAAGTAACTTTATCACGGTTCTGTGTGAGGGAAAGCCTGCGGGTTTTCCCTCTTTTTTCTTTTATTTCAAATTCCTACTTGATTTGTCGGATATTGTGTGGTATACTCCTGCTGGAAGCAAAAGATACCCCCAAGGGGTTTGTGAAAGGAGCCTGCATCATGGAAGCCACCGAAAAGAAGCCCTGCTGTTGCTGCAGCACCGAAGAGCCTGCAGCGGACGCGGTTTCTCCCGCCGATGTACCGGACGCTGTTCCCTCCTGCTGCCGCCACAAGGACCGCAGCCCGGAGGAATACAAAGCACTGGTCAACCGGCTGAGCCGCATCGAAGGCCAGGTACGCGGCGTGCGCGGCATGCTGGAAAAGGATGCCTACTGTGTGGACATTCTGGTACAGGTGGCCGCCGTGAACTCGGCGCTGAACAGCTTTGCCAAGGAGCTGCTGGCCCAGCACATGAGCACCTGTGTGGCCGATGACCTGCGTGCCGGCAGCGACGAAAAGCTGAACGAGCTGATTCGGCTGCTGCCCCGGCTCATGAAGTGACCCTGCGGCAGACATACTGGACTTATCAGGAGTGAATACGATGGAACAATACAATGTAACGGGTATGAGCTGCGCGGCCTGCTCTGCCCGGGTGGAAAAGGCCGTAAAAAAGGTACCGGGCGTGACCAGCTGTTCGGTAAGCCTGCTGACCAACTCCATGGGCGTAGAGGGCACCGCATCCAGCGCGGCGATCATTCAGGCCGTGCAGGAAGCCGGTTACGGTGCCAGCCCCAAGGCGGCCGGTGCTGCCGCCGCCAGCTCCCCCAGCGCCGACCTGGACGCGCTGGCCGACCACGAGACGCCCAAGCTCAAGCGGCGGCTGATCGCTTCGCTGGGCTTTCTGCTGGTGCTGATGTACTTTTCCATGGGCCACATGATGTGGGGCTGGCCTCTGCCCCACTGGTTTGACGGCAACCATGTTGCCATGGGCCTTGTCCAGCTGCTGCTGGCGGGCATCGTGATGGTGATCAACCAGAAGTTCTTCATCAACGGCTTCAAGGGGCTGATCCACGGCTCCCCCAACATGGACACGCTGGTGGCCATGGGCTCCATGGCCAGCTTTGTGTGGAGCACCTACGCCCTGTTTGCCATGACCCGCGCACAGGTGGACGGCAACGACGAGCTGGTCATGCACTATATGATGGAGTTCTACTTTGAGTCGGCGGCCATGATCCTGACTCTGATCACGGTGGGCAAGATGCTGGAGGCCCGCTCCAAGGGCAAGACCACCGATGCACTGAAGAGCCTGATGAAGCTGGCCCCCAAAACGGCCATCCTGCTGCGGAACGGTGCCGAGGTGACCGTACCCATCGAGCAGGTACAGAAGGGCGACATCTTTGTGGTGCGCCCCGGTGAGAACATCCCGGTGGACGGCGTCGTGCTGGAAGGCAGCAGCGCCGTGAACGAAAGCGCCCTGACCGGCGAGAGCATCCCGGTGGACAAGGCCGCCGGGGACAAGGTGAGCGCCGCCACGGCCAACCAGTCCGGCTTCCTGCGGTGCGAAGCCACCCGCGTGGGCGAGGACACCACCCTGGCCCAGATCATCCGGATGGTGAGCGATGCCGCCGCCACCAAGGCTCCCATCGCCAAGGTAGCCGACACCGTGTCCGGCTTCTTTGTGCCGGCGGTCATCAGCATTGCAGTGGTCACCACCGTGGTCTGGCTGCTGCTGGGCCGGGAGCTGGGCTATGCGCTGGCCCGCGGCATCTCGGTGCTGGTCATCAGCTGCCCCTGTGCCCTGGGCCTTGCCACGCCGGTGGCCATCATGGTGGGCAACGGCATGGGCGCCAAAAACGGCATCCTGTTCAAGACCGCCGCTTCGCTGGAAGCTGCCGGCCGCACCCAGATCGTGGCGCTGGACAAGACCGGCACCATCACCAGCGGTGAGCCGAAGGTCACCGACATCCTGCCCGCCGACGGCGTGACCGAGACCGAACTGCTGACCCTGGCCGCCGCGCTGGAATGCAAGAGCGAGCATCCGCTGGCCCGCGCTGTGCTGGCTTATGCCGAGGCACAGCAGCTGGACGCCCCGGAGGTGACTGACTTTGCGGCCCTGCCCGGCAACGGCCTGAGCGCCAAGCTGGACGGCAAGGAGATCTTTGGCGGCAATGCAGCCTTTACCGGCATCAAGGTCACCGTCCCGGCCGAGCTGGCACAGGCAGCAGCCGAGCTCTCGGCGCAGGGTAAGACCCCGTTGTTCTTTGGCGGCGCAGGCCGTCTGCTGGGTGTCATCGCGGTGGCCGACACTATCAAGGAGGACAGCCCCCGGGCCATCCGGGAGCTGCAGGCTATGGGCATCAAAGTGGTCATGCTCACCGGCGACAACCAGCGCACGGCTGACGCCATCGGCAAGCAGGCCGGTGTGGACGCCGTGATCGCCGGGGTGCTGCCGGACGGCAAGGAAGCCGTGATCCGCCAGCTGCAGGCCGCCGGTAAGGTAGCCATGGTGGGTGACGGCATCAACGACGCCCCCGCCCTGACCCGCGCCGACACCGGCATCGCCATTGGCGCCGGTACCGATGTGGCCATCGACGCCGCCGATGTGGTGTTGATGAATTCCAGGCTTTCGGATGTGCCCGCCGCCATCCGCTTGAGCCGCGCCACCCTGCGCAACATCCACGAGAACCTGTTCTGGGCCTTCCTCTACAACACCATCGGCATTCCGCTGGCAGCCGGTGCGTTCATCCCCTTCGGCCTGACGCTGAACCCCATGTTCGGCGCAGCGGCCATGAGCCTGTCCAGCTTCTGCGTGGTGAGCAACGCCCTGCGGCTGAATCTGTTCGATCTGCACAGCACCAAACACGACCACCCGCTGAAAAACGCTTCTGCCCTGCCCGCTGCCCTCACGCAGCCCGCAGCGGTTGAGGATAAAGAGAGTACCATCAAGGAGGATACGACCATGAAAAAGACTCTGCATGTAGAAGGCATGATGTGCGGCCACTGTGAGGCCCGTGTGAAGAAGGCACTGGAGGCCCTGCCCGAAGTGACCGAGGCTGTGGTGAGCCACGAGGCCGGCACCGCCGTTGTCACCCTGAGCGCCGAAGTTTCCGACGATGTGCTGAAGAAGACCGTCGAGGATCAGGACTACAAGGTCACCGGCATCCAGTAAGCCCCTCCCGCACAAACAGCAGCGGCCTGTTCCCCCGTTTTGGGAGAGCAGGCCGCTGCTTTGTTTTATGGTTTTTCAGGAAAGTTCTGCAAGGCGTCTGGCTCCTCTGGTTTTCAGCCAGTGCCCCAGCAGCCCGTCCGCACCCGCCAGCAGCACAAGGGCCGCCGCCATGACCGCCGGAAGCGGAAGGATCGTCAGCAGATTGGTCTGCGCAAGGGTCAGCACCAGCACAGCAACGAGATTGGCCGCCATGGACAGCAAGGTACAGCCGCTCATTTTGATCACCGCGGCCTCACTCGTCCAATGCAGGTTGGGCAGCACAAGCCCCAGTGCAAGGCCCATTTCTGCGCTGAGCAGCACGAACAGCTCTGCTTCCAGCAGGGTCAGGCAGAAATACACCGGCGGCATCTGCACCGCCGCCTGCATGCACACAAGGCACAATGCCGCCGGGACGCCGGTCAGCAGTAGATGCAGTTCCAGCTTGGCACACAGGGCCTGCCAGGACGGGATGGGCAGGCTTTGCAGGAGCCAGACCGTCCGGCCTTCCAGCGAGACGGAGGGCGTGGTCAGGAAGTTGGCTGCCGACACCGCACACACGGCACAGCACACCAGCACCGGGATCCCTTCCGGCACGGCCTGCGCAAACCGGGCAAAGAGGTCTGCCTTCCACAGGGACACGCCGCCCAGCACCAGCAGGCCCAGCGTGCCCATGGCGCTGTTGAGCATATAGGCCGGGCTGGACCCCAGATGCAGCAGTTCCCGGCGCAGCAGAGCCTGCCGCAGGCTGACGGGGCGTGTTTTTTGCGCATGGTATGCCGTGCGGGCCGTACCCTTCCGGGCCGTCATGCGGCGCAGGTAGGGCTTTTCCAGCAGCTTGCAAAAGACTGCAAAGCACAGCGCTGTACTCAGTACAAGACCCGCCAGCGCCGGGAGCTCCCCTGCCGCCGCGCCGCCCAGCAGCCGCAGCGGCCAGGCTGCACGGGCAAGCGCCGCACCCGACTGTGCGGCGTCGGCCAGCAGATCGTCCAGCATCTCCTGCACCCGCAGAAAACCCGCATAATACAGCGCAAAAAATACCAGCGAGCACACCACGGTGACCAGACTTTTGTGCCGGGCGCGGTCATTGGCCAGCGCCACGGCCCAGCCCAGCAATACCGCCAGAATGCAGGCCGCTCCGGCCAGCACCAACGCCATGGGGATGCTGCACAGCACCCCGGCCAGCGGATGGGCTGCCAGCAGGCCGTAACACACCACCGCCGGGACCCACGCCATGAGCAGGTAGATCAGGCAGGCCAGATAAACGGTGCTTACCCGCACCCCGAAAATGACCGCCGGCGGGATGGGCAGCGAGAGCAGCAGTTCGTTGTCCCGGCTCTGGAACAGGCCGGAATAGCTGGTAAAGGCGCTGGCCAGCACGCTCACCAGCAGCGCCGTGAGCCCCATGGAGGCAAAATACAGCCAGTCCAGCCCGGCCGGGAGCAGCACCGAAGCCAGCGGCAGGGCCATGCCCGCAAAGCAGAGCATGAGCACCACCACCAGCACGGCAAACAGCAGCGCATACCCCACGGCCGATGCCCGGGACCGCGCTTTGCCGGTCTTGCTGCTGCGGAGAAAGGCCGCGCCCAGCTCCCGCAGCTGCTTGCGGAGCAATGCACGGATCATCATGCCTGTGCCTCCGTGCCTTCCAGTTCCAGAAAGACCTCTTCCAGACTGTCATCGCCGCGCACCTCGTCCATGGAACCGGCCCGCACCAGCCGCCCGGCCCGGATGATGGCCACCCGGTCGCAGAGCTTTTCGGCCACCTCCAGCACATGAGTCGAGAAGAAGATGGCCCCGCCGCCGTCGCAGAAGCGGCGCATCAGGGTCTTGAGCTGGTGTGCCGCCAGCGGGTCCAGCCCCACGAAGGGCTCGTCCATGAGGATGAGCTTCGGCTCGTGGAGCAGGGCCGAGATGATGGCCAGCTTCTGCTTCATGCCGTGGGAGTATGCGCTGATGGGCTGGGCCAGGTCCCGCGTGAGGTCGAACTGGTCGCCGTAGGACCGGATGCGCTCGGCACGCTCCCGTGCCCCCACGGCAAAGATATCCGCGATGAAGTTCAGGTACTGGATGCCGGTCATGTATTCGTACAGGTCCGGGTTGTCCGGCAGATAGGCCAGCCGCCGCTTGCATTCCAGCGGGTCATCCTGCACCGAGATGCCGTCCACCGTAATGCGGCCGCTGTCGAACTGCTGGATGCCGCAGCAGCACTTGAGTGTGGTGGTCTTGCCCGCGCCGTTGTGGCCGATGAATGCGCAGATCTCGCCGGGGCGGATGTGCAGGCTGAGGTCCTGCACGGCCGCCTTGCCGCCGTAGGTCTTGGTCAGATGTTCGATATTGAGCATAAAGTGCCCTCCTTTGTCCGGGGCAGTGCGCCCCTCTGCCCTTAGAATATACCTTCCACAAGGGGGAAGGTCAAGGGTGACCGGTCCGCGGCCGGTCAGAGTGCAATAATTTACAGTTTCTTCAAAGATGCCCCTTGCAAAAGTACAAAAAAATGGTATACTAATACAACGAACTGAACGGAGAAAGGAGGCGCGCAGCATGGCACCCACCAAAGAGCGCCCGGCGACCAAAACCATCGCCACCAACCGCGAAGCGCGCCACGAGTATTTCGTTCTGGAAGCGCTGGAGACCGGCGTTGAGCTCAAGGGCACCGAGGTCAAAAGCCTGCGGGCCGGCGGGGTCAACCTGAAGGACAGCTGGGTGGACATTGAGGACGGCGAACTGCTGGTCAAGGGCATGCACATCACGCCCTACGACCACGGCAACATCTTCAACCAGGACCCTCTGCGTGTCCGGCGGCTTCTGGCACACAAAAACGAGATCCGGCGGCTGCACCAGCAGTGCAAGCTGCAGGGATACACGCTGGTGCCGCTTTCGCTCTATTTCAAACATGGCCGCGTAAAAATGGAACTGGGCCTTTGCAAGGGCAAAAAGCTCTACGACAAGCGAGCCGACGCCGCCCAGCGCGACGCCAAGCGTTCCATCGACCGCGCCATGAAATCCAACGGCAAGTACTACTGATCGTTTCAGACGGTTTCCCTGAAGCGGAACTTCTCCTGTTTTTCGTGCATCGCAAGGTGCACTTTTATGGGGGCGTAAAGGTTTCGACGGGGGGAGCGAGGTCTGGGCAGCGGGTAGCAGCGGGGGAACTGCTCTATAACTCCTCCAAACAATTAACTGACAACAACAATTATCAGTTGCTCGCAGCCTGAGTGCTGCGCGTCTCGCCCACTCTTGTGTCGTGTGGGGCCGGGGCGTCCTTTAGACACAGCACCTGAACGGACTTAAGCTTTGCGGACCGGCAGGAACTCATGAAGCTACCAATGCGCTAGCCTGACGATCGGCGTGGCGCGGCGGGAATGTTGTAGATCGCCTGCACCCGGAGACACCTACACTGAACTCTTTTCGGACATGGGTTCGACTCCCATCGCCTCCACCAAAAACAGAACTCCCCTGCCGCGCTGCGGTGGGGGAGTTCTTGTTTTTGTGGTCCCGGCGATGAGGAGGCAAACAGCACGACCCTGCGCAGCAGGGGCAGCAACAGCCCAGTGGGCTGTTGCTGCGTGCGCGGGTCCCAGTCCCAACTATCCGGAATGTCTACTGGGGTAGTGTTATCTGGCAAAGTTCCGGTTTTTACGAAATAACGTTATAAATGGAATTTTGCCAGATATTTCACCCCAGTAGAGGTTTGCGAAAGCATCCAGTTTTTTCTGTACGTAAAAACGCCCCATCCGCCAGATATTGCAGTCTGACAGATGGGGCGTTCTCTGTTCACTTAAGGCGGTTTACAGTTCTCCGCGGCCGGAAAGCGCACGGTAAAGGGTGGTCTCGTCGGTATACTCCAGGCTTGCACCCACCGGCAGACCGTAGGCCAGACGGGTGGTCTTGATGCCCAGCGGCTTGATGAGCTTGGCCAGATACATGGCGGTTGCCTCCCCCTCTACGGTGGGGTTCATAGCCATGATCACTTCCTTGACCTTGCCGTCACCCAGACGGGCCAGCAGTTCCTTCACACTGAGCTGCTCGGCTCCGATGCCGTCCATGGGGCTGATCAGGCCGTGCAGCACATGATACAGGCCGTGGTACTCCCGGGTACGCTCAAACGCCTGCACATCCCGCGGCGTTTCCACCACGCAGATGACCGACGTGTCCCGCTTGGCGCTGGCGCAGATGGGGCAGATCTCGGCCTCGGTGTAGTTCTGGCAGATGCGGCAGCGGTGGAGCTTGGTGTGCGCGTTCTGGATGGCCGAAGCCAGGGCCGCCGCGTCCTCATCGGACATGCTCAACACCTGATAGGCCATGCGGGTCGCGCCTTTGCGCCCGATGCCCGGAAACTTGCCGAACTCTTCGATCAGCCTTTCCAGCGGGGCAGCATTGTAGCCCATGTTCTTCCCTCCAGCCGGATCAGAGACCCGGAATGTTCATGCCGCCGGTCAGCTTGCCCATCTCGGCCTCGGCGGTCTCGTCCACCTGCTTGACGGTGGCGTTGACGGCAGCAGCCACCAGATCTTCCAGCATCTCGATGTCATCCGGGTCCACAGCTTCGGGCTTGATGGTGATGGCCAGCACCTCGTGCTTGCCGTTCATCTTCACGGTGACCATTTCACCGGAGGCACTGCCGGTGTACTCGGCGGCTTCCAGCTCGGCCTGCTTGGCCTTCATGTCCTCCTGCATCTTCTGGGCCTGACGCATCAGGGCGTTCATATCGGGGCGGCCAAAGCCTGCGGGCATTCTTGCTTTCATAGTTTGTTCTCCTTTGTCTTATCGGTTGAAAAGCCTTCCCCAAAAGGGGAAGCCTTATTTCTGTTTTCGGGCGGTGTCCTCAATGGACACATCCAGCCCCAGCTTTTCCAGTGCGTGGAGCGACTGCTCCGCGTTGGACACGGTTTTCCCTGCGGTTCTGGGCTCGTAGGGGCCGATGGGGATCGCCTTGCCGGACACCTGCAAAATGAGCTTTTTGATCAGCCGCTGGCTGTCCTTATTGGCCCGGATGAAATCGCGGAAGGTCTTGCCGCCGTCGATGAGCACCCGGGTACCGTCAAAGTACGCCTTAGATTTGCGCAGGTAACTGTACAGCATGGGGTCCACTTCCTGCAGCTTCTGGGTGATCTGTGCCCACTCCGGGTATGGGGCCAGACTGCCCGCTGCCGGTCTGGGCTGTGCGGGAGCGGCTTCCTGCTTCGGGGCCGGGGCCGTTGTCTGCGGCGCAGGAGACGGTTCCTCGAGGGGCGGCGGCACGGGCCGTGCCGGTGCGGAGGGTTCCTCCCAGGGCAGCGCTTCCCCGCCCTGCACGGGCGGTTCTTCCGGCAACGGCGGCAGCTCTTCGGCCTGCACGGGCACCTGCACAGATGCAGGTGCCTGTGTCGGTTCCGGTGCGGACTGCACCGGCTCTGCCGCAGGCTGCGGCAGAGCCGGCAGCGGGGCAGGCTCCACGACCGGCTGCTGTACCGGTGCACTCACAAAGGGCTGCACCGCCGGAGCCGAAGCAAACGGCTGCACGGCAGCGGGCTGTGCGGCACGGGCGACCGGTGCTGCCTGCACTGGTACGGTCTGCCGCTGCTGCGGCGGTTCCGACAGGCTGAACAGCGCCAGTTCCAGCTCAATGCGCTGGTCACTGCCGCGGGTCATGTGCTCCAGTGCCGTGCCCAGGGTGCGGATGGCCCGGATGGCCTCCCGCTGGCCCAGCTGCGGGCCTTTTTCCAGATACTGCGCCTCCTCTTCCGGTGACACACCAGAGAGCAGTGCCTGCCCGCCGGGCAAAGCCGCCAGCATAAGGGCGCGGTAGTGGGCGATGAGTTCTTCGGTCAGGCGTTTAACGTCCACCGACTGCTGCCGCAGCTGGGCTAGCTGGGCCAGTGCGGCGGCTCCGTCCTGCGCTTCCAGCGCGTCGGAGATGCGAAACAAATAGCTGCGGTCGGTCACACCGGCCATGCGGCGCACCACGTCCGCGTCGATCTTTGCCGTGACGCCTGCGCAGGTATCCAGAATGGACAACGCATCGCGCAGAGCACCGTCGGCCAGGCGGGCGATCAGCTCCGCGCCGTCCGATGTCAGTTCCAAGTGCTCTTCCCCGGCGATGTATTCCACCCGCTGTGCGATGTCCTCCGGCCCGATGCGGGTAAAATCATACCGCTGGCAGCGGGACAGGATGGTGGCCGGCACCTTCTGGATCTCGGTGGTAGCCAGAATAAAAATGACATGGGCCGGCGGTTCTTCCAGCGTCTTGAGCAGCGCATTGAAGGCCGCCGTGGACAGCATGTGCACCTCGTCGATGATGTATACCTTATACTGGCAGGCGCTGGGGGTGTAGGCAGTCTCATCCCGCAGGTCGCGGATATCGTCCACGCCGTTGTTGGATGCGGCGTCCATCTCCACCACATCCAAAATGCTGCCGTTGTCGATGCCCTTGCAGATCTCGCATTCGCCGCAGGGGTCGCCGTTCTGCGGGTGCAGGCAGTTGACCGCCTTGGCAAAGATCTTGGCACAGGTGGTCTTGCCGGTGCCGCGCACGCCGGTGAACAGGTAGGCGTGGCCCACACGGCCGGTGGCGATCTGATTGCGCAGGGCCGTCACAATGCCGCGCTGACCCACTACATCTTCAAACCGCTGGGGTCTCCACTTGCGGTACAGGGCTCGATACATGAGCAGCACTCCCCTTTCCGGACAAAATCGGCAATAAAAAAGGACAGCGCATGACGGGGTTTTGTCCCCGCCCTGCGTAGCTCGGCATACGGATGCAGGCTGTCTGAAACGCACAGAGCACACCGCTTAAGGCTGCTTGGTTCCCCACCTGACCTGGTTCACAGCGGCTCCATCGTACAGGACCCGCATCCGTATGCCGAACCACGCCGCAGGCGCTGTCCGACGCACTTTTCTGAGTGCTTGAATATTGTACCACAAACGCAGGCAGAATTCAAGAGGGAGACAAAAAAGGACCCCGGAAGCATCCGCAGACACTTCCGGGGCCCTCAGGTTCAATTCAGCTCAGATGGGTGCGATCAGGACTGGCAGGCAGTGATCAGGCTCATCTTGTAGACCTCGTCAGCGTTGCAGCCGCGGGACAGGTCGTTGATGGGAGCATTCAGGCCCTGCAGAATGGGACCGTAGGCAGCGTAGCCGCCCAGACGCTGTGCGATCTTGTAGCCGATGTTGCCGGCCTCGATGCAGGGGAAGATGAAGGTGTTGGCCTGGCCGGCGACCTTGCTGCCCTTGCACTTGACCTGTGCCACTTCCGGAGCAACGGCAGCGTCAAACTGCAGCTCGCCGTCCACAGCCAGCTCGGGGTCCATCTCCTGAGCCTTGATGGTAGCGTCGTGGCTCAGAGCGACGGTGCCGCCCTTGCCGGAGCCCTTGGTGGAGAAGCTCAGCACGGCGACCTTCGGGTCGATGCCGAACAGCTTTGCGGTCTTGGCGGTCTCAACGGCCACCTCAGCCAGCTTGGAAGCAGCGGACACCTTGACTTCGCCGGTGGCCTTGTCGATGGTGTCGGTGTAGTCGATGTTGACGGCGCAGTCGCCCATGGCAATGCGCTTCAGGCCCTCTTCGCCGCAGTCGCGGTCCAGGATGAAGCAGGAGCTCACCAGATGTGCGCCCTTCTTGGTCTTGACCAGCTGCAGAGCAGGACGGATGGTGTCAGCGGTGGAGTAGGTAGCGCCGCCCAGCAGGCAGTCAGCCTTGCCCATCTTGACCAGCATGGTGCCGAAGTAGTTGGACTTTTTCAGCAGAGCGGTGCACTCCTCAGCGGTCTGCTTGCCCTTGCGCAGCTCCACCATGGTGTTGACCATCTCGTCAAAACCGGCGTAGTTCTCGGGGTCAATGATCTCAGCAGCGGAAATATCAAAGTTACCGGCGGCGGCAGCAGCCTTGCACTCTGCCTCGTTGCCCACCATGACGACCTTCAGCACGCCCTCGGCCAGCAGCTTGCTTGCTGCCTCCAGGATGCGGGGGTCATTGCCCTCGGTGAAAACGATCGTCTTGGGATTTGCCTTCAGCTGTGCTACCAGCGGTGCAAACATATCAGCCATTGTGATTACCTCCGAATTTACTTTCCAAAATTCACACCCCGCGTCTGTTGGACACAAGGATGCCTTTCTTCTTTATTCTAACACACCGGGCAAAAAGTTCAAGACAAAATTGTGTTTTTGTGCTAATATTTAAGAGAAAACAGGTTTCAAATTGTGAATAAAATATCATACTGTTTCAGAAGGAGATCGAACCGCCATGGATTGGGAAACGCTGAAAGCCGACTGCCTTGCCTGCAGCCGCTGTGAGCTGTGCAAGACCCGCACGAATGTGGTGTTCGGGCAGGGCGTGACGGACGCCGAAGTGCTGTTTGTGGGCGAGGGCCCCGGCCAGAGCGAGGACGAGCAGGGCCTGCCCTTTGTGGGCCGCAGCGGTCAGCTGCTGGACAAGTATCTGTTTGCCATCGACCTGGACCGGGAAAAGAACTGCTACATTGCCAACATCGTCAAGTGCCGCCCGCCCCAGAACCGTGACCCTCTGCCCGCCGAGAGCGAGGCCTGCATGCCCTGGCTGCGGGAGCAGTTCCGCCTGCTGCGGCCCAAGATCGTGGTGTGCCTGGGCCGCATCGCCGCCCAGCGGATGATCCGTTCCGACTTTTCGGTGACCAAGGAGCACGGGCAGTTCATTGAGAAGAACGGCATCCTGTTCATGGGCACCTTCCACCCGGCCGCCCTGCTGCGCGGCCCGCAGAACAAGCCCAATGCCTTTGCCGACTTTGTGGCTCTGCGGGACAAGATCCACGAAGTGTGTGAGCATACCTATGAATGAATCATCCTCTCCGTCTGCTCACTTCGTTCGCATCCACCTCCCCCGAAGGGGGGTTGGCAGCGTAACAGCCAGATGGCGAAAAGCTCGCTCTTTGGGAGAGCAGGCATCGCGCAGCGATGACTGAGAGGGTTTCATTTTCATTCACCCCACGCCTCTTTTTTGCATACTCTAAAGCAAAAGCGAGGTGTTTTTTATGCAGCGTGTTTCGTTTGACCGGGTCGATTTCTTTCTGGGGGCCACCACCCCCGCCGGGTTCAAGGGCTATTTTGAGCCGCTGCGCCGGGAGCCCGGCATGCAGATGGTGCTGATCAAAAGCGGGCCGGGCTGCGGCAAGTCCACCCTGATGAAGCAGCTGGCCCGCCGGGCCATCCAGCAGGGTGAACCGGTGGAGTGCATCCACTGTGCCAGCGACCCTGACAGCTTTGACGGCGTGATCTTTGTTCGGCAGCGCCGGGCCATCGTAGATGCCACCGCGCCCCACACCATAGAGCCGGATGCGCCCGGTGCCGACGAGGTAGTGCTGAGCCTGTACCATACCATTCAGGCCGACGCCCTGCGCCCCCATGCTGAAGAGGTCAAGGCGCTGTTTGCCCGCAACGCTGCGCTGCGGGCGCGGGCTGCGCGGTATGTCGCTTCTGCCGGGAGCCTGCTGCTGGACAGCCGCCGGGCCGAGGCCTGCAGCGCCAACTTTGAAAAAGTGCGCCGCTACGTCAAGCGATTGTGTACCCGGCTGCTGCCCCGCACCGAGAACACCGCCCGCGAAGAGCTGCGGCTGCTCTCTGCTGTGACCCCAAAGGGTGAGGTGTTCTACCAGCACACCGCGCAGGCGCTGGCTGACCGGTTCATCGTGTTCCGGGACGAATATGGTGCCGTGTCGCGCCTGCTGCTGGAGCTGATCCGTGCCGAGGCACTGGCCCGGGGCTATCACATCATCACCTGCCCCTGTGCCATGCACCCGGAGGATAAGATTGACCACATCCTGATCCCGGAGCTGCGGCTGGCCTTCCTCACCGACAACCGGTGGCACCGGGTGCAGCTGCCCGGCATGCAGGCCGTGCGGTGCACCCGGTTCCTTGACCGGGAAAATCTGGCGGGCTACCGCGCCCGGCTGCGGTTCAACGAGCGGGCGGCTGCCGAACTGCTGGAGCAGGCCACCGCCCTAATGGCACAGGCCAAGAGCTGCCACGACGAACTGGAGACTTATTACCGTACCACCGTGGACTTCGCCCAGGTGGACGAAGCTGCCGCCCGGTGCGCGGAGCTGTTCGGGCTGGAAGCGCCGTCACCCGACTGCTGAGTTCTTTATGATAAGGGAAGTGAAATCATGTCCGACATCCGTCTGCCCATCCGGCAGCTGGTGGAGTTTCTGCTGCGCAGCGGCAGCATCGACAGCCGGTTTGCCGGTTTTGACCGTGCACTGGAAGGTGCCCGCATCCATCGCAGGCTGCAGAAGGCCGCCGGGGAGGGTTACGCCGCCGAGGTACCCCTCTGCGCTGATTATACAGTCGACGGCATCCGCTTTACGCTGGAGGGCCGGGCCGACGGCATTTTTACCAACGAAACCGGCGTTGTGACCATTGACGAGATCAAGACCACCGCGGTGCCCGAGGAAGAGATCTGCGAGGACATGAACCCCTGCCACTGGGCGCAGGGCATGGTGTACGGAGCCATCTACAGCGCACAGGAAAACCTGCCCGCCGTGGATGTGCGGCTGACCTATTATCAGATCGACACCGACCGGATCCTCCGCTTTGTACGGCACTTTTCCCGGCAGGAGCTGGAGCAATTCCTGCACAAACTCCTGCACCGGTATCTGCCCTGGGCACAGCGTCAGCTTGCATGGCAGGAAACCCGCAGCGGCAGCCTGACCGCCATGCGGTTCCCGTTTGAAGCCTACCGCCCCGGGCAGCGGGCACTGGCGGGCGAGGTCTGGCGGGCCTGCACCGCCGCCCCCTCCAAAAAAGGCACACGGCTGTTCTGTCAAGCCCCCACCGGCATCGGCAAGACCATGAGTGCGCTCTTCCCTGCCCTGAAAGCCATGGGGAGCGGCTGCGGGGAGAAGCTGTTTTACCTCACCGCCCGCAACACCACACAGGCCGCCGCCGAGGATGCCATTGCCCGCCTGCGGGCCGTACAGCCCGACCTTGCCCTGCGCAGTGTGACCCTGACCGCCAAGGAAAAAGCCTGCCTGCACCCGGACGCCGAGGGCCATCCGGCCTGCCTGCCGGAGGTGTGCCCCTATGCAAACGGCTACTACGACCGCATCAAGAATGCGCTGGCCGCACTGCTGGACGGCAGCGGCCAATTCAGCCGTGCCGCACTGGCCGACACCGCCCGACAGTTCACCGTGTGCCCCTTTGAGCTGGGGCTGGACCTGAGCGAATGGTGCGATGTTGTGATCGGGGACTACAACTATTTGTTTGACCCGGTGGTGCACCTGAAGCGATTCTTCGACACCTCCGGCGACTGGCTGTTCCTGATCGATGAGGCACACAATCTGCCCGACCGCGCCCGCGCCATGTACTCGGCCCGCTTCTGCAAGAGCAGCCTGACCGACGCAAAACGCACGCTTGGCAAGGGCAAAAGTGCCCTCAAAACCGCCCTGACCAAGGCCGACAAGGCCATGCGGGAGGCGCGGCAGGCCTGTGTGCGTCTGGCACCCCGCAGGCACGCGGAGGACGCCCCCGGCGAACCGGCCCAGACTAGCCTTCTGCCGGAACCGGATGCCCCGGTGTTTGCCCTGCCGGAGCCGTTGTATGCGCAGGACGGCACGGTGTTTTTGCAGGAGCTGCCCGCCGCACTGCTGACACCCCTGCGGGCGGTGCAGGCCCCTTTGCAGGCCTGGCTGGAAGACAACCCGGAAGCCGACGCCCACCCGCAGATGCTGGAGCTTTATTTTGCGGTACAGGATCTGGTGCGGGCTGCCGAACGGTACGACAGCCACTTTGTGACCCAGCTCACCGCCCGCGGCAGCGAGCTGGAATTGCAGCTGCTCTGTCTGGACCCGGCCCCCTTTGTGGATGCCAGCCTTTCCACCGGGCGCAGTGCCGCGCTGTTCAGCGCCACCCTCACCCCGCCCGCCTACTACCGCAGCGTGCTGGGCTGTGCCGACGCCCGGGCTGTGGCGCTGGAAAGCCCGTTCCCCGCCGGGAACCTGGGGCTGTTCTGCCTGCCGGGCATCTCCACCCGCTACCGTGACCGGGAGCGCAGCGTACAGAGCGTGTCGGATGCACTGGCCCGGCTGGCGCAGAGCCGGGTGGGCAACTATCTGGCGTTCTTTCCCAGTTACGCCTATCTGCGGCAGGTACAGGAAGATTTTGCCGCCCGCTATCCGGGTATTTCCACCCTTGTGCAGGAGAGCGGGTTGGATGACGCCGCCCGCGCCGCTTTTCTGGCACGATTTGAGCCAGACCCTGCCCATACCCTGCTGGGCTTTGCCGTCATGGGCGGCATCTTTGGCGAGGGCGTAGACCTTGCCGGCGACCGGCTCATCGGCTGTGCCATCGTGGGCGTGGGGCTGCCGCAGGTGAACCCCCGGCAGGAGATGCTGCGCCGCTACTACGACGCCCAGAACGGGGCCGGGTTCGATTACGCCTACCGCTATCCCGGCATGAACAAGGTCCTGCAGGCCGCCGGACGGGTCATCCGCACCCCGGAGGACAAGGGCGTGGTGCTGCTGCTGGATGACCGCTTTGCAAAGCCGGACTATCAGCGGCTGTTCCCGCTCCACTGGAAGCACCTGCAGTATCTGCCCGGCCCTGCCGCACTGGAAACCGCTCTGGCCGCCTTCTGGGGCAGCAGGCCCGAATAAACGCACCCCCGCCCACGGACCGGACTCTTCTGTCCTTCTGTGGGCGGGGGTGTCGTTTGAGCGCAGGAAACTTTTGCGCTGCTGCGTTGGTTGCCAAAAAAGTACAACTTTTTTCAAAAACAGGCTTGACAAGCACCGCATTTGCGGGTATAATAGCACACGTTGAGCGGCTCACACCGCAAGACACGAACCAAATGATGGGGATTTGCATAGTGGTAGTGCGGTAGACTCTGACTCTACTTGTGGGAGTTCGATTCTCTCATCCCCAACCAGAACAAAGCCATCCGATGAACAATCGGGTGGCTTTTCTGTTTTGTTTTCTGCCGATTTCACGCAGTGAACACACCGCACTGTACCAAAGATCTTTGGGCAAATCAAACACCCGCACCGCATTCCCTTTTCTTGGGAGATGCAGTGCGGGTGCTTTTTTCGTTTGTCAGCCAGCGGGCTGAATCATCTTACAGGATGCTGATGCGGCCTGCACCGTAGGGGTTCTCGTAGTCCAGCAGGTAGCCGGGGTACTCTGCCAGCACACTGTTGGCGCTGGAAAGGTGCGGCAGACCCTCTGCGTCCACACCGCCAAAGGTCATGGCGTAGGTGGACATGACAAGGTAATCTTCCGACACATAGTCCTTGATGAGCTCGGCCCCGTCAAACATGGCAAAGCCGTCGCCCAGATTGCGCAGGGTGTAGTTCATGCCGGCCAGTGCGTAGGTCTTGCTCTCGTCCAGCGGCACATAAGTACCGTTCGCGCGGTCGTAGATCTTCACGTTCTGCACACGAGGCGTGCCGGTGGCACTGCCGATCCAGACGTTCTTGTCGTCGGTCTGCACGGTGTTGGGGATGTCGGTGTGGATCTCGTAGGTCGCACCGGCCACCTGCAGGAAGCCGCCGTTCTCCTTGCCCTCTGCACCGGCAAAGCGGGCTGCAAACTCCAGTGCGTCCTGGATCTGCTTGCCGGTCACCGACATCAGGCAGGCCACGTTGCCAAAGGGGCTGACCTGCTTGCAGGTCTTGAAGGTCCAGTACCCGGCGTCCTCGTCCGAGCGGATGCCGCCGCCGTTCATGATGGCGATGTCACAGTGCAGCTGCTCCACCTCATTGAAGTAGGTGTAGATGCCGTCGGCCACAAAGTCGCCCAGGTTGGTCTCGCCGGAGCGGATGCGGCGTTTGCCGGTAGCAGGGTCGGTGATGTAAAACTTGGTATCGGCCACGGCGATCTTCTCGCCCAGCATCTCGTCCACGGAGCTGACCCATGCGGCCTGCTCTGCTGCCACGGCGACATCCTCCTGATCGTAGGTGGACACCAGCCGGGTGGAGATGGTGCCGTCCGGGGCAATGGTCATCTCGCCCACGTTGGCAAAGTAGGAACCGGTCTGGGTCAGGGTGACCATTCTGCCGGAAGCGTCCGCCACCTGCTTATTCTCCATCACCGTGTGGGAGTGGCCGTCGATGAAGGCATCAAAACCAGTGGTGTGGGCAATGACCTCCTCGCTGGTCCAGGGAGAGGACGAGGGGTCCACGCCCAAGTGGCCCAAGCCGATGACCACATCGGCCAGGCACTTCGCCTTGTCAACGGCCTTCTGCACGGCGCTGTAGAGCTTCTGGCCGTCCTCGCCGCCCAGGATGTCGTAGATGTACTTGGTCTGGGCCTTGTTCATGAAGTAGGCCGGGGTGGACTTGGTAAACGTCTCGGGCGTGGTGATGCCCACAAAGGCAATGCGCACACCACCGCGCACGAACACCTTGATTTCCGGCAGCACCCGCAGATTGGTGCGCAGGTCCACCCAGTTGCAGGACAGGTACGGGAAGTCGGCATCCCGCATGAGCTCCTTGGCACGGTCCATGCCATAGTCGAACTCATGGTTGCCGGGGGTGGCAGCATCGTAACCGGCGGCGTTCATCAACTCAATGATGGAAGCGCCCTGGTCCATGGAGCCGTAAGCCGTGCCCTGCACATGGTCACCGGCGTCCACCAGCAGGACCTTTTTGCCTGCGTTCTGATAGCTCTGCTTCAGGGCGGCAATGGCCGCATAGGTGAGCTCCGGGGCCTGCTTGTCGATGTAAGTGTGCACGTCGTTGGTGTACAGGATGGTGACCTCGGATTTTTCACCGGTCCAGCAGGCAGATGCAGCCGGGGCCCCGACGGCCATGGCGGCGGCAGCGGTGGTGACACCGGCGGCCTTCAGGAAATTGCGGCGGGAGATAAGATGTTTCACGGGAAAACGACCTCCTCTTTTTCTGGCATTTGATGGGGCAGGCTCTCCCCTGCCCCTGACTGGTTCAAGCATAACACAGAACCGCGCCAAGAGCAAGACAAAACATGCCGTTTTGTTCAATTTTCTTTCACATATCAGCCGTTTTTCTTGCATTGTGCATCATCACCGCGCAAAAAAGAGAACGCCCCTGCAGCTGTCCCAGCATACAGGGGCGTTCCCATCCGTTTAAAAAGGCCGGAGAAAGGGGGCCTTAAATGGCGTTGTATTCCCTGAGGATCTTCTCAAGGTCGGTGCCCTCGATCTTCTTCAGAGCTTCCTTCAGGGCCAGACGCGGGATGAGCGGCAGGTCCATGTCGGTGATCTTCTTGCCGTCGCGCAGCTTGACCGTTGCATTCAGCAGGTCACGCACGTCGTAGGTGCTGCCCCAGACCTCGGGCACACCGCGGTCCACGTTCAGCAGGGTGTACACGGCCTCCATACCGGTGCGCATGGAGTACTCGGTGGTGAAAATGGTATCGCGCTTGGTTTCCGCAAACTGGCCCAGGAAGGCAAAGTTCACAGCGCCCTCCGGCACGATGTCGGGGCGGTCGCCCATGGCACGGGGCATGAAGAAAGCGTCAATATAGGGCATCATCACCGGCACGGTGTTGGCGCTGTGCTCTGCCAGCTCTTCGATCTGGTCGGTGGGCACGCCGATGTGGTACAGCCACTCCATGCAGATCTCCTTGCCGGTGCAGTCGCGCATGGGCTTTTTGACATAATCGCCGGGCTTGTCGCTGAACAGGCCGTAGACCCAGACACACAGCTGATCCTTGGGTTGATCGCGGAACTGCTGCTGACGGTTCAGCGTCCAGCTGAGCAGCCAGCTGGAGTCCTTGACCGTAACGATGCCGCCGGTGACGGTGTGACCGCTGAAGGGATCGCGCTTGCAGATCTTCTGGATATACTGCGGGATCTTGTCATCCAGGGTGGTGATGGTGGCGCTCTCCCAGTTGGACAGCTCCGGATCCGAGCAGAACTTTTCGGGGTGGCCGAAGGACGGGTCCTGTGCGGCGATCTTCTTCCACAGATCCCAGCCGTTGCCCGGCTTGATGGTGGGGTCGAAACCGGCTGCCTTGTCCTGGGCACCCACGGTGCAGCTCTCGACGCAGCCGCCGTTGGTGATGAACAGCAGATCGTTCTCGGTCAGGTCGATGTTGGACACCTCGCCTGCGTGCTCCACGGTGACCGAGCTTGCCATCTTGCGGCTGCCCTGAATGTCGAACCTGACGTCCGTGACCTTGGTGTCGTAGTGGAACTGCACGCCAAAGCCCTTCAGGTACTCGATCATGGGCAGGATGATGGACTCATACTGGTTGTAGCGGGTGAAGCGCAGGGCGGTAAAGTCCGGCAGGCCGCCGATGTGGTGGATATAGCGCTTGATATACAGCTTCATTTCCAGTGCGCTGTGCCAGTTCTCAAAGGCGAACATGGTGCGCCAGTACAGCCAGAAGTTGGAATTCAGCACCTCATCGTCAAAGAAGTCGGTGATCTTCTTGTCCTGCAGCTGCTCGTCCGGGGTGAAGAACAGCTTCATGATCTCCATAGCGCCCTTGTCGGACAGGCCGAACTTGCCGTCGGTGTGGGCGTCCTTGCCCTGCTCCACGGTAGCACGGCAAAGGGAGAAGTTGGGGTCCTCCTTGTTCAGCCAGTAATACTCATCCAGCACGCTGGCACCCTCGGTCTCCAGCGAAGGGATGGAGTGCAGCAGGTCCCACATGACCTCAAAATGGTTGTCCATCTCACGGCCGCCGCGCATGACGTAGCCGATGCTGTACTTGTAGCCGTCGCAGGCACCGCCGGGCAGGGCCTCCTTCTCGAACACATGGACATGCTCGCCCTTCATCTGGCCGTCACGCACCAGATAGCAGGCTGCGGTCAGGGCTGCCAGGCCGGAACCGACGATATATGCGGATTTATGATCAACGCCCTCCGGCTTTTTGGGACGTGCAAATGCTTCGTAGTTGCCACTGGAATAGTACATGGAAAAGCCTCCTTGCTTTGCTTTTTTCTTCCTTACAGCAGTTCAATGCTGCTCTCTATGGCAACAGTATACCCTGCCTTGGCCCGCAGAACAACAAACAAACTCTGCCCCATGTATAAAATTTAGACAACTGTCCCGTTTTGTTGGAAATGCGTACAAATTGTGACAAAAAAAGCGGAATGACCGCTGTCATTCCGCTTTTGCAGGCGTTTGTTTTATTTTGCGGTGGGCTGGGCCACCTCAAAGTCAATCTTGCCCAGATTGACGTCGGAACGCACGATGGTGATCATCATGGTATCGCCCAGGCTCCAGTTCCTGCCGGAGACGGGGTCGGACAGGCGCACGCCCTCGGTGAGCATCGTGCCGGAGGGGGTCAGGCTGGAAGCCGGTACAAAGCCCTCCACGCCGTTCTCCAGTTCAATGAACAGGCCGCGCTGGGTCACGCCGGAAATGCGGCCCTCGTAGCTCTCGCCCAGATGGCGGCGGGCATACTCGGCCTTGTAGCAGTCCTCGGCCTTGCGCTCGATCTGCATGGCGATGACCTCGCGCTCGCTGGCCTGCTTGCTGGCCCGCTCCGCAAAATCGGTGTAGCGCAGGATCATGGTGTCCTTGTCGGTGCCCTTGAGCTGCGCGGTCATGATGCGGTGGATGGCCAGGTCCGGATAGCGGCGGATGGGGCTGGTAAAGTGGGCATAGTCCTGCAGCACCAGACCGTAGTGACCCTTGGGCTTTTCCTCGTACAGAGCCTTGGACATGCAGCGCAGCATACCGGTGTTGATGATCTGCTCATACGGGCCGCCGCGCACGCCCTCCAGAATGGCGCTCAGCTCCTTGGGGGTGGGCACCTCCTTGGCAAAGTGGTCGTTGATGCCGCAGGCCTGCAGCAGAGCATGCAGACGCTCCAGCTTTTCGGCGTTGGGTTCCTCGTGCACGCGGTACACAAAGGGGATCTGCTTGACCCGGGCAAAGTGGGCGGCGCACTGGTTGGCCAGCAACATGAACTCCTCGATCATGGCTTCGCTCTCGCCGGAGGTGCGCTTCTTCACGTCGATGCAGTGGCCATTCTCGTCGAGGATCAGCTTGACTTCACCGCTCTCGATGTCCATGCATCCGCGCTCCTTGCGCAGGCGGGCACGGTGGCCGTACAGCTCCTTCATGGCGGGCAGCTGAGCCAGAACCTCGTGGTACTTGCCCTTGAGCTCGTCGTCGGCACTGCCGGCCAGCAGAGCGTTGATCTCGGAGTACACACCCTTGACACGGCTGCGGATGACCGACTTGACAAAGCGGTAGTCGGTCAGGTTGCCGTCCTTGTCCAGACGCATCAGGCAGGAGAACGCCAGGCGCAGCACGCCCTCGTTCAGGCTGCAGATGCCGTTGGACAGCTGCTTGGGCAGCATGGGCACCACCTGGTCGGCATAGTACACGCTGGTGGCACGGTGAAAGGCTTCGTTGTCCAGCTCACTGCCGGGCTTGACGTAGTGAGACACATCCGCAATATGCACGCCCAGCTCAAAGCCGCCCTCCGGCGTCTTGGTCAGGCTGATGGCGTCGTCGATGTCCTTGGTCTCAGCGCTGTCGATGGTGAAGATGGGCAGAGCGCGCAGATCCATGCGGCCCTCACAGTCGGCCTCGGTCACCTCGGCGTTCTCCAGCTTCTTGGCCTCTTCGCGGACCTTATCCGGGAAACGGCTGCGGATGTCCTGCGCATAGAGCAGAGCCTTGGCGCAGCGCTTGGCCTCGTCGGAGCTGCCAAAGCGCATGGCCACGCCCACGCGGTGATCTTCCTGCCGGTTGCCGCGCTGCAGGATCTCCACAGCCACTTTGTCGCCGTCCTTGGCACCGCCCTCGCAGTCGCGCATCATCCGCATGGAGATGGCGGGGCAGTCATCGGGCACGAACTTCAGCATGCCCTCCACACGGCGGACGGTGCCCACCAGATCGTTCTTTTCTTCCAGCACGGCCAGGATCTCGCCCTCGTCGCTGCCCTCCACACGGGGATGCTCAAACTTTTCCACCAGCACCTTGTCACCGGGCATGGCGCCGCGGGTGAAGCGGCCCGGGATGAAGATATCGCTGGTGCCGTCCTCCAGCATGACAAAAGCAAAGTTCTTGCCCAGCTTGACCACCTTGCACAGCAGGGCCTTGTCGGCGCGGCCGGAACGCACCGTAAAGAAAACGCCCTGCCGCTGGCAGATCACAGCCTCGTGCACCAGCTGGTCCACGGCCTCCATCACCTTGCGGTCCGAGCCACGGTCCCCGCCGAACTTTGACTTGAGGTCCTTCACGGTGCACGGCTGATTCTGGATCGCGTGCTCAATTTTATCGCGCATTGCCATAATATTTTTCTCCTTGCTCTTCCTGGCTGCGGCCTCCGTCCGGGCTGCAGCCCTGCCAGTTCCGGGCATTGCTGCCCACCCTGCTGCGGCAGCCCGAAAAGACAGCTGCCCACACTTTTTTACTCAACTATGTCGGTTTTACACAGAAAAACAGCCCCGTCAGAGCACGGGGCTGCATGGGGTGCATCAACCTGCCAGACGGCCGGTGAACAGGCAAGCCAGAATTGCCACCACGAAAAAGACGACACCGGCAATGCGGGTCACCTTGGCCAGCATCTGGTCAGCCGGGGTCAGGCGTGCGTTGTTGGCACCGCCTGCACTGCCGTTGATGGCGCCGGAAAGGCCCTGGCCGTGGGTGTGCTGCATGAGGGTGAGGAACACGATGACCAGCGAAGCGACCAGCAGGATCGCGCCGCCAACGATTTCGATAACAGACATGGATTGAAACGCTCCTTTATTCAAATTGAATGGGAAAACCACGCAAAAATACAACTATATAGTATCATACCATCTGCAAAAAAGCAAGCACAATTCCGCATTTATCCCAACCAGTGCAGTGCCGTGCACAGCTGTGCAAACACCGCCGCGCTGGAGACCGCCGCCTGCGTCTGTCCGTCCTGCAAGACCACGATGGTGTATTGCGGATCCTCGGCCGGGTAAAACCCCGCGAACCAAAGGTTCATGCGCTCTTTCCCTTCGGCCGTGAACTGCCCGGTCTGGGCGGTACCGGTCTTGCCCGCCGCCCCGCCGGGCAGGCCGGAAGCATCCTGTGCCGTGCCCTCGGCCACCGTCTGCTCCAGCATGGTGCGCAGAGCCGCTGCGGTCTGCTCCGTGAGCACCCGTTCTGCCTGCGGGCGGGCAAAGGCCGACAGCTCTTCCCCGGATGTTTCATCCAGCGCACAGTCCAGCAGGCACGGCGCACGGTAAACACCGCCGTTTGCGATGGTGTTCATCATGGCGGCCACTTGCAGCGGCGTTGCCAGCAGGCTGCCCTGCCCGAAGCTGAAATTGGCCAGCTGCCCGCTCTGGGCCAGTTCCTCGGCTCCCGGCAGGGCTCCGCTCTGGGCGGTAAGGCCCTCCGCCAGCCCGATGCTCCGCCCGAAGCCCAGCGCCTGCGCCTGCTGCAAAAGAGCCTGTGCTCCCAGCTGCTGCCCCAACCGGATAAAATAGCCGTTGCAACTCTTTGCCAATGCGGCCGAAAGGTCCACTTCGCCGTGCGGCACACCGCCTGCGCAGCGGAAGATCTGCCCGTCCACCACCACCGCGCCGTTGCAGTCGTACTCCGGCGCAAGGCCGGCTTCCAGCGCCGCCGCTGCCAGCACCGGCTTGAACACCGACCCCACCGCATACGCCTGCAAGGCCCGGTTTAAAAAGGGGCTGTCCGGCGCTTCCAGACTGGCCGCCGGGTCAGCCGGGTCAAAACCCGGCACACTGACGCAGGCCCGCAGGGCTGCCGTGCGGACGTCCAGCACCAGAATGCAGCCGGTGGTCATGGTCTGCGCCGCCACCGCCTCGGCCGCCCGCTGGACAGAACGGGAGAGGGTCAGGCGGACCCCCACCGCTCCGCTGTCCGCCTGCAGATGCTGCACCTGCTCCCCGGTGCGCAGGGCGCCCTGCGCGGTCACCGGGCACAGCAGGGTGTCCCGTGCCCCGCTGCCGGTGAGCAGCGCGTCCAGTGCTTTTTCCAGCCCGGCAGCACCGTGGCCCTCACCGTCCAGATACCCCAGCAGCTGCGGGCACAGCGGTGCGGCTGCATACCGCCGGGATGCCGCATAGCATGGAATGCCCAGCGCCGTCATGTCCCGGTCCACCTCCACGAGAAATGGAGCCGCCCGGCTGCGGCTGCGGTACAGCAGTTCCTGTCCGGCGGTGTCGGTGCAGGCGTACAGGCGGGGATAATTTTCCTGCCCCGGGAAGCAGAGAGCCAGCCAGCGTTTTTCCAGCCCGGTGAGTGGCAGGCCCATGCAGTCGTAAAAGCCGCCGCGCCGGGCTGGCAGTTCCAGCGTGACCGTGCTCTGTGCCGCCGCACGGGCTGCATAATCCGTGCGGGACGCCAAATAAAACAGCCTGCACAGCACTCCGGCAAAGCCGAACAACAACGCCGCATACAGCGCCAGCACCCTCCGCCCGGACATGGACACGCCCCCTTTGGCATAGCGTGGGCAACGGAGACCCAGGCTATACAAAAAGAGAGGCAGAACCTCCGAAAAAGTTCTGCCTCCCTAAGGCACTTTTATAAGAGCGCTTTTGCGGCTTAGCACATGCCGCCCTTCCAAACCACACTTTTGGAGCCGAATCACGAATATCGGGAAACGTAGACTTTTTTAGAATTATCAAGGCCACAAGCCGATTTTTCCAGATTCTCCGTTTTTGCACGATCCACGCTTTTCTACGCAAATCTACGCCACTTACCGGGTGATTGGCGTAAGTTTTGGCGTAAGTTTCGGCGTAAGCAATTCCGCTTCATGCGTCGAAAATCACAGGTTGCCGGCGATCTGTTCAAAGGCTCTTTCAACCGATTCAAAGCTGCTGTGCGTGTAGACATCCAACGTCACACTGGCATTGGAGTGGCCCATCAGGTATTGCAGGCTTTTTACATCCAGCCCGGCCTGCTGAACATTGGTGCAGAAGGTGTGTCGCAGCACATGAGGTGTAATGCGCGGAACAGGTTTGCTGTACGCCTTCTCAAACTTTCCCTGCACGCCGCGCATATAGTTTTCCAAGTGCATTGCCACCTTCGGCATTCCGGACTTGTCCAGAAAGAGAAATCCGCTGCAACCATCCACCAGCGCTTCCACTTTCGTGGACGCTCTGGCTTTTACTACACGCCGCAACGCTGCACAAACGGTATCTGTCATGGGAACATTGCGGATACCGCTTTTTGTTTTCGGCGGTGTGACAAAGTAGGGCTTTTCAGCCGTCCGGCAAAGCTGCCGCCGGACATTGATACAGTGCCGTTCAAAGTCGATATCTGCTCGTGTCAGGCCATACAACTCACTCACACGCAAGCCGGTTCCCATAAGAATGACGATATCATCATAATAGTTGCCTCCATAGTCTTGAACGAATTGCAGATATTTCTCCTGCTGTTCTCTGGTCAGGGCATTGCGCACATAAGCGTCCTTCGGCACAACATCCGACAGCTTGAACTTAAATGGATTCTTGCGGACGATGTCATCCTCCACCGCCATCTCGAATGCCGGTCTGACAACGCTTTGCAGGATTCCTATGGTGTTTTGCTTGAAACCGCTGTCATGCAGAAACACGAACCAGCCTTTCGCATCGGACAATTTTACCGTTTTGATGGCTTTTTGCCCGAAAGGGTCAGCATGAATCCGCTTGACCGCTGTGTTGTACGACCGAAGTGAATTGGGTTTCAACCCACGTTTCAGGTTCATATAGCGGTCAACCAGATCAGCCACCGTCATCTCTCCGGCGGCGTAGTCGATGCCGTCTGCCAGATCGCGCCACAGTTCTTCCTCTTTTTTCCGCAGCTCTGTCAGGGATTTAGCGTAAATACAACGCCGTTTCTTGTGGATATCGGTATAACGATAGTCGTAGGTGCCGTTTGCTCTCTGGCTTTCGCCATCCTTCAAAACACGGCCCTTGCTATCCTTGCGCTTTTCAGGCATTTAGAAGCTCCTTTCTGTGAAAAGCGCATATAGGGGTTAATTTTAGTATACCATACCGACCATGCGATTTCCACCGATATCGTACAGAAAAGACGTTGCACAGTTCTCAAATAGAATACGTCATCTGAGAAGGTTGCCGCCAGATTGTCCGGGTCTTGTGGAGCGAGAGCCGAACGGAAACCGTGAAAGCAGTCCCAGTAGATGTTGCCTTTAGCTCGTTCCGGGTCAATGTGCTCGCTGTTGGAAAGGTTGAAACTGCGGTCATTGTGCTTGGGGTTATAGGTGCCGTGGGTTCCGGCTCGTCCGTTGTGTCGCGTTAATTTCAGATAGACATCCCTCTTTTCCTGTATTTTTTGTGTACGGCCACTCGTGCGATCAAATCACAGAAGTGATACAATTCTTCTAAGCAACGGGTCTCGCATTTCAAGACCGTGTCTTGAAATCTTCTCTCGGTTCTGGCCAACCTGCTGGCCGGGTTTTGCGCGGCCCTCTACGCCGAGGTGCTTGCCCGTTGCCGCAACGCCCCCTCTACCCCGTTTTTCATCACCGCGGCCATCCCCCTCATCCCCGGCAGCACCCTGTATTACTGCATGAACGCCGTCGTCTCCAACGACCTGCCCGCCGCCGAGCATTTTGGGGAGCAGACCTTTCTGGCGGCGCTGGGCATTGCGGGCGGCATGGCCATCGCATGGTGTCTGGCCGATTTAAGCCGGAAGCTCCGGGGGCGGCTGTAAAGCGCGTGCTGCGCCGCGCCCCGGCTGCTTGACAAGCTGATTTTTTCTGGATACAATACAAAGAAAAAACCTCGGAGACGCTCCGGGAAAGGAACATTTGGATGAGATCGAACACGAAACAGGCCCTGCTGGTGACGGTGGTGGGCGTGACGCTTTTTGTGGCGCTGCTGCGGCTTTCGGACGTTTTGGCCTTTGCCGCGCAGCTGGTGGATCTGGTGCTGCCCATTTTGGCGGGCGGCATTCTGGCGTTGTTCCTCAGCGTGCCCATGGCCGGGCTGGAAAAGCGGCTGGGGCGGCTGTTTGCCAAAGCGAGAAAGCAGCCCTCGGGCAAGGCGCTCCACCTGCTGAGCTTTCTGCTCACCCTGCTGGGGGTGGTGCTGGTGCTGGTGCTGGCCCTGACGCTGCTGATCCCGGAGCTGGTGCAGTCCTTCCACAGCCTGTATCTGCAAATTGAAGCCAACATCCCCCGCTGGACGGCCTACCTCCACGCCCAGGACCCCGACATGGGCTGGCTGATGAGCCGGTTGGAGGGCATCGACTGGGAGCAGCTGCTGCACAAGGTGACCTCCGGCCTCGACACGGTGCTGGTGAACGCGGCGGGGGCCGTTTCCGCCACGGTGAATCTTGTGGTGACGGCCTCCTTTGCGCTGATCATCTCCGTCTACCTCTCGCTGGGGGCACAGAGCCTGGGCCACCAGGCCCGCACCCTGGTGCGCGCCTACCTCAAGCCCGGCCACGCCGCCTGGGTGCTGAAGTTCTGCCGCCTGTTCCGCCAGTCCTTCGCCAACTTCCTCACGGGCCAGTGCAGCGAGGCGGTGATCCTCGGCATGCTTATGAGCCTCGCATTCTCCCTCTTCCGCATTCCCTACGGCAGCCTGGTGGGGATGCTCACCGCCATCTGCGCCATCATCCCCTATGTGGGGGCGCTGCTCTCCTGCGTCATCAGCGTGTTTCTGGTGCTGCTGGTGGACCCCCTGCTGGCGGTGCGCGCTTTGCTGGTCTACCTTGCGGTGCAGTTCATCGAGAACCAGTTCATCTACCCCCGGGTGGTGGGCAAATCGGTGGGGCTTTCGCCCCTGTACACCCTTGTGGCAGCCATGATCGGCGGCAAGCTCTTCGGCATCCTCGGCATCCTCTTCTTCATCCCGCTGACGGCGGTGGTGCTGGAGCTGGTGAAGGAAGACGCCTGCCGCCGCCTGCGCACCAAAGAGACGCTGCAATAAATAAATAAATAAACAAACAGCGGCCCCGCAGACCTTTTTCAAAGTCTGCGGGGCCTTGTGCTGTGGGGCTATTTTACCTGCACGGTCATGGTTCGGTCACTGCCCGGTAGCCGCGGATGACGCGCCACTTGGCAACGCCCTTGTCCGGCTTAAAGCTGCCGTCGGCGCGGGCTTTCAGGTAGCCCTGCTCGATGGCCCACTGGGCGGCTTGGGCCAGCTCCGGGTCGGCTACTTCCGCAAAGGCGGGCAGAGTGGCCGGGGCCGGGCGGCCTGCGGTGTTCCAGAGGAACATTGCCAGCTCGGCGCGGGTATGGGACACGGCCACCCCTGCAGGCAGGAGCTGGTCAAGGATGAGCTCCGTGCCCACCTGATAGGCCACGACGCCCGCCACGTCCACGACTGCGACGCCCACCAGAAGGGTGCCGAAGCCGTCTCCGCCGTCTGGGCTGCCCTCGCCGCTCTCGGCGGTGCGCCAATGGCCATAGAAGGTCACGTCCCGGTCGAGGTTGCCCACATGGTCCGCGCCCGGGCCCATGTAGTAGGGGCTATCCTCCAAGCGGGTGCCGTCTTCGAGGAACCAGCCCTCAAAGAGGCGGGCTTCCTCCTCGCTGCCGATGATCGCACCGGGGATCTGCATCGACGGCTCCGCTTTGTCCCCCGGGCGGACGACCCAGTAGGCCGTATAGTCTGTGGGGGCCTGCTCCGGCCGGGCGATCTTCGCCTTCTTGCTCTCGTTTACTTTGCCTTCCACCAGAGCGAGGCCGTCCAACGTTCCGAACTGGTAGATGGTTTCTTCCGGGCAGGTTTTCTTTCCGGCAAGCAAGTCCTCTATGGTTCGGTTGCGCTCGGTGTGGCGAATCTTCGCATTGCGGGCGTTCTGGTTCTCCACAAAGTGAGCGTAATGGATTTCATAGAACATCTTCTCCACATCGCTGAATGCGGCAGTCTGTTTATCCTTGTCGGATGCAGAACGGATGCCATGATAGCAGTCCCAGTAGATGTTACCTTTAGCTCGTTCCGGGTCAATGTGCTCGCTGTTGGAAAGGTTGAAACTGCGGTCATTGTGCTTGGGGTTGTAAGTGCCGTGTGCTCCGGCTCGTCCGTTGTGTCGTGTCAGTTTCAGATAGACATTCCTCCGTTTCAACAGCTTGGCGTGGAAAAACGCAGCAGCGGAGCTGCTGGATCTGCCGCCGTTTTGCGCCAGATAATACCCAGTAGGATATAACGCACAGCATCATATCACTGGGCAAGGCGTTCCCCCTTGACTCCCTTCAAAGGGCTGCGGTCTCGCCTGTCGGCTCGGTCGGTGCTTCAAAATGCCTGCGGCCTTTTGAGGTCGCCACTGGCGACCCGCACCTCTGCACTCTTGCTCCGGGCAAGCTGTCCAGAAAAACAGCTCGTCCGGCTTTTTCAGTGGGCCATTTTGACCCACTGATTCTGTTACGGTCAGAATCAGGTTGTCATCTTGGCAACCTGATTTTCAACGACCTTGAGGCGTTACAGGTAGAATCAAGTGCTCATTTTGATCACCTGATTTTTACGGAGCGGGGTGGCGTGTTACAGAAAAACCGAAGTTTTCAAAATGATAACTCCGGTGGCTTCGTTACGGCTAAAATCAAGTTACGGAAAGCGGAACTTGATTTCAGATAATCGCCCAAATTCCCACTGTGGGGATTTGGGAGCGAGCGATTAGTCGTTACGGTAAAGTGGTACTTTCCAAAATGGGAAGCACCACTTTACCGGATAGAAGCAGCATTCGCTTTGCGCTGGCGGTAGCCTTTCTGCCGGCAGGCATTGCTGCAATATCTGGCATCTGCCCGGATCGGTAAGAACTGCTCCCCGCAGCAAGCGCAGGTATACGTTCCACGTTCGGCACGCTTTTTAAGGCTTTTCCGCAGATTCAACATCTTGTGACCGCAGGTCTGAAAGCTGCAATATTTGCTGTTTTGGGTGTAGATAGCCTTGCAGCAGTATTCACATTGGATTCTGCGCACACTGGGGGCGCCATCAATGAAATATTCCATCAGGGTGTCCTGATTTTCGCGTTCCCATTGTTCTGTTGTCATAGGCATCCTCCTTTGGCTGTTACGGGTGTGTGGTGGATAATGAAAAGCATTATTTGTCAAAAGTGTTACGGAAGCGTGGCTGTTATCAAAATGGTAACAGCCACTTTTGCACAATAAAGTGTTGCAATTGTTTGGTTGATGGTCAAAATGACCACCAACCAAAATCTGTGCGTTATGGCTGGGTGGTAAGTGGACATTTTGTCCATTTACCACTTCCAAGTGGTGAGTTACGGTTTTCGTAACCCACCACTTTTCACCGTGGCTTGACAAAATGTCAAGTCGAGGTCAAACGTAACACGAACGGAGTCAATGTGGACAAATTGTCTACATTGATTCAAGCTGCGGCAATTCACCCCATGTGGTCAAAATGTCCACATGGGGTCAGCCGTAACGCAGAAAGTTTTTCTGGTGAATGACGCTTTGTGTCATTCACCACATCAACTGGCCATTTTGACCAGTTGATATTGGGTGTGCCGTTCTCCCTGCATGGCTTTCCTGCCCCCTTCCGGCGGCGTTTTCCGGCTCTCCCTTGCGGGGTTATCGCCGGGTATCCCATGCAGACGGTCATGCGGTTTTCAAGGTGCGGTGCCAGATTTGGCAATAAAAAATCGCCACACAACAACCTGAACCTGACCATTCCTTCCGGGATGGCCTTGGTTCGGGTTCGTTATGTAGCGATAGAAAGTTAAAAACTTGCTCCGGCTCCTTCGGGAGTCGAGCTGGAACTCTAAGTAAATATGTTATATTAAATTGTTGGGATAGATTACCACAAAAATCGCAGTGTGTCAACAAAAAACTTTGAAAACACGCCACTTTCGGCAGTGTGCAAGAAAACGCAAGGGAAACCTTGGTAAAAAGAGAGAGAATGAGACAGCTCGTCCTGTTCGATATGATGTATCCAACAGCTTTCATTTTTGTAACAGGCATAGCACAAAAAGGCGGCCATCTGCACCCATGCAGACAGCCGCCTTTGGTTTTATGCCGTATTCTATTTTTCAGTCTCTGAAAATCTTATCCAGTTCCCTTTCCATAGTACCCGCCTTGGCAAATTCCAGCGTATCCGCCTGACGGATATGGTGGGCCGTGATGCCATGATCCTTTGCAAAGCCCAGAATGTAGCTGATGGCAATGCGGTAGATGATCTCGGTCGGCGCAAGCCCATAGACCTGCTGGGCAAAGATATGTTCCAGCCGCTGGTTATCGTCCGGAAAAGCCTGCCGCAGCTTCTCGCTGCGGTAGAGCCGCTTGACGATCTCCGTAATGTACAGACCAGACTTCATGTAGGGGTCGAGGAAGGTCTTGCCGGGGTCATCGAAGCAGCCGGGGTTTTCCTGTTCCAGCAAGTCCACCATCTTTTTCACCACCCACTTGGGGGTAAAGATCTGGTTGGTTTTCTGGGGCGGGATGTAATCGAAGATATCCTCGGTGCGGCTCTCGTCAAAGTAATCCGCCAGTTTGACCTTCAGGTTCAAGAACTCCTTCACCGAATCGTCAAACACCACCGGGTCGAACAGGTGGCCTGCAAAGTGTTCCTCCTGTCCGGTGGCTTGGTTGATGTACGGCCCGCCGTCCCGCAAAAAGCGGAACTGTTCCAGCGTGATGCTGGTGACCTCCTGAAAGACCTTGTCCGGGATGATCCGGTCAAAATTCGCCAGCGTCACGGTCTCGTCGCCGTAGGCCATGAGGAAGGACGGAATGGTTCGGGAAAAGCCCCGGAGATGGTCACGGACGGTGTCCTCGTAGCCCTTTTTCTCCTGCTCCTTCTGGTTGGTCTCCACAGTGCGCACGATGGTCTGCTGCATTTCCTGCGCCGTCTGCTGGATGGCGGTTTGCAGGGTCTCCATCAGGGCGGCGGTGTTCTGCTGCTGCTTTGCGTCAAACTCCCGGTTCACCTGCTGGCGCTGCTGGGCAGTGGTGCAGCTTTGCAGCTGCTGGGTGCGCTGGGTCTCCAGCTGGCTCTGGTCGATGCGATAGTTGTCCACCACCTTGTTCACCGCCACGTCCATCTTGGCTTTGGCGGCGCTCTCAAACCGCTTCTGGTCGGACAGCTTCAGGTCCCGCCCATACTCCTGCTTTGCCTGCTCCACCATGGGGGTGATGATCTCCTTGGTGATGCTCTTTTTCAGAGGTTCCAGATGCTCTTCTTTGGCAGGAGCCGGAGCATCGGTCAGGTCTTGCAGGGCGGTATCCAGTGCGGGGGTGCTCTCGTAAATTTTCGCCCCGAATACATCTGCCGCCTTGCCGATGACGTAGCCCTCGTCCAAATCCACCTCGCCCTTGTCGTTCAGGGAGAGGTCTGCGCCGGTCTCCGGGATGATCTGGATGGGCTTTGCCTTTGCTTCGCTGATGGGCTGGAAGTTTTGCAGAATGTCCAGCACCTCCTGCGGCGCGCTGAACACGTTGGAAATGTTCTGGAACAGGAAGTTGCTCTGGAAACCCATCCGCACCACTTCCTTGGACTTGATCTTCCGGGGAATACTGAGGACTTTTTCTGCATCCAGCGGGATCATCTCCCCTTCCTCGTCCTCGCCGATAACCGGGAAGAAGTTGAGCAGATTCTGGATGTGTGCCTTGCGCTCCTCGGTGTCGCCCTTGCCGCTGGCGGTGTCCTGTGAAAGGTCGTTGGCGAACTGCTCATAGATCAGCAGGGTGCGGGCAGGGTCAAAATCGAACACATAGGCGTTCTCTTTGCGGCGGAAGGTGCCGTTTTCGTGGAAAAGGCAGGGGTTCTGGGCACGGAACGCTGCCTGCATATATAGCGCCGGGCTTTTCAGGTTGGAGAGCATCAGCACCGCCGACCACTCCGGGATGGTGACACCGGTGGTCAGCTGCCCCACCGACAGGGTGATGGTCTTTTCGTGGTGTGCAATGGCGGCTTTTACCCGGTCAAAGCTCTTCTGGTTCTCGTCCGTGTCGTCCAGCTTGCCGTCACCGGCGGCTAGGATTACCTCATAGTCCCGGAATACCGGGTGCGCCTGCAGCTTTTTCGCCAGCGCTCTGGCACTGTCCACCCGGTTCAGCAGCCAGAAGGTGTGCTTCAGTTCGGCACGCAGTTCCGGGGTGGAAAACGGAAATTTGTTCTGGGTGGTCATGGCATCCAGAAAGCGGTCCACCTCGGCCTCATGCTCAAAGCTGCCGCTGGGCTTCACCTTAAAGAACTCGTTCAGGTCAAAGGCAAATTCCTGCGTTTCGCCGTCGATCTCCACGCCCCGCTGGATCTCGTCCCGGATGATCTCGGACATCTGGTAGGTGTAGAGGTTGAGCATGGGGAGGTTTGCGTAGGGGTTCTGCTGCCCCGGTGCGCCCTGCCAGTTCCGCTTGGCGGCCTGCTCGTCGGCGTAGGTCCAGTTGAAGATGGCATCTCCGGCAAACTTATCGTTCGCCAGTGCCTTGAAGGGCGTGCCGGACAGATGCAGCGTGAACTTGCGGCGGATGCGGTCAAAGGCAAGGTCGGTCTTGTAGGTGTCCACGCCCTCGTGGGCTTCGTCGATGACCAGCACATCCCAGTTCAGCTCGGTCAGGTGGCGCAGCTTGTCGTACTCGCCGCCGAAATACTTGGAGCCTTTCATGTCCTGCAAGCTGACGAACTCAATGCGCTTATACAGTTCCTCGCCCTGTGCGGCGGCATCCAGATAGCCCTGCTCGTCCAGCACATGGGGCTGCCCGGCAAGGGCATCCACATGGCTGACAAACAGATAGCCGGACTCCCTGCCCAGAAAGCGCACATAGTCGCTGTACCAGCTGTTGGCGATGGCTGGGCGGTTGGTGACGATAAGCACCGTCTGTGCATCGACCTGCTTGCAGAAGTCGTAGACGGAGAGAGTCTTGCCAAAGCGGGGCTTGGCGTTCCAGAGGTATTCCCCGCCGGGGTGGCTCTGGTAATAGGTCTTGGTGTCGCGGACAGCCCTTGCCTGCTCCTCCCGCAGGGTGTAGGCGATGGCGGCATCCAGCTGCACCCGGCCCCGGTTCATGCGGAAATCCTGAAAATACCGCCGGGACTGCTGCCCATCCAGATGGAACCACTCGTTTTTGCGGTCGTTCTCCACGTTCAGCTTGCGGAGGTAGGCGTGGAAATCGTGGTCGGTGAACACCTCGCCGCTGCCGTCATCGTAGACGGCATTGCCCCGCCACTCCTCATGGTACAGCACATCGGCGGTGTGGGTCTGCTGTTTCAGGCGCTTGTCCACCGACTGCTCGGTGTAGCCGATCTTCGTCCAGCCGTTGTGCCGGGCAATTTCCGGGGTGGTATAGGCGTAGATCATGGGCACCACCTGCCGGGCAGTGCGCAGGGTTATGCCAGCCATTATGCCATCTCCTTTATAATGCTTTGTATGAATGCCACTTCATCAGAAGTTAGTTTATACTTTGAAAACAGTTCTTCATCTGTCCACGCTCTTGAAAAATCCTGAACAGGAACAAAACCAAACATACCTTTGCTGATATGCTGTGTCATCGCCAAAATCGAAATCAAAAAACGCACAAATCGTGTTTTTAGGTATCTCATATAGTTATCTGCTTCAGCTTCTGTGTCAAATGCTCCTGCAACGAGATACGTTTCTGAACAAACTACTTTCGGCGGCTGCTTTTCCATTGTCGAGAGAATGCGGTATTGTCCGTTCTTGTCGGGCTGTCCTGCGTGTTCTGCCGTCAAATATGAAATAATGATTTTATAGCGGTCTATATTTTCTATACCCGTAGAAATCAAACTTCTTTTATATGGGCCTATCCCACCATTAAATCTCAGTTGAATATCTCCTGCTTTAAGCGGTTTCACATTTGTAGCAAGACCAAACGGCTTTCGGCTGGAAACTATCGTATCAAGCGTCTGTTCTCCTTTCAGACGCACCTTCTTAACTATCTCGGCAGCGATTGGATAACGAATAAATGTCGAAAACTCATTCAAATCACGGTATTCGAATGTCTTAACCCCATCTCGGTAATTTATGTAGTAGCATTTTCCCTCATGTGACTTAGCCCACACAAAATAGCATACACCACCAGCAACATCCACATTCGGAAAAACATCCAGCGAGTTAGGATAGTCAACGAGTACCGCCATTCGTTTGTCGTTTAACATCTGCTCTCGAAATTTATCCAACCCTTTACCACCAGAATACCATTTTGCTGGAATGATAAAAGACATTGCCGTTGGATTCAATGTCTTTGTTTCCTCAATGAATTTGTTATATACCGGCGTTGCGCTTGCGCCTGAACCTCCATCAACTTCCTGATACGGCGGGTTTCCGATAACATAATCAAATTTCATGCTGGTACTCCCTTCCTGAATGGTTTCAAAGTTCTGGGTCGTTCCATGGCTGCCCTTGCGCCAGTTTTTTACTTTACAGGATACCGTGGGCGGCTGCGGCTCTGCCGCTCCGAACATGGAAAAGAGGTCAAGCTGTTCTGCCTCCGGCTGAGGCTTGCCGCCGGGCACAGACAGGTGCAAGCCGTCCATTTGCCACAGGTTCCAGCTTATGATGTTGGCGATAGGCTGTAACTCTTCTTTTGTGGGTTTGCGCTGCCAGCGGGCTTGCAGATGCTCTGTATAGGTCAGCAGCAGGTTGACCCGTGCCAGCAAAAGGTTATCGCCCTGATACTCGTAGCCGTAGGTGGACTGCACCGCATGGGTGGCATATTTGCGCCACTCGTCCTCTGTGGCGGCGTTCTCGCTTACCACCCGCAGCTTGCGGTCCAGAATGCCAATGCGCCGGGCTACCGGGATCATCTCGCCGGTGGCGGCATCGTACCGGGACGCCAGAAAGGGGGCTTCGCCGCAGGTCACCTCCAAACGGCGGCTCTGCACATACTGCACCCATGCCGGGGTCTTGCCCTTACAAGCCGGGAACTGCACCGGCGTTTCCACCGTCTGCCAGCCTTGGGGCAGCTCCACGGTGAACTGCCCGGTGGTCTGCTCTGCCCCCAGCGCACCGAACCAGTCGGCATCCAGTGCGTTATTCATCTTGTTGCAGACCCATGCCGGGCTGAATACCTCGCCTTTTTTGCGGGTGCGCTGCTGCTGGGTGTCGGTCTGCTTCATCATCCGGGGCAGCACCACCTCGTAGTGGGTCAGCCTGAGCTGCTGCGCAGTGATCGGAGATTTATCCGTCACCGGCTCGTACATTACCGTTTGCAGCTCCTCCGGAGGGTCGGTTGCCCAGATGATGTTTTTACCGGTGGATTTATCTTCTAGTAGCGTATCCAGCACCGCCTGTACTTCCGGTGCGTGAAAGTCGATCAGTTGTTCCAACGGGGATTCCCTCGCTTTGCCTTAGCGTTGCGGCGGAAGTGTCAGTATTCTTATCACTTTCGCACTATTATGATAATAATATTATCACTTTTAAGCAAAACTGACAACAGGATTATCGGTTTTTGTCAAGAGCGACAATATTATTTATACTGATAGCAAAGAAAGGCAGGGAATTAGGATGATTGGCGAACGGCTCGCGGAGTTACGCAAATTAAACGGTGAAACGCAAGAAGATTTAGCAAAAGAATTTCATGTTTCAGTGCCTACCGTCCGCACATGGGAACGCGACAAAGCATCTCCCAGCCATGAAGTTTTGATTGCACTCTGCAAGCGTTATGGCACCTCTGCCGACTACCTACTGGGTCTGACCGACATCGACCCCTCGGACGAAGCCCGCAAACAGCGCCAGCGCCTGACCGAAGAAGAACAGAACGAGATGCACCGCTACGAGGAATATCTGTTGTGGAAACGCAAAAAATAAGCCGCCCAGCGAGACCGTAAGGTCGCTGGGCGGCTTATTTGCCCTCTTGACAAATACGTAAAATACGTATACAATAAAACTGTAATCCTGAAAGAAAGGAGGGGCACCCGCCATGCCGATGACTCCCAAGCAAATGATTCGCTTGCTGGAGCAGAACGGCTTTGTTTTAGTCAGTGCAAATGGGTCACACTACAAGTACCATAACCCAACTACCAACAAAACCACTGTCGTTCCATTTCACGCAAAGGATCTGAAGCCCGGTACCGAGAAAAACATTCTCAAATTAGCCGGACTCAAAAAGTAAGAATATGATGATTGTAGACTTCATATTCTGAAACTGCAAAGCACTGCATAGACTATTCTACAATTTCCAACCAATAATGTAGGCCTGTTAAGTGAAGGTACATTGATTGTTTGTTGAATTATAAAAGGTGAGGTCACATTATGAACGCTATTTTCTATCCTGCAATTTTTCACCCGGAAGAAACCGGGTACTCTGTTGAGATCCCCGATATTGAGGGCTGCTTCACCCAAGGCGATACCATGGACGAAGCTGTCCGCATGGCACAGGATGCCATCGGCCTTATGCTGGAAGATTGCAAAGTCTGCCCAGAGCCTTCTGTCCCTTCTGCGCTCCATGTTGACCCGGAAGATTTTGTGGTGATGGTACCTTTCGATATGGAAGAGTACGAAAAGCGGTACAGACCCGTAAAGAAAACCCTTTCCATTCCCGGCTGGCTCAACGATGCCGCCGAATCGGCACACATCAACTTTTCCGGCGTCCTTCAGGATGCGCTGAAAGAGAAACTCCATTTGGCGTAAGTATAGCTATAAGTACAACAACAGCCGCCCAGCAGTTGACCGTTATGGTCATGCTGGGCGGCTGTTTGCCATTTAGAACAATCCCGCCATTTTAGAGTTCAGGTAAGAAATTTTCACATCCAGACATGGACACTTTGATTCATTATCGCTGGCCATTCCTGATTTCGGCGAACTCATCCTTATCTTGGCTAACAGCACGCCAATCTTTTAAAATTTCTTGTCCATCTTTAGAAATTTTTCCAGCATCTATTTTTGTTGCAAGAATCACAGCCCATCGACGAATGTCGCCCTTCTCTGATGCCGTTGCCACTGTATCGTCCGAAGAAATTCGAGTTTGTTCCAATAACTGAGAAAGGCCTGTCAATATAAGTTCCATCGGGTGTGTCGTTAACAGATCAGGACGATATTCTGCTGCAAAAGAAACCGTTTGTAACGCAGCTGCTAGCTGCTTTGGAACGCCCCAGGCAATCTGTTGAGCAACAACTTCTAATCCTATGCAAAGCTCATCATCTGGAAGCAACCTTTTGTCCGGATTACATATTGTAGTTGCAAGTACATTATAACAGCTGTGCGCACGTTTGGTATCAGCAGATCGCAAAGAATGCTCCAAATCCTTTTTTGATTCAAAGTTCTGCTTCAAAAATATGGACCAATATCGCTTTATACCATGATGGCTGATATGATGTGAGTCACATTGTGTTATGATTACCGACATTACAGCACAGTCCTTTTCTGTCGGTGTCCACTGCGAACGAAGAGTAGTAAAAATCCAAAGAGCGTGCAGTATCTGATATATTTGAGAAGCAAATACTCCTTCATCGCCAAATGCATCAATTCCACGACTGATATTATCAGAAAGATCCGCTATTCGTTCCTTACTAGCTTCAAGAATCCGGCTTGTTTCCTCTGATGTAAACTCATCTGCACGGAAAAAAGAAACATTTACAAGTTCATTAAAAATATCATTATCACCCGGGAAACAAATCACCCCAGATGTGTTTTCCTCAATCTTATTTGTAATAGACTGACAAAGGTATTGAATTTCGTCTCTCTCACGCTGGGACGGGAAATGCAGGCAAACAGTATCCAGCCAATTTTCAGGAAGATGTGGTTTCCCATCCTTCCAGATAAAATCTCCCAACCATTTTTTCTGATCAGATGTCAGCAGTCCCTGTTCTCCACAATAGAGCAACCGGTTTAAAGCACTTAAGCCATTATCATGCGATTGAGACAAAATAATTAACTGTTCAATTTCCTGGCAGGACTTTTCCGATTCAACTTTGAATCCTTTTGATCGTGCTAAAAGCACTCCAAATGGATCCAGCAAATCACGATGAATCCTAAGTCGTTCTAGATTCGGCAGAGGAAAAGTTAACAACTGCAAAAGCAGTTCACGATGCAACCCAACAGGATAAAAAGGAATCAGCCTTTTTACAAGTGATGCAGCTTGCAAATAATGATCTTTTTGAGGAGAAGAGTATAATTTCTTCAAAAAGTCCAGAAGTTGCACCATCATTTCATCCGAACATTTAGAACACAGTTCAGATAGTGCCTCCAAAAGAACTGTAGCTGCTTTTGTCACAAAAGTATTACCGCCAGCGGTCTTATGGTTGGTAAATTCTAATTCCGTACGTAAAACTGCATCTATATAAAATTGGCAGCATTCATCTGTTTCTTTGGGGGTCCATGTACTGAGAACACCACGTGTAAGCGCATTTTCTATAAACTTTTCTTCACCAGCCCTTACAACGGTCAAAATAGCCCATAGCGGACAATATAGCGCAATGCGTTCTGCGGCTCCACAAGCTGCCTTTGCGCCGTCCACATAATTTTCAAGACGAAATGGTATGCCTGTTTCCTCACGGAATTGAAGAAAAGTAAAAGCAACTATTCTTTCTTTATCTTCTCCTCCATAGTGTGTCGTAGATGAATTCACTCCAAAGTCAAAACGCGGTTTGGTTTCATGTGTTTGAAAAGGAACCCAGTGTGCTTCTAACCTTGATGTGAAATATTTATTTTCATCAGCCCAATCTACCTCATATTGCCTATGGACTGTTCGGCGATGCTCATCTACGAATGTGATATTCTTTTCTTCTGCATCAGAAGGGCGAATTTCTGAAATATAGCTTTGCAATTTCATCATAGGGCTCTCTAATGATACAAGGAAAGTATCCGGTCTAGTCTGATGTGAAATGCGCTGCCGCAAATTGGAAAGAGAATTTTGCAAAAGTGAAAGTGCCACATCATACTCACCAACTTCGGCGCACAGTCCTGATTTACGTAACGCCCATAAAGTTTGATCCGGTGAAACGTGCCATTTTTTCAATTGTTGTTTCAATTTCTGAAATTCGTAGCGAAAAAGAGAATGTAAACATTCTTCCCATCGAATTTGTTCCTGTTGTTCTGCCGTAAAATATGCTTTCATGGCAACCAACTCTACATACTTTATATTCCATTTTTCTTCGTCACCATATTCTCGAAAAGAACGGAGTAACGATAAAAGAATAGCGCATTTTTCAGAACTGCGTATATCAGAATTTCTGGCAAGAACTTTTTGATACAAATCGATATCCGAATCCAAAAGAGGCATCAAAGTCTTTTCGTTCAACCAGTTATATTCATACAGATAAGCCATCTCATTTTCTGTATCAGCATCTTTTTGTGCGCAATGGTGAGCCAAAATCGCATGAGCTGTAGATAGAAGATGTCGCAGCTTTATTCTATTTGAAGCAGAAAGAGTCAATACTTTGGGACAGCTATCATGATTTTTTCGTAACACCGGAATTGCTTCTTTAATAGAAGATGTCCGATCCAACTTTTCGTCAAAAAAATGACGTATTTTCCAATTCTGCCCAGTTACACGGAATTCACTATACGCATTCCAAAGATAATCCAAAGCTTTCTCATAGATATCATACGGAGTCTCGGCAGAAAAAATCTCGGATAGGTCAACGACAATAATATTCCGCCTATGTAACCACTCCCGCCGAACGTCCGAAACAGATTCATGGCTTAATAAATACAAATAAGGCGCATTCTCTGCACCAAGATTATCACGGATCCAGCCAATCCATTTATTGAAATTAGGATCATTCCCTGAAAATCCAATCATGCAGAGAGTATTTTCCAACAATGACTGCTGCACAGTATTTACAAACGGAGCAAATTTTTGAGGGTATGTCCGATAGTCTTCTGCCGTAATAATAAAAGGTCGTTGCGAAGGAAATGAACCGTGAAGTTTAATAAGTCTTGTTGCACCAGAACTGCCCACAAGATCATTCTTGTTGGTTACCAGCGTAAATGTTTTCTCTACAAGATTTTCCCCAGCACGTTCAAGAAGCGTATCATAATTCGTTGTAAAAACATCGCTCCAAGGCAGCCGCAAAAGTTTTTCATACAAAGGTGAGGGACGATAATCGGCATCTTTTATACTGTCTAAAAGTAGATGATCTAATTCACTACGGCCATACGCAATTTCCACACTCTCGGCCAATGCGAGAGGGTCGTTTTGATCAGAATCTCCTAGCTTTTCTTTGAATTTTTGGGCTAACCCAGCCCACAATGGAATGTCTGGAACATCAGATGTTACTTTATCAGCATTAAGACTGAATCCCGACCCAACAAAAAGAGCCGCATGGTGTTCCTGTAAATGCTGGCTAATAAGTTCAAGATAACGTTTAGCATTTGTGTCCATCAAGATAACCTCCATTTCGTTTCACGATTTAGCCATAGTAACATTCCAATCGTTGCAGTATATTTGAGTGGCGGTACTGCTCGTCAATCTCCTTTATGTTGTAGTCTAGCAGACCAGGAACACCCATTTCGCCGCTGCATTTGTTGCAGAAAGTAGCCGTGATCTCAAAAGTATATTCCTTTTCCCGGATGGTCTGGTTGATTTTGATTTTCTTCAGGGTGTAGCTCGTTTCTCTGCGGCATTCTGTGCAGAAGTCTCTCTGGTTTTCCACAGCGGCACACTCCCTTCCGGTTTTACATTCTTTTTTATTATTGTATCCCTACCTTTGTTTTTCGTCAACAATAAAGCCGCTGACAGTCTGCCGCTCACAGAATCCATCAGTGGGTTTCATGAGTCTTCAAATCCCCTAGACGCAAAAAATCGGCACCCGCTTTTCAGCGAGTGCCGATTTTGTTACCCTATAGTGCGCTTCGATTTTTGGCGTAAGTTTGGCGTAAATCCGCTTTTGCGCGCTCCAAAAATCAAGTGTTCATGCGGTTTTCAGGCAGTTATTAGTACATACCGCCCATGCCGCCCATATCACCGGCAGGTGCAGCAGGGGCCGGGGGTTCCGGCAGATCTGCCACCAGGCTCTCGGTGGTGAGCACCATCTCAGCAACGGATGCTGCGTTCTCCAGAGCGGAGCGGGTGACCTTGGTCGGGTCGACGATACCGGCGGCGATCATGTCATCCACATAGACCTCGTTCTGCGCGTCGAAGCCATAGTTGGGCTTGTTGGCAGAAATGATCTTGTCGATGATGACGCTGCCCTCCAGGCCGGCGTTCTTTGCGATCTGGCGCAGAGGAGCCTCCAGAGCCTTCAGCACGATCTTGGCACCGGTGCGCTCGTCGCCTTCCAGGCTGTCGCACAGCTCACGCACAGCGGGGATGGCGTTGATGGGAGCGGTACCGCCGCCGGCCACGACACCTTCCTGCACAGCAGCCTTGGTTGCATTCAGGGCATCCTCGATGCGCAGCTTCTTGTCCTTCATCTCAACTTCGGTAGCAGCACCGACCTTGATGACGGCCACACCGCCGGCCAGCTTGGCCAGACGCTCCTGCAACTTCTCGCGGTCGAAGTCGCTGGTAGCGGCCTCGATCTGGCTGCGGATCTGTGCAATGCGGGCTGCAATGGCATCCTTGTCGCCTGCACCGCCCACAATGGTGGTGTTCTCCTTGGTGACCTTGACCTGACGGGCATGGCCCAGCATCTGGACGGTAGTGTCCTTCAGCTCGTAGCCCAGATCAGAGGACACCACAGTGCCGCCGGTCAGGATGGCGATATCCTGCAGCATCTCCTTGCGGCGGTCGCCGAAGCCGGGAGCCTTGACAGCCACCACATTCAGGGTGCCACGCAGACGGTTGACGATCAGGGTGGACAGAGCCTCGCCCTCGATGTCCTCAGCCACGATCAGCAGCTTCATGCCGTTCTGCATCACCTGCTCCAGCAGGGGGACCAGATCCTGGATGACGCTGATCTTCTTATCGGTGATCAGGATGGCGGCGTTGTCCAGAGCAGCCTCCATCTTGTCGGTATCGGTGACCATATACGGGGTCAGGTAACCGCGGTCGAACTGCATGCCTTCCACGATCTCGTTGTAGGTCTCAGCGGTGGTCTTGTTCTCCTCAATGGTGATGACGCCATCGGAGGTGACCTTTTCCATAGCCTCGGCGATCAGACGGCCGATCTCCGGGTCGCCGGCAGAAATGGTGCCGACGCGGGCGATATCGTTGCTGTCCTTCACCTTCTGGCTGTGAGCCTTGATGGTCTCAACAGCCTTGGCAACGGCCTTGCTCATGCCGCGGCGGATATCCATGGGGTTGGCACCGGCGGTGACATTCTTCATGCCCTCGGTGACCATGGCCTGTGCCAGCACGGTTGCGGTGGTGGTGCCGTCGCCTGCGGCGTCGTTGGTCTTAGTGGCCACTTCACGCACCAGCTGTGCACCCATGTTCTCGAACTCGTCCTTCAGCTCGATCTCCTTGGCAATGGTCACACCATCGTTGGTGATGACAGGGGCACCAAACTTTTTGCCCAGCACCACATTGCGGCCCTTGGGGCCCAGGGTGATCTTGACGGTATTTGCCAGGGTATCAATACCGGCACACAGTGCCTTGCGGGCGTCCTCGCCCTGCTTGATCTGCTTTGCCATAATCTATCGCTCCTTTTAAAGCTGCATTTTTCCAGAAATAGGGGGAACCGCTCAGTCTTCCACGACGGCCAGGATGTCGCTCTGGCGCACGATGGTGCACTCCTCGCCATCCACCTTGACCTCGGTGCCGGAATACTTGCTGGTGAGCACCTTATCGCCGACCTTGACGGTCATTTTGACTTCCTTGCCATCCACAACGCCGCCGGGGCCCACTGCGATGACCTGCGCCACCTGGGGCTTCTCCTTGGCACTGCCGGTCAGGATCAGACCGCCCTTGGTGGTCTCCTCAACCTCAACAGTCTTGATAACAACGCGGTCTGCAAGAGGAATGATCTTCATAGTTCTTGCCCTCCTATAGAAAATATAATTTAAAACTTTGCTGCACCCGACAGGGTTCGTGTTCACCGCGCCGGGCTGTTTAGCACTCTTTTTCTCTGAGTGCTAAGTGTATTGTACTCATCTTGCCCGAAAAAATCAAGACTTTTTAGAATGTTTTTTATTAACATTTTGTGACAGTAAAAAAATCAGACCGGACAACGCAAAAAGAAAGAGCTCTGCCTTCCCGGCAAAGCTCTCGTTTTTGCGATCATTCAGCACTTGCGGCGGTTTTCTGCTCCACGAATCTGTGGTAAGCAGCCTTTGGCAGCCAGACCCGTCCGGCCAGCGGCTGCACCTCCACGCGCACCTGCTCGCAGGGGGCACATTCGCCGTCCGCTGTGGCAATGATGGGCCCGCGTCCATCGGCGGCGCGCAGGGTCACAGCCTTGGCCCGGCGGTAGATGAAATAGGGCTTTGCCGCTTCCACCAGCTGCCCGTTCTGGAAATGGCGGCCGTTCTTGTACATGCTCAGCAGCTTTGCGATGGTCAAGCGCCCCACCTTGCGCACGATGAACACATCCAGCCAGCCATCATCCGGCTGCGCCTCCGGCCCGGCGCAGAAACCGCCGCCGTAGGTGCGGCCGTTGCAGATGGCACACATCAGACAGTCCACCGCAAAGGTCTCACCGTCGATGGTGTACTCCACCCGGCGGCCGATGTGCCCGCACAGCTGCTCCACAATGGACAGCAGATAGGACACCTCCCCGCCGCACAGCGGGATGCGCCGGAATTTGGGGATGCCGTAGGCCACCTGCGCGTCCAACCCGGCAGCACAGATGGTGGCCGACAAGCCGAGGTTGGTCTGCATCAGGTCGATGGGCACCGCCCCGCCCGCCAGCTGGGCATCCAGGTCCAGAAACTCCTCCCGCGTCCCAAAGGTGCGCAGGAAGTCATTGCCGCTGCCATAGGGCAGGCAGCCCACGGCGGTGCCTGCAAAGCCATAGGCCCCGGTGAGGGCCTCGTTGAAGGTGCCGTCGCCGCCCGCCGTGAAAATGCGCAGCGGCTCCCCTGCCTGCTGTGCCCCGGCTGCGGCAGCGCGGGCCAGCTCCCGCGCATGTCCGGCGTGGGTGGTGATGCAGATGGTATATTCCTCCGGGGCAAGGCCTGCCCGGGCAGCTGCAGCGTTGATCTGCTGCGGCAGCTGCTGGGTGCAGTCGGTCTTGCCAGCGGTGGGGTTCAAAAGAAACAAGGTGTGCATGTGGTGCCTCCTGCGATTCTGTTGCTTCTATGATAACAGAAATTCTGCAGGATGCAAGGCATTTTGGTCATTCCCTGCCCGGTATCAAAGGGTCGCCGTCTCGTCCTGCCGGAGAACGATGGCGCCCTCTGCCGTACAGTCCGCAGTCCAGTGCTGCCCGGTGCAGGCAGTCCCGGCAGCGATCTGATCGGCCAGCGCCTGTTCCACCGCTCGGTCCACCTGTCGGCGCAATTCCCGCGCTCCATAGGCCGAGCGGGCACGGGCCGCCAGCACGGCCCCCACCTGCGGGGTGTGCCGGAGCTGATAGCCGCTGCGCGCCGCCCGGACTTCCAGCCTGCAGAGCATTTTTTCCGCGATGGCAGACATGCTCTCGTCGCTGAGCGGACGGAACACGATGAGCTCATCCAACCGCCCCACCAGCTCCGGACGGAACCACTTTTTGGCTTCCTCCACGGCCTGCGCCGCCTGCTTTTCAAACACGGCCTCCGACCCGGCCGCAAAGCCCAGCGGCGCGGACTGCCCGGCCAGAAAGCGCGCTCCCAAGTTGGAGGTGATGAGCACGATGGTGTTGCGGAAGTCCGCCTTGCGGCCCATGGCGTCGGTGAGCTGACCGTCCTCCAGGATCTGCAGCAGAATGTTCTGGATGTCCGGGTGTGCCTTTTCGATCTCGTCAAACAATACCACACTGTAGGGGCGGCGGCGCACGGCCTCAGTGAGCTGGCCGCCTTCGTCATGACCCAGATAGCCCGGAGGTGCCCCCAGCAGGCGGGCAGTGGTGTGCTGTTCCTGATACTCCGACATATCAAACTTGAGCAGGGCCTTCTCGCTGCCAAACCAGCTCACGGCAAGTGCACGGGCCAGTGCTGTCTTGCCTACCCCGGTGGGGCCGAGGAAGAGCATGGCCCCGATGGGCCGACCCGGCTCTCCCAGCCCGGTGCGGCTGCGCCGGATGGCCCCCGCCACCGCTGCTGCAGCCCGCTGCTGGCCCACGATTTCTTCATTGAGACGGGCTTCCAGTTTTTCAAGCCGCTCCCGCTCCTGTTCACTCACCTGTTCGGCAGGCACCCCGCTGGCCTGTGCTACCACCCGGGCAATGTCCTCCTGGGTGAGCACCGGCTGGGGCTTCTGCTCCTGCTCGGCCCGGATGCGGGCCGCCGCACAGGCTTCGTCCACCAGATCAATGGCCTTGTCCGGTAGACAGCGCCCCGGCAGATACCGTACCGACAGCTCCACCGCCGCCTGCAGGGTCTGCGGCGGCAGGGTGACATGGTGGTAGCGCTCGTAGCGCGGGGCCAGCCCGTTGAGGATGTCCACCGCCTGTGCAGGAGTAGGCTCCTCCACCTGCACCCGGCCAAAGCGGCGCTCCAGCGCGGCATCCTTCTGGATGTGTGTGCGGAATTCCTGATTGGTGGTGGCACCGATGAGCTGGATCTCGCCGCGGGCCAGCACCGGCTTGAGGATGCTGGCCGCATCAATGGCACCCTCCGCCGCACCAGCCCCCACAATGGTGTGGAATTCGTCCACAAAGAGGATGGCGGTGCCGTCCCGCACCAGCTCCTCCAGCAGGTTCTTGAAGCGCTCTTCAAAATCGCCCCGGTACTTGGTGCCCGCTACCAGGCTGGCCATATCCAGCGCCAGCAGCCGCCTGCCCTGCAAGGCACGGGGCACCTGCCCCTTTGCGATGCGCTGGGCCAGTCCCTCGGCCAACGCAGTCTTGCCCACACCCGGCTCCCCCACCAGACAGGGGTTGTTCTTCTGGCGGCGGCACAGGATCTCCACCATGCGGTCCAGCTCGGCATCCCGGCAGAACACCGGGTCCAGTTCTCCGTCCAGCGCGCGGCGGGTCAGGTCGCGGCAATATTTATCGCTGGCACGGCCCGCCCGCGGCATGCTGGCCGACACCCGCGGCTGAGCAGGAAAGACAAACTGCCCGGACAACTGGCGGCACTCCCGCACGGCCTCCGTGAGGGGCACTCCCATGGAAGCCAGCAGCAGCCCCGCCGTGCAGCCATCATCCTCCAGCATGGCACAGAGCAGGTGTTCCGGCTCTGCCCGTGAGACATGGGCGTTCTGCGCCCCGATGAGGGCGTAATCCATGGTGCGGCGCAGGTCCGGTGCCATGGCGTGCCGATCCAGATGCTGCGCCGGGCCGCGACGGTTCTCGGCCAGCTGACGGCGCACAGCCTGCTCTGAGATATGTCGGCTGTTTAGGAATCGCGCCGCAGCCCCCTGCTCCTGCTGCAGCATGGCAAGCAGCAGATGCCCGGTGTCTGCCTGACTGCAGCCAAAACTGCCGGCCAGCTCTACTGCTTGCTGCAACAGCTGCTCCGCCTCCCGCGAGAACCCTCTGTATCCGCCAAAGCCCAGTTTTTCCCAAATGCTCATCTGCGTGCTCCTTGCTGTTCTGTCAAATCATATCGCAGTAGCAGTATAGCCCAGATGCACCGGAAAAAATCAGTGGTTTGTGTCGGGCCTGCCGGGTGCGGCGCGCAAAAAAGGAGGACGGCTCCGAAGAACCGCCCTCCAACAATTCAGGCTATTGTACTATTCGCAAAGGGATATACGGATCACTCCGCAGCCTTGGCTGCTTCGATCTGCTTGATCAGCTCAGGCACGACCTTGAACAGGTCGCCCACGATGCCGTAATCGGCCACGCCGAAGATGGGTGCGCTCTCGTTCTTGTTGACGGCGATGATGCACTCAGAATCCTGCATGCCGGCGGTGTGCTGAATGGCACCGGAAATGCCCAGAGCCACATAGATCTTGGGGTGCACGGTCTTGCCGGTCTGGCCGACCTGGTGGTCAGCGCTCATCCAGCCTGCGTCGGTCACGGCACGGGAAGCGCCCACGACGCCGCCGCCCAGAGCGGCAGCCAGCTGCTCAGCCAGCTCGATGCCCTTGTTGACATCCTTGCTGATGCCACGGCCCACAGAGACGATGACGTCCGCACCGATCAGATCGACCAGCTTCTCAGCGGCCTTCTCGACGCTCAGGACCTCGGTCTTGATGTCATCAGCGGTCAGGCTGAAGGCGGGCTTCACGATCTGGCAGGCATCGGCCTTGGCCTGGTCGAAGGGAGCCTTCTTCATGACGCCGGGACGCACAGTGGACATCTGGGGACGGAAGCGGGGGCAGATGATGGTAGCCATCAGATGGCCGCCGAATGCAGGACGGGTCATCTTCAGGTTGCGGTCCTCATAATCAAACTTCTGCTTGGACAGGTCGATGGTGGAGCTCTCCTTCAGGAACTCGACATACTTTGCGGTGTCGATGTCCAGATGGGTCGCATCGGCGGTCAGGCCGGTGTGCAGACGGGCTGCGCAGCGGGGGCCCAGGTCGCGGCCGATGTTGGTAGCGCCGATCAGCAGGACTTCGGGCTTGTACTCGTTGACCATGTCGCACACGACCTTGGCGTATGCGTCGGTGGTGTAGTCCTTCAGCAGGGGGCTGTCGCAGACCATGACCTTATCGGCACCATAGCCGCCCAGCTCCTTGGCAATGCCTTCCACGTTGTCGCCCAGCAGCAGGCCGGTGACTTCGCAGCCCAGCTCGTCAGCCAGCTTGCGGGCCTCGCTCACCAGCTCGAAATCGGTGGACATCAGTGCGCCCTGGCGCTGCTCGCAAAAGACCCAGACGCCCTTGTATTCGTTAAAATCAGCCATTGTAATCCTATGCTCCTTTCATCAGATCAGGTGCTTCTTGGCCAGAGCGCCAGCCAGCTGAGCGGCCACATCGTCGCCCGTGAGCATGGTGCCTGCGCCCTTCTGCGGAGGAGTGAAGGACTTAAAGACGTTCGTCGGAGAACCCTTCAGACCAATGGTATCGACCTCGATCAGCGGATCGTCCTTCAGTGCGTTGTAATCGAACACTTCCATCGGCTTGTCGTAGCAGGTGAAGATGCCGTTCACGCTCATGTAACGGGGCTGGTTCAGCTCCTTGATGCAGGTCAGCAGGCAGGGAGTCTGCACCTTGACCATCATGTAGCCATCCTCCAGCATACGCTTCACGGTCAGGGTGTTGCCGTCCTTCTGGATATCAGCAACGTAGGTGACCTGCGGCAGATGCAGCTTCTCAGCGATCTGAGGGCCGACCTGTGCGGTATCGCCATCAATTGCCTGACGGCCGCAGAACACAACATCCTCGGGACCGACGCCGATCTTGTTGACGGCAGCAGCCAGGATCTGGCTGGTTGCAAAGGTATCGGAACCGCCGAACTCACGGCCGGAAACCAGAACAGCCTTGTCCGCGCCGCGGGCCAGCAGCTCACGCAGCATGCCTTCGGCCGGCGGGGGACCCATGGTGACCACAACGACTTCGCAGCCGGTGGCATCCTTGAGCTTCAGAGCAGCCTCCAGAGCGTTCAGGTCATCGGGGTTGGTGATGGTAGCCATGGATGCACGATCCAGGGTTCCATCGGGCTTGACGGCGACCTTGCCGGAGGTATCAGGAACCTGCTTTACACAAACAATTGCTTTCATTGTAACTCTTGCCTCCCTTACTTCAGCAGCGCGCCGGAAATGACCATCATCTGCACTTCGCTGGTGCCCTCGTAGATCTCAGTGATCTTGGCATCACGCATCATGCGCTCGATGGGGTAATCACGGGTGTAGCCGTAACCGCCGAACAGCTGCAGGCAACGGCGGGTCACGTCGCTGGCAGTGCGGGCTGCGATCAGCTTGGCCTGTGCGGCCTCCACGCTGTAGCGGACCTTTGCGCCGTCCATAGCCTGCTGCTTCTTCAGAGCGGCAGCGTAGACCAGATACTTGGCAGCTTCCACGCGGGCCTTCATCTCGGCCAGCTCGAACTGGGTGTTCTGGAATGCGGCGATGGGGCGGCCGAACTGCTTGCGCTCCTTGACGTAAGCAACAGTCTCCTCCAGAGCGCCCTCGGCAATGCCCAGAGCCTGGGATGCAATGCCGATACGGCCGCCGTCCAGAGTAGCCATAGCCAGCTGGAAGCCCTTGCCGCGCACGCCCAGCATACGGTCCTTCGGGATGCGGCAGTCCTCAAAGATCAGCTCACAGGTGGAAGAACCACGGATGCCCATCTTGTCCTCAGCCTTGCCGACGGAGAAGCCCGGGTCGGTACGCTCCACGATGAAGGCAGAGCACAGCTTGGTGGGACGGCCCTTCTTGTCCAGCACATGGTCGGTGACGGCAATGACGATGAACACATCAGCATAACCGGCGTTGGTGATGAAGATCTTGGAGCCGTTCAGCACCCAGCAGTCATCCTCTTCCTTGGCAATGGTCTGCTGGCCCTGTGCGTCGGTGCCGGCACCCGGCTCGGTCAGGCCGAAGGCACCCAGCCACTCGCCGCTGCACAGCTTGGGCAGGTACTTTGCCTTCTGCTCAGGGGTACCGTTCTCATAAATAGGAGCAGCGCACAGGCTGGTGTGAGCAGAAACGATGACACCGGTGGTGCCGCAAACCTTGCTCAGCTCTTCCACAGCCATGACGTAGGACAGCACATCGCCGCCGGCACCGCCCACAGAAGTGGGGAAATAGATGCCCATCATGCCCAGCTTGCCCATCTTCTCGACGGTCTCCTTGGGGAAGTACTCTTCTGCATCGACCTTCTTGGCCAGGGGCTTGACTTCGTTTTCAGCAAACTCGCGGTACATCTTCTGCACCATCTGCTGCTGCTTGGACAGAGTAAAATCCATCGCTATATCCTCCTAACGGGTCTTTTTTCATTTGCCGGAACAGTCCGGTTTTCAAACAAATTCCTCCCGACCGCTTTCCCACAGCCGGGAGAAATGTTGAGCAGAAATTACAGCTGATCGACCGGGGTCTTGGTGCGGTCTGCGTTGTAAACGTAGAAGCCCTTGCCGGTCTTGCAACCCAGGTTGCCGCCGCGGACCATCTTGCGGATCAGCGGGCATGCACGGTACTTGCTGTCACCGGTCTCCTTGTACAGCACGTCCATGATGGCCAGGCAGATGTCCAAGCCGATGAAGTCGCCCAGCTCCAGGGGGCCCATGGGGTGGTTAGCACCCAGCTTCATAGCAGTGTCGATGCCAGCGATGTCGGAAACGCCTTCCATCTTGATGAAAGCAGCCTCGTTGATCATGGGGATCAGGATGCGGTTGACCACAAAGCCGGCAGCCTCGTTGACCTGAACAGGGCTCTTGCCGATGGCAACGGAGATCTCCTTGATCTTCTCAACGGTCTCAGCAGGAGTGTTGCAGCCTGCGATGACCTCGATCAGCTTCATGCGGTCTGCGGGGTTGAAGAAGTGCATGCCGACCACAGGGCGCTTGACGTTCTTGCCGATCTCGGTAATGGACAGAGAAGAAGTGTTGGAAGCAAAGATGCACTCCGGCTTGCAGATGGCATCCAGCTCACCAAAGGTGGTCTGCTTGACCTTCATATCCTCGAACGCTGCCTCCACGATCAGGTCGCAGTCAGCGCACAGGTCTTCCTTCAGGCCCGGGGTGATGGCAGCCACGATGGCGTCTGCCTTCTCCTGAGTCATCTTGCCCTTAGCAACCAGCTTCTCGTAGCCCTTCTTGATCTTTGCCAGACCATTCTCAGCCCACTCCTGCTTGATGTCGCACAGAGCAACAGTGTTGCCCTCAACCTGAGCAAATGCCTTTGCGATGCCCTGGCCCATGGTGCCAGCGCCGATAACACCGATCTTCATAGGAAATCTCTCCTTTAATATCAAAAATTGTATAGTTGATTAGTTGTTGGTGAACACTGCCTTGGGCTTCGGTTTCTCACGGCTCAGGAAGCAGGCCATGCCTTCCTTCTGGTCGTGGGTCTCGAAGCAGTCGCCGAACAGCTTCTCTTCGACCTCAACAGCCTTCTCGATGGGCAGGCTGATGCCGTCGTTGATGGCCTTCTTGCAGTTGCGCACAGCGATGGGGGCGTTCTTGGCGATCTTGCCAGCCAGCTTCAGCACATTCTCCATCAGCTCAGCCTGGGGATACACGGCATTGACCAGACCAATGCGGTAAGCCTCATCGGCCTTGATGTTCAGGGCCGAGTAGACCAGCTGCTTTGCCATGCCCATGCCCACCAGACGGGCCAGACGCTGGGTGCCGCCGAAGCCCGGGGTGATGCCCAGACCGACTTCCGGCTGACCGAACACAGCGTTGTCGGAGCAGATGCGGATGTCGCAGCTCATGGCCAGCTCGTTGCCGCCGCCCAGTGCAAAGCCGTTGACGGCTGCAATCACGGGGATGGGGAAATGCTCGATCATCAGGAACACATCATTGCCCAGCTTGCCGAAGGCCTCGCCTTCTGCCTTGGTCATGGTGCTCATGGAGCCGATATCGGCACCAGCAACAAAGCTCTTGTCACCTTCGCCGGTCAGAACGATGCAGCGGATGGTGTCCTGATCCACAGCCTCAAAAGCTGCCTTCAGGTCTGCCAGAACCTCGGGGTTCAGGGCGTTCAGTGCCTTGGGACGGTCAATGGTGATGATCTCAACTGCGCCCTGCACCTCGGTTTTTACAAATGCCATTGTGAAAACCTCCTATCAGATCTCTCTGTTTTCTCACAAAACAGCCCCCGGGCCAGAGCAGGCTCTCCGGTTCCTCCCCTGCCCCGGGTCTGTCATTCAGTCAATGTTCAAAGGCGGGATGCTCAGTCCATCTCAACGATGGTAGCGCAGCCCATGCCGCCGCCGATGCACAGGGTAGCCAGACCCTTGTGAGCACCGCGGTGCTTCATAGCGTACAGCAGGGTGACCAGGATACGAGCACCGGAAGCACCCACCGGGTGGCCCAGAGCGATAGCACCGCCGTTGACGTTCAGCTTGTCCTTATCGAAGCCCAGAGCCTCGCCGACTGCGATGGACTGTGCTGCGAAAGCCTCGTTGGCCTCGACCAGATCCATGTCAGCAACGGTCAGGCCGGTCTTGGCCATGACCTTCTTGGTAGCAGCGATGGGGCCCAGGCCCATGACCTCGGGCTCAACGCCTGCCAGAGCACCGGCCACCCAGGTAGCCAGAGGCTTCACGCCCAGCTCCTTGGCCTTCTCCTCGCTCATGATGACCAGAGCAGCTGCACCGTCGTTGATGGCGGAGGAGTTTGCAGCAGTAACGATGCCGTCCTTGGTGAAAGCGGGCTTCAGCTTTGCCAGCACTTCGGGAGCGCTCAGACGGGGGCCTTCATCGGTATCGAACACGGTGTCGCCCTTCTTGCCCTTGATGACCACGGGGACGATCTCGTCCTTGAAGGCGCCGTCCTTGATGGCCTTGTCAGCCTTCAGCTGGCTGTTGTAAGCAAACTCGTCCAGCATCTCACGGTTGATGGGGCTGTAGCCGTACTTCTTCTGGTAGGTCTCGTTGGTGCAGACGTTCTCAGCGGTCATGCCCATGTGCTTGTTGAAGCCGCAGGCATCCCACAGAGCGTCGTTGACCATGGTATCCACGATCTCGCTCTTGCCCATGGGTGCGCCCATGCGGTAGCCGTAGCGAGCCTTCATCATGGCAAAGGGAGCCATGTCCATGTTCTCCATACCGCCTGCGACCACGATGTCGGCATCACCGGCCTCGATCATCTGAGCAGCCATGTTCACGCAGTTCAGACCGGAGCCGCACACCACGTTGACGGTGACAGCGGGGGTCTCGATGGGCAGGCCAGCCTTCAGGGAAGCCTGACGAGCGACGTTCTGGCCCAGACCAGCCTGAATGACGCAGCCCATGTAAACATGATCGACCTGCTCGGGTTTCACGTTTGCACGGTTCAGGGCCTCCTTGATGACGATGGAGCCCAGCTCAGCTGCGGGAACGTTGGCCAGGGTGCCGCCGAACTTGCCGATAGCGGTACGGCATGCAGATGCGATAACGATCTTTTTCATGTGAATAGCCTCCTGAATTGTATGTGTGTTACGTTTCGTAAACCTTTTTATCAAAATGCCCTGTGGACATTTTTGCAAACAGATCAGAGCTTGCCATTCCGGCGCCGTTCATCGAACTTTTCGTTGACGGCCTTTTCCACATTGGGCGTCACGAATTTGCCGATGTCGCTGCCGTAGCGGGCCGCTTCCTTCACGATGGTGGAAGAAAGGTAGCTCCATTTGATGCTGGTGGCCAGAAACATGGTTTCGATGCCGGGCATCAATGCGTGATTCGTCTGAGCCAGCTGGATCTCGTTTTCAAAATCCGTGACCGCCCGCAGCCCCCGCACCATGACGGATGCGTGCCGCTTTTTGGCGAACTCCACGGTCAGGCCGTCAAAGCTCTCCACGCTGACGTTCGGGATGCCCTTGCAGCACTCGGTAAGCAGTGCCACACGCTCCTCCACGGTGAACAGCGGGTCTTTTGCGCTGTTGATCAGCACCGCAACGATCAGATGATCGTTGATCTTGGCGGCGCGCTTGATGATGTCGAGATGTCCTTTGGTGACCGGATCGAACGAACCGGGATAAACTGCTGTTGCCATCGGCCAGTGTCCTCCTTGTGCGCTGTGAAAAGCGCGTTTTGGTTCTGCCATGATAGCACTTTCCAGTCTTGTGTGCAAGCCGCAGAACGATTTATCGTTAAATTTTAAACAATCAATTCTGCACTGCAGGGCAGCTGCTTGCTACGTTATTAGTAAATCACATCGTCAAAATTTTATCAAGTCCTTTTCCCAACTTTTTTGGATTTTACGCACCAAACAATCGTCACAAAAAGCCAAGAATTTTGGTCAGATTGCCAGATGGCGTATTTTTTCGCCCGAAACTATTGATTCTGCACTTTGTTAATGTTATAACTAAGTTGTGCAAACTCATCTGCTCTGTGCCTTATTTATATAGTAACAGACAGATGTGGCAAAGCTGTGTACAGGCACCCCCGCCGGGCGGCCTGTGCCGCCAAAATTTATCCGTGCAGAATTGTAGAAAGTTTACAATTCTTTTATGTTTTTTAGGAGAGGATGGTTTATAATGGATTTTATGGAACTGTACGCTCAGAAACGCATGACGGCCGCACAGGCTGCTGCTCTGGTCAAAAGCGGTGACTGGGTGGATTACGGCTGGGCCGTGAACACCCCCGTTGCTGTGGATGCCGAGCTGGCCAAGCGCCTGCCGGAGCTGGAAGGGGTCAACTTCCGCGGCGGCATTCTGATGTGGGTCCCTGAGATCTTCCAGATCGACGACCCCGCTGCCCACATGACCTGGAACAGCTGGCATATGGGCGGCATTGAGCGCAAGGCCATTGCGCAGGGCTTCTCCTTCTATTCCCCCATCCGTTATTCCGAGCTGCCCCGCTACTACCGTGAGAGCCCGGACCCCGTCGATGTGGCCGTGTTCCAGGTGACCCCCATGGATGAGCACGGTTACTTCAACTTCGGCCCCAGCGCTTCCCATCTGGGTGCCGTGTGCGAAAAGGCCAAAAAGATCATCGTGGAGGTCAATAAGAACATGCCCCGCTGCCTGGGCGGCATGGAGAACTGCGTGCACATCTCGCAGGTGACCGGCATCGTGGAGGGCGACAACCCGCCCATCGGCCAGATGGCCGCTCCCGGTGCTGCCACCGAAGTGGACCTGAAGGTTGCCAACCTGATCGTTCCGCAGATCCCCAACGGTGCCTGCCTGCAGCTGGGCATCGGCGGCATGCCCAATGCCATCGGCAGCCTGATCGCACAGAGCGATCTGAAGGACCTGGGTGTGCACACCGAGATGTATGTGGATGCCTTTGTGGACATTGCCAAGGCCGGCAAGATCACCGGTGCCCGCAAGCAGCTGGACAAGGGCCGTCAGGTCTACGCCTTTGGTGCCGGCACCCAGAAGATGTATGATTACCTGAACGACAACCCGGAGTGCATGTCCGCTCCCGTGGACTACACCAACGACATCCGCAGCATTTCCGCCTTGGATAACTTTATTTCCATCAATAATGCCGTGGATATCGACCTGTTTGGTCAGGTGAACGCCGAGAGCGCCGGTGTGAAGCACATTTCCGGTGCAGGCGGTCAGCTGGATTTCGTGCTGGGTGCCTACCTGTCCAAGGGCGGCAAGAGCTTCATCTGCCTGTCCTCTACCTTCTTTAATAAAAAGACCGGCAAGTTGGAGAGCCGCATCCGTCCCACGTTGGAGAACGGCAGCATTGTCACCGATACCCGTGCCAACGTGCACTATCTGTGCACCGAGTATGGCTGCGTGAACCTGAAGGGTCTGACCTCTTGGGAAAAGGCTGAGGCTCTGATCAGCGTGGCACACCCGGATTTCCGCGAGGAGCTGATCCGCGAGGCCGAAAAACTGCATATCTGGCGCAGAAGCAACAAAATTTAACAAGCGCTGTGGGTGTTCCCGCTGCCCGCAGCAGGAATGGAGTTTGTCATGATGGACAAAAAACCGCACATCAAACCGTATCTCTATGGGATGCTCGCAGGGTTTGGTGCCATTGCACTGAGTATCATCTTCTTTTTCCTTATTTACCGCTTTGACGGCTTCGGCTCGGCCATCTCTACCCTGACCGGCATCCTGATGCCGTTCATCTACGGTGCCGTCATTGCCTATCTGCTCAAGCCGGTGTGCAACACCATTGAGGCGTTCCTGCGCCGGTTCATCCCGGAAAAGATGAAGAACCTGATCAACGCCCTGTCCGTGACGTTCACCATCCTGTTCGGGCTCCTGCTGATCTACGCGCTGTGCATGATGATCATCCCGCAGCTGATCACCAGCGTGACCACCCTGTACTACACCGCGCAGGCCAATATTACAAAGTTCATGTACTGGGCAAACCATCTGGAGTTCATTGAGAAGAACGAGCAGATCATGGAACTGCTCAATTCGGCTTACGCCGCCCTGAATACCAATCTGGACACATGGATCAAGAACACCCTGCTGCCCTCCATGCAGAACATCGTCAGCGGTGCTGCCATCGGCGTGCTGAATGTGGTGACCGTAGCCAAGAACCTGATCATCGGCATCATCGTGGCCGTGTACATTCTGGCCAGCCGCAAACGCTTTGTGCAGCAGGCCAAAATGGTGCTTTACAGCCTCGTCAAGCCCCGTTGGGCCAACCTGATCACCGAAGAAGTGAAGTACGCAGACCGGATGTTCGGCGGCTTTATCAACGGCAAGATCATGGACTCTGCCATCATCGGCGTCCTGTGCTATATCGGCTGCCTGATTTTCAAGTTCCCCAGTGCGCTGCTGGTCTCGGTGATCATCGGTGTGACCAACGTGATCCCCTTCTTCGGGCCATTCATCGGTGCCATCCCGGCCACGCTGCTCATTCTGATCCAGAACCCCATCAAAGCGCTGTGGTTCGTCCTGTTCGTGCTGGTGCTCCAGCAGGCGGACGGCAACATCATCGGGCCCAAGATCCTGGGCAACACCACCGGCCTTTCCAGCTTCTGGGTGCTGTTTGCCATCCTGCTGTTCGGCGGCCTGTGGGGCTTTGCCGGCATGATCGTGGGCGTGCCGCTGTTCGCCGTGATCTACGACGTGATCAAAAAGCTGGTCATTCACGGTCTGCGCCGCAACGAAGAGCTGGATATGCTCAACACCTATCACGACAACTTCGGCGACCCGGAGGATGATCCTCCCGCACCGGAAGCCCCGGCGCAGGCCCCCTCCGCCGACAAAACGTAAGCATCTTCTCTGCCCCGTACCGGCTCCCCAGTGCGGGGCTTTTTGCTGTCGCCGGGTCGTTCACGCAAACGATTTGAAATGGTCTCCGCTGCGCTCTGGCCGTTCCCCATCATTTCTCTCACAGGCAGAACAAAGCCCCTGCATCCGGTCGGGACGCAGGGGCTTTTGTTCCGTTTTATGATGTCTGCCGCTGATTACTTTTCAATGGGCTGCGAGGGCTTCCAGTCCTTATAGTTCTCGTAACGGCTCTCGCGGATCTTGGTATGGGACCAGATCTCGTCTGCCGTGGGCTGCCAGTTGGCGGCGTAAGCCTTGCACTTCTCGCACAGATGCTCCACGGTCTCCGGCGACTGCAGGTCGGTGCTGTGGGCACCGGTCTCGTGCACCATCTTCTGCAGCAGCTCGGGGTTCTCCAGCATCGGGCAGGGACGCAGGTGATTCTTGTTGAAAGGCTGGCCGTTGTGGTAAGCCATGAACAGCGGGCTGTGCAGGATCTCCAGGATGCTCTGGTCGTGGATGTTGGCGTTGGAATAGTGGATGAACACGCAGGGCTCTGCGTCGCCGGCCGAGTTGATATGGAAGTAGTTGCGGCCGCCGGCAATGCAGCCGCCCACAAACTCACCGTCGTTCTGGAAGTCCATGGGGTAGAACGGGATGTCGCACTCCTCGGAACGCAGGTAGCGGATGCGCTTGATCATATACTGGCGCTGTTCCGGGGTGGGCATCAGCTCCGGAGCAGCATCGTTGCCCACGGGCATGTAGTGGAAGTAGAAGCCGAAGTGTGCGCCCTTGTCGCACAGAAAACGCATGAAGGTGTCGTTGGTGACAGCCTCAATGTTCTGGCTGGTATAGCAGATGGAGGTGCCGAACACAATGCCGTGCTTCTTGAGCAGGTCCATGGCGTTCATAACGGCAGCATAGTGGCCCTCACCGCGGCGGGCGTCGTTGGTCTCCGGGGTGCCCTCGATGGACAGCATAAAGGCAATGTTGCCAAGACGCTGCACTTCCTGGCAGAAGGGCTCGTCGATCAGGGTGGAGTTGGTGTAGATGGCAAACTGCACATCGTTGTGCTTTTCGGCCAGCTTCAGGATGTCCTTCTTGCGCACCAGCGGCTCGCCGCCGGTCAGCATGTACAGGTACACGCCCAGCTCCTTGCCCTGGGTGATGATCTTGTCCATATCCTCAAAGCTGAGGTTGTTCTTGTGGCCGTATTCACCGGCCCAGCAGCCCACGCAGTGCATATTGCAGGCAGAGGTGGGGTCAAACAGGATCAGCCAGGGAATGTTGCACTGGTACTTCACGCGGTTCTCGCGGATGGTCTTGGTGCCCCGGAAGAAAGCCTCATAGCCCAGGTTCAGGGCCATGGTGCGGGCAACATGGGGGTCGGTCTGGTCCAGCACACAGTTGATCAGCTTGGACCACTTGCTGTCCGGGTCGCTCAGGGTCTTTTTGGCGCGCTCGTAAGTCTCATCGCTGAAGGAGCTGCCGTAAAACTGCTTTGCCAGATCCACGATTTGGCCCATGGTCTTTTCAGGATCCTTATCTGCATGAGAAAGCACCACGTCCACCATCTTGCCAACGGCGGCGCGCTGCATCTTATGGGTCAAATTTTCAAGAGAAGTGTTCATAAGTCGTTTTCCTCCAAACAGATTCTGTTGAAATCATCCTTTATTTTATGGATGTATGGTACCACGTTCAGTCGAAAGGTGCCATAATCAGAAAATACGCCGTGATGGAAAACCCATCACGGCGCACTGTTTGATAAGATTTTTACGTTTTCGGCCGGTTCCGAGGCTTAATCCTCGTCCCGTGCGGTGCCGCCCCGGTTGCTGGCCAGTCGGCACAGGGCACGCCGCAGGTCACCGTGGATCATGGTGCCCAGCCGCTCAGTCATGGCCGCCGGGTCGGTTTTCATGTCACGGCGGATCCATTCCAGCGTCATGCCCACCAGAGCGTACTTGTAAAAGTCCACCACGAACTGCTTGTCGGCATCCTGGACCGTGATGTCCTTGCACTCGCGGTCGGCATATTCCTTCAGCGTGGGATCCAGCAATTTATAAAGATACTGCTCCACCTGTTCGCGGCCCACCGAACGGTACACATTCAGCACCAGGGTCTTGTTCTCCTGCAGCTGATGCAGGATGTCCAGAAATGCCTCGTTCCAGGTCTCAAAGCTCTGTCGGCCCTCCAGGATCTTGGAGGCGTCCTCCACAAGGATCCAGTCCACCAGATCGTAGATGTCTTTGAAATGATAATAGAAGGTCATACGGTTCACACCGCAGTCCTCGGTGATGTCGTTGATCGTGATCTTGTTGAGGGGCTTCTGGAGCAACAGCTTTTTGAGCGATGCCTCCAGCGCCCGCTTGGTCGTCTGTGACACAAAAACCATCCTTTCCAGGCAGAAATTTTCCTGCCCTGTGCGGTGAAAGCCGTGAGAAGATTTTCCATGTCCTATTTTACCGCAGAATCCTGTCAAAAAGCAAGGACAATCTTTGTACACTTTTTGAATTTATTGTGCATTCACGCAAGTTTGTGTTTTGCATCGCGTACATTTTTGGGCATCCGGCCATATCAAATCGGAATACCTCCTCCACCCTTCCGGCATGTCCGCCCGGCTTTGCCGCGGCAAAAAAGAGGCGGTTCCTCTTGATTTTATCGTCCCGCGTGCTTACAATGGAGGCAGGCAGAAATCGTCTGCCGTAAGGGAGGGTATGAATTATGATGGAAACGATCGGTTTTCTGGGCTGCGGCAACATGGGCGGCGCAATTGCGCGGGCCGTGTGCAAGGCTGCAGACCCTAAAAAGGTCTATCTGGCAAACCGCACCACGGCCAAGGCACAGGCTCTGGCCAAGGAACTGGGCTGCAAAGTGGCGACCAACGCTGAGGTGGCCGCGGAATGCGACCTGATCTTTCTGGCGGTGAAGCCCCAGATGATGGAGGCCCTGCTGGCACCGCTGAAGTTCTCGCTGGACGAGCGCCCGAGCCGTTTCGTGCTGTGCAGCATGGCCGCCGGACTGTCCATTGCCCGCATTCAGGAGATGGCGGGCGAGGACTTCCCGGTGATCCGCATCATGCCCAACACCCCGGCTTCCGTGGGCGAAGGCATGATCCAGTACTGCTCCAGCAATGTGACTGCCGAGGAAGAAGAATCTTTCCGGAAGATCATGGCCCCGGCCGGGCGGCTGGATGCCGTGCCGGAAAACCTGATCGATGCAGCCAGCTGCGTGTCCGGCTGCGGCCCGGCCTGGGTGTACCAGTTCATTGAGGCACTGGCAGACGGCGGCGTAGCCTGCGGCCTGCCTCGTGCCAAGGCACAGGAATATGCCGCTCAGATGGTCCTGGGCAGCGCCAAGCTGGTGCTGGAAAGCGGCCAGCATCCCGGTGCCCTCAAGGACGCCGTGTGCAGCCCCGGCGGCAGCACCATTCAGGGCGTGCGCGTGCTGGAAGAGCACGGCCTGCGGGGCGCGGTGATGGACGCTGTGCTTGCCGCTTACGACAAGACAAAGGAAATGGGAAAGGGTTAATGGACTTATGCGCATCGTTGTGAAGGTAGGCACCTCTACTCTGGCATACGGCACCGGACGGCTGAACATCCGCCATACGGAGCAGCTGGTCAAGGTGCTGAGCGATTTGAAAAATGAGGGCCACGAGGTCATTCTGGTATCGTCCGGTGCCATTGGCATGGGCGTGGGCAAGCTGTCGCTGCCGCAGCGCCCAAAGGACACCGCCAGCAAGCAGGCCTGTGCCGCAGTGGGTCAGTGTGAGCTGATGTATACCTACGACCGGCTCTTCAATGCCTACAATCACACCGTTGCGCAGATCCTGCTCACCGGCGTGGACGTGGAGCATACTGACCGGCGGGTCAACTTCCAGAACACCCTGTCCCGCCTGCTGGAGCTGGGGGCTTTGCCCATCATCAACGAAAACGACACCGTTGCCACCGACGAGATCACGTCCATCGGCGACAACGACACCCTGGCCGCCATCGTGGCCTGCTGCTGCAAAGCCGACCTGCTGGTATTGCTGAGCGACATCGACGGCCTGTACACGGCCAACCCCCACACCCATCCGGACGCTGCGCTCATCCCGCTGGTGGAAGAGATCACCCCCGAGGTAATGGCACTGGCCGATGGGGCCGGTTCGGCACTGGGCACCGGCGGCATGGCCACCAAGCTGCGGGCAGCCCGCATGGTCACCGGCAGCGGCGCCGATATGGTCATTGCCAACGGCGCACACCCGGAGGTGCTGTACGACATTGCCGACGGCAAGCCCGCCGGGACCCGTTTCAAAGGACGCAGACAGGAGGATCTGGCATGACGACACAGGAGATTCTGGAAGCCGCCCGCGCAGCAAAAACAGTCGTTGCACTGGCAAGCAGCGAGACCCGCACCCACGCTCTGTGGGCCATGTCCGACTGGCTGTGCCACCCGGAAAACATGGAGGCCATCCTGGCCGCAAACGCCGAGGATATGGCCGCCGCCAAGGGGCACATCAGCGACGTGATGCTGGACCGGCTGGCCCTGACCGAGGAGCGCATCGGAGCCATGGCCCGGGGCATTCTGGAGGTGGCCGCCCTGCCGGACCCGGTGGGCCGGGTGCTGAAACGGGTGGAGCGCCCCAACGGGCTGGTGATCGAAAAGACCGCCGTGCCCATGGGCGTGATCGCTATCATCTACGAGAGCCGCCCCAACGTGACCAGCGACGCCGCCGCCCTTGCCATCAAGAGCGGCAATGCCTGCATCCTGCGCTGCGGCAAAGAGGCCTGGCGCAGCGCCAATGCCATTGTGAAAGCGCTGCGGCAGGGTCTTGTGGAGAACGGCCTGCCGGAAGCCGCTGTCAGCCTGATCGAGGACACCTCCCACGCCTCGGCCAACGCCCTGATGACCGCTGTGGGCTATGTGGACCTGCTGATCCCCCGCGGCGGGGCCGGGCTGATCCGCGCCTGCGTGGAAAACGCCAAGGTCCCCTGCATCCAGACCGGCACCGGCATCTGCCACATTTTTGTGGATGACACCGCCGACCAGGATAAGGCACTGGACATCATTGAGAACGCCAAGGCCAGCCGCCCCAGCGTGTGCAATGCCGAGGAAGTATGTCTGGTGCATTCGGCCATTGCGGCAGAGTTTCTGCCCAAGCTGGCTCAGCGCCTCGGCCCGGACCGCACGGCAAAGGGCCTGCATCCGGTGGAACTGCGGCTGGACGAGCGCGCCGCGGCCATCATCCCCGGCACCCCGGCAGGCCCGCAGGACTTTGACACCGAGTTTCTGGATTACATTCTGGCCGTCAAGGTCGTGGACAGCGTGGACGAGGCCATTGCCCACATCGCTGCTCACTCCACCGGCCACAGCGAAGCCATCCTGACCCGGACACAGGCCCACGCCGACCGGTTCACGGCAGCTGTGGACAGTGCCGCCGTGTATGTAAACTGTTCCACCCGCTTTACCGATGGCGGAGAGTTCGGGCTGGGCTGCGAGATGGGCATCTCCACCCAGAAGCTGCACGCCCGCGGCCCGATGGGGCTGGAAGAGCTTTGCAGCTACAAGTACATCATCCACGGAGATGGGCAGATCCGCTGAGTTCCCCACCTCCCCAGTGTGAAAATAATTTTCTCGTGCAGGCCGACGTCCGACGTCCCGGCCTGCATTTTTGTTTTATCGGCATGGAGCGTTTTTTCTTCAGCAACAATTTTTGAAGATTGTTTTCACTTTTGATGATTTTTCCGTGTTTTGGGGCAGACTATTGTATCCAAGTTTTTTCTGTTTCTCACAAATAAAAAGTGTTACTTTCTCCGTTTTTTCTTGCAAAATCTTCAAAAAAACTCTTGACACCCCTGTTTTCGCGCGGTAAAACTATATTGGAAATTTTGATAACGATTTCAACGCGTTTCATCATTCCGTCTCAAAACTGTCCGCCACCCACAACACTATACTGAGAACAAAGGAGAGAACACTATGACGATTGCCATTCTTGCACACGATTCCCGCAAGGAACTCGCGCTTCAGTTCTGCACTGCCTACAGCGCGATCCTTTCCAAAAATGTAGTCATTGCCACCGGTACTACCGGACGGATGCTGGCGCAGACCACCGGTCTGCCTGTGCATTGTTATCTCTCCGGCAAGCTGGGCGGCGTACAGCAGATCACTTCCCGCGTTGCCTGCGACGAAGTGGATCTGGTGCTGTTCTTCCGCGACCCGCTCAAGGTGGATGCTTCCAGCCTGAACGAGCAGAACCTGCTGCGCCTGTGCGATATGCACGGCGTGCCCATTGCCACCAACATCGCCACCGCCGAGGTGTTGCTGCGCGGTCTGGATCAGGGCGATCTGGACTACCGCGAGGGCATGCACCCGCCGGTTGTGGAGCCCGTGCCCGTACTGGAACACCGCGCCGTGTGCTGAGACAGACTTTGTGTATAGAGGGAAACAACGCCGCAGAAATGTTCTGCGGCGCTGTTGTTTTGTTTACTCCTGTTTGCCTTCCGGGCGGAACACATAGCCCTTGCCCCACACATTGCACAGGTACACCGGCTTTGCGGGGTCCGGCTCGATCTTGCTGCGCAGGTTGTGGATGTGCACCTGCACGGTGCGCACATCGCCAAGGCTGTCCTTGCCCCAGATCTTCTGGTAGAGCTCATTGGCCGTAAAAAAGGTGTTGGGGTTGCGCACGAACAGGCTGAGGATGCGGTATTCCATATCGGCCAGATGGATGTCCTCGCCCCGGCAGTGCACACTGCGGTTGTCGGCATCCAGCCGGAAAGCCGGGCAGGTGTAGCCCCGGAGACTGGGCTCGGCGGCATCCATCTGCACCCGGCGCACGTTGGCCAGAATGCGGGCCACCAGCACCTTGTTGTCGTAGGGCTTGGTGAGGAAATCGTCACCGCCCAATTCCAGCGCATGCACGATGGTGTCCACATCGTCCAGGCAGGAGGTAAAGATGATGGGGCAGTGATGCCCGCTGCGCAGGGTCTGACACAGCTGCATGCCGTTGGTGTCCGGCAGCAGGATGTCCAGCAGGATCACGTCAAAGGGGTCTTTTGCGTGGGCCAGTGCTTCCTCGCCGGAGGCTGCACACACCACCTCAAACCGCTTCTGACTTTCCAGAAAGATCCGGGTCATTTCCCGGATCATTGCATCATCCTCCACCAACAGGACACGAATCATGCCGCCGCTCTCCCTTTTTTGCCAAAATTCTGGTATACTGAAACCACCTTACAGTTCAGTATACCCTATTTACGATACCCTGACAACCGCTTTTAGCGAGATTCATGCTTGTATTTCTGAGGAAGGTGTGTTTATGCGGCACAAAACATCCGGCTATTTTCTGCTCTCGGCTCTGCTGGTGAGCCTGATCCTGGGGCTGTGCATCCTGCTCAACCTGCGCTGTCCGCAGGCGGTCAGCGACGATGCTCTGACCCAGGAACAGCTGACCCGGGGAGTCACCCTGACCGGCTGGCAGCAGACCGGCCCCGGGCACTGGCGTTTTGCCTTTGAAGCGCCTGCCGACGTCCCGGAACTGGTGCTCTGCCTTTCCACCCGGTCGCTGGACGCCGCGCCGGAAGGGCTGGAGCCCACCGACCAGCGTGGTGAGGCCTTCTGGGTGCGGCCGGTGCCCGGCCGGACGTCCGAGATCACTGTGACCAGCACCACGGTCCCACAGATGTGGTTGATGCTGCCCGACACCCTGTGGCACTGGTGCGAACTGCGCAGCAGCCTGCAGCTGATGGCGCTTGTGGCTTTTGCCAGCATGGGTGCGGGCATTCTGGCGCTGTTCTGCTTCAAGCCCCAGCATGAACTGGGAGTTTTCCTGCTGTATCTGGGCGTCATGTTCGGTTGGGGGTTGGCTGTGCTGCTCCCGGCCGGGCAGACCGGCGCACTGCTCGGGTTCCTGATGGGGCTGTATTTTCCCTTTGCCGTGCTCACGCCCCTCTGGCTGTGCTGTTCCCTGCTCCATGTGGCCCTTCCCCGGCGCGGCAGCCGACGCTTTGCGCTCTCGGTCCTGGGCGTCCTGCTGTTTCTGGTGCTGGGTACATCCACCCAGGCGGTGCTGCGCAACGTCACCCTGCTGGCCGGCATGGCAATGGTGCTGGTGGTGCTGGCCCGGGCACTGGCAAAAAAAGAGCGCCCGGCCTGGTATCTGCTGGCAGGCTACATCCTGACCTTTGGCCTGCGTCTGACGGTCGTACTGCCATCCTTCCGGTTCTGGTTTTACCGGGAAAGTTTCCCCTTCTACATGGTGCGCTGTGCCCGGCTGTACGACATTCCCTTTACGCTGGGGTGTCTGGTGTTTGTCAGCCACCGCTACGCACTGCAATTTGACCGCACCGAGCAGCTGGCGCAGGAGCTGGAAGCCCGGGTGGCACAGCGCACCCAGGCCCTGCAGAACGAGACGGACGCCCGCAAGAGCATGATGCTGAACATCTTCCACGACCTGCGCAGCCCGCTGTTCGTCATCGGCAGCGGGCTGGACACGCTGGCCGCCGCGCCGGACGCCCTGCCCACGCTGCTGCCGGTGCTGCAGGAGCGGGTGGGCTTTGTGCGCAGGCTGACCGAGGACCTGTTTCTGGCGGCTAAGCTGGAGCAGAAGCAGGTCCTGCTCAACGAGGACCGCGCCCGGCTGGAAGCCCTGACTGCAGCGGTGTGCAGCGCCTGTCAGGCCGAAGCCGCCCACAAAGGAGTGGAGCTGCGGACCGACACCGGCACTCCCCTGCCCGTGTGGGGCGACGCTGTGCGGCTGGAGCAGATCTTGCAGAACCTTGTGACCAACGCCATCCACTACACCCCCTCCGGCGGACGGGTCACCGTGGTGTGTGCTGCCGAGAACGGGCAGGCCTGCGTAAAGGTCACGGACACCGGCTGCGGCATCGCGCCGGAGGATCAGCCCGCCGTGTTTGACCGCTACTTCCACACCACCGCCGACACCAAGCACGATTCCACCGGCCTCGGTCTGACCATTGCGCAGGAACTGGCGCACCTGCACCGGGGCGAGATCATGCTGCAGAGTGAGCCGGGCAAGGGCAGCTGTTTTACCCTCTGCCTGCCGCTGTTGGACGCTGAATGACACAAAAAGCCCTGTGGCTTCCCGTTTTGAGAAGCCACAGGGCTTTTCTGTTACAGTGCTCAAGCAAGCAGAGCGGACAATTTTGACGTTTTTTTCAATGACCCAATCAGTCCTTGAAATAAGCCTTCTGGATGGCCAGCAGCACACCGGCGCGGCTGGCGGCAAAGTTCAGGCCGCCCTGCAGGTAGCAGGTGTAGGGCTCGCGCAGCGGGCCGTCGCAGGACAGCTCGATGGTGCTGCCCTGGGTAAAGCTGCCGCTTGCCATGACCACCTCATCGGTGTAGCCCGGTTCCGGGCTGGGTTCCGGGGCCGCATAGCTGTCCACCGGGCTGGCAGCCTGGATACCCTGACAGAAACCGATCAGGGCATCGGCGGTGCCGGCATCAAAGCAGGTCACGATGTCGTTGTGGTCATCACAGTAGCGCGGCACCGGGTTCTTGCCCAGCAGCTCCAGCATGCACTGCGCATAAATGGCGGTCTTGATGGCCTCACACACCACGCCGGGGGCATAGTAGAAGCCCAGATACATGTCGCGGGGCGTTTCCAGCGTGCAGCCCAGTTCCTTGCCCAGGCCAGGCGCGTTCAGGCGGTAGGCGCACAGCTCCACCAGATCCTTCCGGCCGGCAATGTAGCCGCCGGTGGGCGCAATTCCGCCGCCGGGGTTCTTGATGAGACTGCCCACCACAAGGTCGGCACCCACCTGGCAGGGCTCCTGCGTCTGGGTGAACTCGCCGTAGCAGTTGTCCACAAAGATGATGATATCCGGGTTGGCGGCACGGGCGGTGTCGGCAACCTTTTTGATGGTGTCCAGATCAAAGGCGTTGCGCTGCAGATAGCCGCGGCTGCGCTGGATATGGCACACCTTGGCCCCGGGGGCCTTCTGTGCAATCAGGTCGTAGTCCGGGGTGAAGTCAGCCTTGAGGGGAGCTTCGTCGTATTGGATGCCGTAGTCCATCAGGGTACCGGTGCCCTTGCCCTTGCCGTCCAGACCGATGACGCCCTCCAGCGTATCGTAGGGACGGCCGGTGGCGGCCAACAGGGTGTCCCCTGCCCGCAGCAGGCCGAACAGGGCCACCGCCAGCGTATGGGTGCCGCTCTGGAACTGGCTGCGCACCAGTGCATCCTCTGCGCCCATCACCTCGGCAAAGATCTGTTCCAGCTTTGCGCGGCCGGTGTCCCACAGGCCGTAGCCGGTGGTACCCAGCATATCGGTGGAGGACATCTGGGTGTCGGCAAAGGCCTTGAGCATCTTGAGCTGGTTGAAATCGCGGATTTCCTCCATATGGCGGAAATAGGGCTGGCACAGCTCCATGGCCTTTTCGTCCAGTGCCAGCACTTCGGGTTTGTAATCAAAAAAGTGGTTGAGAATCGACATATCTGTTTCCTTAATTTAATGTTCTTGTATTTTCAGAAGCATGGACGCTCCGCTGGGCCAGAGGACAAGAGTGAAACGGAGGGCATTCAAATCGTCCGGCTCACGGCGCGGCAAAACGTACATACTCCCCCAGCTTTGCAAAGCCGAGGCGGGTGTAAAAATGCACCCGTTCCGGGGCGCAGAGGAACACCGGGTGCTCCCCTTCTGCTGCAAGGGCGTTGGCCATCTGCACGATGAGCCGCCCGCCGATGCCTTTGCCGCGCAAGGGCTCTGCAGTCTGGCCGCAGGCCATGTAGGCCTGTCCGTTTGCGACCGCATAGGCGCCCACGGTGCACACCGTCTGCTCGCCCTGCTGCAGCGCCCAGACCACGGCCCGGCCCCGGCTGCGCTTGGAGCACAGCTCTGAATAGGCATCGTCCCGCCGGGCGGGGTCCGTTGGATAAAGCGCCTGCGCCACCGTCATGGCGGGCGGCTGGGCGTCAAGAGTCAGGCTGCTCCAAAGAGCATCCTCCACAGCAGGCAGGGGCAGCACTTTGCCGGGAGCAAGGCCGAACACCGTCAGCGTTTCGGCCCGGTGCCAGCCTGTGGGCGGCAGGCAGACGCCCTCGTCCAGAATGACGCTCCCACAGCCGCAGAAGGCCAGAAAGCTTGCCAGCTCCTCCGGGTTTGCATGCCCGGCTGCCCATGCCGTGCGGCCGCTGAGTTCCAGCGCCAGTGTGGGGCCGGCATAGAACCGGCCGGGCTGGCTTTTGCCGAAGATCTGCCGATCCAGCGGCAGCAGGGCGTCCAGCACCCAGCGCCCCCGGCAAGCGTTCCGGAAGCGGGCACGGCGCGCCGGGGTGTTGACCCGTGCGATCACTTGAGCGCGTTGACGATCTTCTTGAACTCACGGCCGCGCACCTCAAAGTTGGGGTACAGGTCGAACGAAGCACTGGCCGGAGACAGGATGATGATGTCGCCGGGCTTTGCGGCGGCGCGGGCCAGCTCCACAGCGTGCTGCATGTTGTCGGCGTGCTGGATGGGCAGAGCTGCTTCGTCAAAGCCTTCGCATTCGCGCACAGCTTTCTCAATGCGGGGGCCGGTGGCCCCCATCAGCACCAGGTTCTTGACGTGGGCAATGACTTCCGGTGCCAGCGGCTCATACGGGATGTGCTTGTCGTAGCCGCCCGCAATGAGGATGACCTTCTGGTTGAAGCTGCGCAGGCCCGCAATGGTGCGGGTGGGGCTGGTACCGATGGAGTCGTTGTAGTACAGCACGCCGTCCAGGGTGCGCACCGGCTCAATGCGGTGCTCCACACCGGTAAAGGTGCTGCCCACCTGCTGGATGGCTTCCACCGGCACGAGGCCCCACACGGCAGCCGCAGCAGCCAGCAGGTTCTCGATGTTGTGCAGGCCGCGCAGCTTCACGTCCTTCTGAGCCAGGAACGGGGTCACCACACCGTCCTCGGCCATGCAGAGCATGCCGTCCTTGCGCAGGAAGGCACCGTTGTCGGTGTCGTGCAAGCGGGTGAACCACACCTGCTTGCCCTTGCAGTCCTTCTGCATGGAGCGGCTGATCTCGTTCTCATAGCCCAGCACGGCACGGCAGGGCGGGGTCTGGTACAGCAGGATGTTGCGCTTGGCGTCGATGTACTCCTGCATATCCTTGTGGTGGTCCAGATGGTTGGGGGTGACGTTGGTCACCACGGCCACATTGGGGCTGGAATGCATGCTGATGAGCTGGAAGCTGGACAGTTCTACCACGGCCACATCGTCGGGGCTCACCTCGGGCAGCATGGGCAGCAGCGCTGCACCGATGTTGCCGCCCAGATGTACCTTGCGGCCAGCGGCCTCGAAGAACTTGGCGATCAGGGTCGTGGTGGTGGTCTTGCCGTCGGAGCCGGTCACAGCCACGATGGGGCAGGGGCAGAAATCAAAGAACAGTTCCACCTCGCTGGTGACCATGGTACCGGCCGCCATGGCATCCTGCAGGGGTTTCTCAAAGTAGCCCACAAAGCCGGGGGTGCGCATAATGATATCCTGGCCCTTGAAGCCGTCCAGATAGTTCTCGCCCAGGCTCAGGTCGATGCCCAGCTCCCGGATGGTGGCGGCGTAATCTCCGAAGTCCTCCACGCTCTTTTTCTGGTCGCACAGGGTAACGTGTGCCCCCAGCTCCACAAATTCTTTGATCAGGGTCTTGTGGCTGACGCCCGCGCCGATAAAGGCCACCTTTTTGCCCTTGATGAGCTGTTCGAGCTTCTGTTGATCCTTCTGCATAAAAACAGATCCTCCTTCGTACAGTATCGTATTCTGAACACGCCGGAACTGCCCGGCATTTGTGAGTTTCGCTGTACTATTATAGTCCATTTGGCCGCGCTTGGCAACGGAAAACCGTGCACTCGGCACCAAAAAGCGCGGTAAATTCACAAAAAGGCAATTGTTTTTTGTCTGTGTTTCTGCTACACTTGTCGATGCAGAGCCGTTTTTGAGGGTTTCTGCACCATGATGAACGGAATGAGGGTTTCTTTTTTGAATCGTTTTTTGCGCATGACCGCAGTGGTGCTTGCCGCTGCGTTTGCTTTTCTGCTTGCGGGCTGCGGCGGCAGCTCCGCCAGCACCAGCTTTACCTGGTTTGTGGACAATATCCCCGCAAACCTTGACCCGCAGGTAGCCACCAAGGCCGAGGATGTGATCGCCTGCGAGAACCTGTACGGCGGACTCGTGCGCCGCAATGCCAGCGGCGAGCTGGTGCCGGACCTGTGTGAGCGGTGGGAGATCTCCTCCGACGGGCTCACCTATACCTTTTATTTAAAGAGCGGCCTGACCTACACCGGCACAAAAGGTTCCGCCACGGACTACGCCATCACCGCTGAAGATTTCGTGTATGCATTTCGCCGGGTGTTCGACCCCCAGACAGCCTCGCCCTATGCGGTGGAGTTTTCTGCCATCCAGAACAGTGCCGCCGTGCTGGACGGCACTGCCGACCCCGGCACGCTGGGCGTGTCGGCCATCGGAGAACTGACGCTGGTGTTCCGCCTGAGCGAGCGGGACGACACCTTCCTTTCCAAACTCACCCTGCCGGGTGCCATGCCCTGTGACGAAGCCTTTTTTGAGAGCACCCGCGGCACCTACGGTCTGAGCAGTGCATCCACTCTGTCCAGCGGCAGCTTTTACATCTACAACTGGACGGCCAGCGGCCTATTCCTGCGCCGCAGTGCCGCGTCCCCGCTGGTGAACAACCTGCGCCTTGTGCAGAACACCAGCAACACCGACAAGAGTGCCGCCCAGCTCATTGCAGACGAAAAGTGCTCGGCCGCCCTGGATGACACCGCCGAAGCCACTTCCCTGCAGAGCGTGGAATACTCCGACACCACCTGGGCCCTGCTGTTCAACGCATCGGAAGGCTCGGTGTTCGCGGTTGCATCCCTGCGGCAGGCGCTGGCCGGCATCGCCCTGCAGAACCTGTCGGTGCCCTCCTCGGGGCTGTTCACGGAGGTAACCGGCCTTGTTCCGGACGGCCTGACCGTGGACGGCATCGACTACCGCGATGCTGCCGGGGACCTGCTGCCCACCATCCCGGATGCAAAGGCATTGTACATGCAGGCCCGGCAAGGCATGGCCAGCTCCGACTTCAACGGGGTGACCATTCTGCTGCCCCAGGGCTCCGGCCTGACCGAGACGGTGGAGCAGATCAACGGTGCCTGGCAGAAAGACTGTTCCCTCTTCTTCTCGGTGGAAGAGGTGCCGCAGGAGGAGTTCGACGCCCGCCTTGCCAGCGGCAAATACACCATCGCACTGGCTCCCATCCGGGCCGAGGGCGGCAGCGTATACCAGATGCTGCAGCAATTTGCCGGAGACAACAATCTGACCGGCATCACCGATCCGCTCTATGCCGGGACCCTGTCTGAAAGCATCCAGCGCACCGGCTCCGCACGCTGCCAGCTGCTGCGCGATTGTGAACGCCAGCTGCTGGAGGGCTGCACCGTGGTGCCGCTTGCTGCCCAGCAGAAGCGTCTGCTGGTGGCTGACGGCGTGGAAGGGCTGGTGTTCGACCCCTTTACCCCGGTGCTGGACCTGACCTACACCACGAAGAACTGACCCGACCGTTTTCGACGCGATCCGCTCTTGACATTTGTCCCCTGCTTTGCTACAATGATAAAGCAGTGTGCAGGGTTAGCTCATCCGGTAGAGCGACTGCTTCCCAAGCAGTAGGCGGCGGGTTCGAGTCCCGTATCCTGCTCCAGCACAACAAGCCCCCGGTCTTGCATGAATTTCGTGTAGGGTCGGGGGCTTGTTTTATGCCGCTCTTGCGTTTTTCCCGGTACTGTGCTATACTTCTCTGCGAACTGAACAAAAACAGCAGGTGCGTTCCGCCGCAGGCGCTTTGCCGCGGCAGGAACGTTAAAAGGGAAGCGGGTGCAAATCCCGCACGATCTCGTCACTGTGATAAGGGAGCCCGCGGCCCGGGTGCTTCTGGCACCGGCCACTGAAGCGTTGCTTTGGGAAGGCGGCGGCGGGCGCAGATCTTTCAGCCAGGAAACCTGCCTGCTGTTGGTACAGGAGCGCACCGCTCCGGACCACGAGGAATTGGTCGTGCCGAAAAGCCTATGGATCATGGGTCTTTTTGTGTTGCCATTCCGCAAGCAGAAAGGCCTTTTTTGTTTGCGGAAAACGCCCTTTCAGAGCCTTGTTCAGGGGTATGCAAACTGTTCTATACGAACAAAAAGGAAAGGAATTCATCATGAGAAAACGCAACATCCGCAAGGCTGCTGCCGCCCTGACTGCCCTGGCTCTGTGTGCCGGTGTGCTCAGCGGCTGCGGCGGCGCCGCATCCAGCACCGCTTCCAGCGCAGCAAGTTCTTCTGCCGCTGCCAGCAGCGAAGCATCCGGCGAGGACGCCGACGAGGCTGCCGCAAAGAACGTGGCAGACCTGATCGACGCCATCTATGTACAGGAGCGCAACGACAGCACCGACGAGCAGTGTGCTGCTGCCAAGGCTGCCTGGGACGCCTTGACCGACGCTCAGAAGGAGCTGGTGGAAGGCGAAAATGCTGACCCCGATTACTTTGGCCGTGACACCGGCGATGCTTCCAAGGATGCCGCCCGCAACGAGGACAACATCGGCGAGAACGAGCTGCTGGTGGTCTCCTTTGGCACCTCCTTCAACGACAGCCGTGTGAAGGACATCAAGGGCATCGAGGACGCCCTGCAGGCCGCCTACCCTGACTGGAGCGTGCGCCGCGCCTTTACCGCACAGATCATCATCAACCATGTGCAGGCCCGTGACGGCGAGAAGATCGACAACATGCAGCAGGCCATGGACCGCGCTGTGGCCAACGGCGTGAAGAACCTGATCGTGCAGCCCACCCATCTGATGCACGGTGCCGAGTACGACGAGATGATGGAGATGATCGACTCCTACCGCGACAAGTTCGAGAGCGTTGCCGTGGCTGAGCCCCTGCTGGGCGAGGTCGGCTCTGACGCCACCGTGATCAACTCCGACAAGGAAGTGGTTGCCAAGGCCGTGACCGAGGCCGCCGTGAAGGATGCCGGTTACGAGAGCCTGGACGCCGCCGCTGCCGAGAAGGTCGCCTTCGTGTTCATGGGCCACGGCACTTCCCACACTGCAAAGGTGAGCTACAGCCAGATGCAGACCACCATGCAGACCCTGGGCTATGACAATGTGTTCATCGGCACCGTGGAGGGTGAGCCCGAGGAAACCGCCTGCGAGAACGTGATCGAGGCTGTGAAGGCCGCCGGTTACACCAAGGTCGTCCTGCGTCCCCTGATGGTAGTGGCAGGCGATCACGCCAACAACGACATGGCCGGTTCCGACGAGGATTCCTGGCTGAGCCAGTTCAACGCTTCCGGCGCATTTGAGTCTGTGGACTGCCAGATCGCCGGTCTGGGCGAAGTGCCCTCCATTCAGGAGCTGTACGTTGCCCACACCAAGGCTGCCATTGATTCTCTGAACGGCTGAAGATAACTGCCAAATTGCCCGGAGGGAGTGATCTTTTCGGGCAATTTTTCTTTTTGATAGGATTGTGGTATACTGAGACCTGCAGGGAGTTTCTCCCTTTCTGATTCTGAAACATTGAGGTATTTTTCTATGCGCTGCAAACAGATGCTTTCCCTTTCCGTTGTCACCGTGCTGCTGGCCGCTTCTCTGGCAGGCTGCGGCGCTTCTTCCACCGCTCCGTCGGCCGTCTCTTCCGAGGCCCCTTCCAGCGCGGCAAGTTCCGCCGCATCCGAAGTCACGGAGACCGCCGCTCTGCCGGACGGCGTATACACTGCCGAGTTTGATACCGACAGCGGCATGTTCCATGCCAACGAGGCCTGCGACGGCAAAGGCACCCTGACCGTCAAGGACGGCAAGATGACCTTCCACGTCAGCCTGGTGTCCAAAAAGATCGTGAACCTGTACCCCGGCCTGGCCGCTGATGCCGAGGCCCACAAAACGGACTGGCTGCTGCCCACCACCGACACTGTGACCTACTCCGACGGCACCAGCGAAGAGGTGTACGGCTATGACATCCCGGTCACCGCATTGGATGAGGACTTCCCGCTGGCCATTCTGGGCTCCAAGGGTACCTGGTACGATCACACCGTGAGCGTGCGCAATGCCCAGCCAAAGACCGAGGAGACCTCCGAGACCCCCGCAGACGGCGAATACACCGTATCTGTGGCACTGGAGGGCGGCTCCGGCCGTGCCACCGTGGACAGCCCCGCCACTCTGACCGTGGCCGACGGCAAGATGACCGCCACCATCGCATGGAGCAGCCCCAACTATGACTATATGGTCGTGGACGGCGAGAAGTACCTGCCCACCAACACCGAGGGCAACTCCACCTTTGAGATCCCGGTCGCTGCCCTGGGCGCCCCGCTGGCCGTGACCGCCGACACGGTGGCCATGAGCACCCCGCACGAGATCGAATACACCCTGACCTTTACTTTGGAGTAACCTTCCATGAAGCTGACCCGCGCTCAATTTTTAAAGGCACTGCCCGCCGCGGTGCTGGCGCTTGCAGGCTGCACTGCCGCGCCTACTGCACCGGCCGATACGGACGAGCTGGTGTTTGACCACGCCTACCCGCTGGACTACGCCACCCAGTTTACCGCCGACTGCTATGCGGACGGCTCTACCCTGCTGACCATCCCGGACGCACAGGCAAAGTTCCTTGTCCGGCCGGAAGGCGCTGCCACCCTGCGCACTGTGCCCGAGGGCGTGACCGTTTTGCAGCAGCCGGTGCAGAACCTCTATCTGGTGTCCACCTCGGTGATGGACCTGTTCCTTGCACTGGACGCACTGGACTGCATCGCCCTGAGCGGCACCCGCGCCGAGGGCTGGTATCTGGACGAGGCCCGGCAGGCCATGCTGGACGGGCGCATTGCCTATGCGGGCAAATACAGCGCCCCGGACTACGAGCAGATCCTTGCCGCGAATTGCGGCCTTGCCATCGAGAACACCATGATCTACCACACCCCGGAGGTTAAGGAGCAGCTGGAGCGCTTCGGCATCCCGGTGCTGGTGGAGCGTTCCAGCTACGAGAGCGGCCCGCTGGCCCGCATGGAGTGGATCAAATTCTACGGCATCCTGCTGGGCAAGGAGGAACTGGCACAGCAGGTGTTTGACCGACAGGCGGAGCGCATCGCTCCCCTGCTGAACCAGCAGTCCACCGGCAAGAGCTGCGCGTTCTTTTCTATCTCGGCCAACAATCTGGCCAACGTGCGCAAGGGCGGCGACTATGTGGCCCGCATGATCGAGATGGCCGGGGCCGACTATGTGTTTGCCGATCTGACCGACAGCGGCAACAGCCTTTCCACCATGAACCTGCCGCTGGAAGACTTCTACGCCGGTGCACGGGACGCCGACTTCCTGATCTACAACAGTACCATTGAGGGCGTTGTCTCCACCACCGACGAGCTGGTGGCCAAGTGCTCCCTGCTGGCGGACTTCAAGGCTGTGCAGAATGGGCATGTCTGGTGCGTTGCCCAGAGCTTTTTCCAGCAGAGCATGGAATTGGCCGATTTTATCCTGGAGCTGCACCGTCTGTTCACCGAGGATGCGCCGGACGGATTGCAGTATTTCATTCACGTTGAGTAAGGAACCGTTTATGACCCGCAAAAAACGCTATCTGTTTTCTTATCTCCTGCTGGCGCTGGCGCTGGTGGTTCTGTTTGCCGCCAACCTGTTCTGGGGCAGTGTTGCCCTGACCCCCGGTGCCGTGCTGGCGGCCCTGACCGGCCGCGGGCAGGACGCACTGTCGGTGGGCATCATCACCCAGCTGCGCCTGCCCCGGGCCGTGATGGTGGTGTTGCTGGGCGCGGCACTCTCTGCAGCAGGCTATCTGCTGCAGACCTTTTTTGCCAACCCCATCGCCGGGCCTTTTGTCATGGGCATTTCCAGCGGAGCCAAGCTGGCCGTAGCACTGGTGATGGTGGTGTTCCTGAACCACGGCCTGCTCACCAGCTCCCTCACCCTGATCCTGGCCGCCTTTGCGGGGGCTATGGCCGCCATGGCCTTTGTGCTGGCGGTGGCCCGTCGGGTGCAACGCATGAGCATTCTGGTCATCTGCGGCGTCATGATCGGTTACATCTGTTCCGCTGTCACCGAGTTCGTGGTGGCATTTGCGCAGGACTCCAACATCGTCAACCTGCACAACTGGTCACAGGGCAGCTTTTCCGGCATGACCTGGGGCAATGTACAGGCGGCGGCACTGGTGGTGCTGCCTGCGCTGGCAGCAGCCTTCTGCCTCTCCAAACCCATGAGCGCCTACCAGATGGGCGAAGCCTATGCCCAGAGCGTGGGCGTGAACGTGAAGCGTTTTTCCCGGCTGCTGGTACTGCTTTCCAGTCTGCTGGCGGCCTGTGTCACGGCCTTTGCGGGGCCCATCTCTTTTGTGGGCATCGCAGTGCCGCATCTGGTCAAGCAGCTGCTGGGCAGCGCAAAGCCGCTGGTGGTGCTGCCGGGCTGCTGCCTGGGCGGGGCCGCCTTCTGTTTGCTGTGCGATCTGATCGCCCGCAGCCTGTTTGCTCCCACGGAGCTTTCCATCAGCGCGGTCACCGCCGTGTTTGGTGCGCCGGTGGTCATCGGGCTGCTCATCCGCCGGAACCGGGAGGGTGCACAATGAAGGAATTTCTCTGTGAAACGCAGGAGCTTGCCATCGGCTACGGCAAAACGCCGCTGGCCTCCGGCATTGCACTGGGGGCAAATCCGGGGCAGATCCTTGTCCTTGTCGGCCCCAACGGCGCGGGCAAATCCACCCTGCTCAAAACACTGGCCGGACAGCTGGCCCCGCTGGGCGGCACTGTGCTGCTGGACGGGCAGGACCTGACCGCCTACACCGGCACGGCCCGGGCGCAGAAGCTGGCTCTGATGCTGCCTCACACCCGCCGCACCGAGCTGACCACCTGCTTTGAGTTTGCCGCGGCCGGGCGCATCCCTTACACCGGGCGGCTGGGCATTCTGTCCGACGCCGACCGGCAGGCCGTGCAGGATGCACTGGAAATTGCCGGAGCTGCGCATCTCGCGGACCGGGACTTCAACTGCATCAGTGATGGTCAGCGTCAGCGTGTTTTGCTGGCCCGTGCCATCTGCCAGCAGCCTAAAGTGCTGCTGCTGGACGAGCCCACCTCCTTTCTGGATATCAAGGGCAAGATCGAGCTGCTGACCATCCTGCAGAAGCTGGCCCATGAACAGGGCCTTGCGGTCATCGTGAGCCTGCATGAGCTGGACATGGCACAGAAGATCGCGGACGCCGTGGTGTGCGTGTTCCCGGACCACGTTTCCGGCGTGCTGACCCCGGATGCCGCCTTTGCCCCGGACAACATCCGTGCCCTCTACGCGCTGAGCGAAGAACAGTATACGGCCCTGTTCGGGCAGGCAAAGCCCCAAAAGCCCACGTTCGAGCACTACGTCCGCAGCGGGCAGAAGCTGCTGCGCTGCGGCTATACCACCGGCACCTGTGCGGCGCTGGGGGCAGCGGGCGCGGCCCGGCTGCTGCTCACCGGCCATGCGCCGGAGACGGTGGCGCTGCGCACCCCAAAGGGCATCGTGGTGGAGGTAGCACCCCTGTTCTGCCGCCGCACCGACACTGGGGCCGAATGCGCCATTGAAAAGGACGGCGGCGACGACGTGGACGTGACCACCGGCCTGCCGGTGATCGCCACAGTGGAACTGCTGCCGGACTGTACGGACATCCGCATCGACGGCGGCAGAGGTGTGGGCCGGGTGACCAAACCCGGCCTCGACCAACCCGTTGGTGCCGCCGCCATCAACCATGTGCCCCGGCAGATGATCGCCGAGGCCCTGCGCCGGGAGGCTGAAGCCGCCTGTTATACCGGCGGCTTTGCGGTGACCATTTCCATCCAGAACGGCGAGGAAGTGGCCCGGCGCACCTTCAACCCGCACATCGGGGTGAAGGGTGGCCTTTCGGTGCTGGGCACCAGCGGCATCGTGGAGCCCATGAGCCAGCAGGCCATCCTGGACACCATCCAGCTGGAAATGAACCAGGCTGTTTTGCGGGCCGGTACCCCAAAGCGGCTCATCCTTGCCCCGGGCAACTACGGGCTGGACTACCTGCACGACACCTACCCGGCCTTTGCGGCCATCCCGGTGGTCAAGACCTCCAACTTCATCGGAGATACGCTGGATATGGCAGCTTCTGCCGGGTTTGAACAGGTGCTGCTGGTGGGCCATGTGGGCAAGCTGGTCAAGGTGGCCGGCGGCATCATGAACACCCACTCCCACACGGCCGACTGCCGCACCGAGCTGTTCTGTGCCCATGCCGCCCTCTGTGGGGCAAGCCGGGAGCTGTGCGCGGCTTTGTACGCCGCCGCCACCACCGACGCCTGTCTGGAGCTGCTGGACGCCGCCGGACTGCGCGCCCCGGTGCTGGAAAGCCTGCTGGATGCCATCCAGCTGCACCTCGACCGCCGGGCGGGCGAAGCCTTCCGGGTGGGTGCAGTGCTGTTTTCCAACCAGCACGGGCCGCTTGGCACAACACAAACTGCAAAGGAGCTGCTTAAACAATGGAACAACGCATGACCGGCACCTTTTACGGGGTCAGCGTCGGCCCCGGCGACCCGGAGCTGCTGACTTTGCAGGCCGTGCGTCTGCTGCGGCAGTGCCCGGTGCTGGCTGCGCCGCAGACCGCTTCCGGGCAGATGCTGGCGCTGGACATCGCCCGCCGGGCACTGGGCGCAGAGCTGGACGGCAAGACCATTCTGCCCTTGCAGTTTGCCATGAGCCGGGACGCCGCCGTGCTGCGCGCCTCTCACGAGACCGCTGCCAGCGCAGTGCGGCTCTTTCTGGATGCCGGGCAGGATGTGGCCATGCTGAACCTGGGTGACGTGTCCATTTATGCCACCTTTGGCTATCTGCAGGAGATCCTGCAGGCGCAGGGCTATGCCACCGCGATGGCAGCGGGTGTGCCCAGCTTCTGCGCGGCAGCAGCCCGGCTGAACCAGCCCCTTACCGGCGGCATGGACGCTCCGCTGACCATCGCCCCCGGCAGCCGGGCCGACGAGGTATTGGACGCCCCCGGCACGAAAGTCCTGATGAAAACCGGGCGTCAGCTGCCCGCCCTGCTGGACACCCTGGACGCCCACGGTGCGTTGAGCCGCAGTGCCCTCGTGTGCAGCTGCGGCCTGCCGGATGAAACGATCTTCCCCGACCTTTCGACTGCGCGCCCGCCGCAGGATGGCAGCAAGGCCGGATATTTTGCAACGGTACTGGTAAAGGAGTAACTGCTATGGTACACTTTGTAGGCGCGGGGCCCGGTGCCCCGGACCTGATCACTCGGCGGGGCGCAGCCCTGCTGCAGGAGGCTGATTGCATCATTTATGCGGGCAGTCTGGTCAACCCGGCCCTGCTGGGACTGGCAAAACCCGGCTGCGCCATTTACAACAGCGCCGAGATGACGTTGGAACAGGTGCTGGATGTGATGCGCACCATGGAGGCAGACGGCAAAATCACCGTGCGCCTGCACACCGGCGACCCCTGCCTGTACGGGGCCATCCGAGAGCAGATGGATGCACTGGATGCCGACGACATCGCCTACGATGACACGCCCGGCGTGTCCAGCTTCTGCGGCGCGGCGGCGGCACTGAATGCCGAATACACCCTGCCCACCGTGAGCCAGACCGTGATCATCACCCGCATGGAAGGCCGCACCCCGGTGCCCGAGCGGGAAAAGCTGGCCAGTCTTGCCGCCCACGGGGCCACTATGGTGATTTTCCTGTCCATCGGTCTGGTGGACAAGGTGCAGGATGCTCTGCTGCAGGGCGGTGCCTACACGCCGGACACCCCCGCCGCCGTGGTATACAAGGCCACCTGGCCGGAGCAGAAAACCGTGCGCTGTACCGTGGGTTCTCTGGCGCAGAGCGTGCACGACGCCGGCATCACCAAAACAGCGCTCATCGTGGCAGGCGATTTTCTTGGCACCCGGTACGAGCGCAGCAAGCTGTACGACCCCGGTTTTACCACCGAGTTCCGCAAGGGGTCCGACCAATGACCCGGGCCTATCTGGCCTTTACCGACACCGGTCTGGCACTGGCCCGGCGGCTGGCAGACGCCCTGCCCGGCAGTGTGGACCACTGCGGCAGCGGCGGCGTCTCCCTTGCCGGGTGGACCGCCCTGCAGTTTGCGCAGAGCGACGCCCTTGTTTTTGTGGGAGCCGTGGGCATTGCGGTGCGGGCCATTGCGCCGCACTGCCGCAGCAAGGCATCAGACCCGGCGGTGGTGGTACTGGACGAATGCGGCCGCTTTGCGGTGCCGGTGCTGTCCGGTCATCTGGGCGGTGCCAATGACCTGGCCCGTGCACTGGCCGCCGTGTGCGGAGCCGTTCCGGTGATCACCACAGCCACCGACGCCCACGGCATTTTTGCGGTGGACGAGTGGGCAAAGCACCAGAACTGCACGGTGCTGGAAGCGGAGCGCATCAAGCATATCAGCAGCAAGCTGCTGGCCGGGCAGTCGGTGCGGTTTGCCGCTGAGTTTCCCGTGCAGGGCACCCCGCCCGCCGGGGTGGATCCTGCACGGACCCCTGCCGAAGCCGATTTTGCCCTTACCCTCTCCCCTGCCGGGGACGCTTTGCATCTGGTGCCCCGCATCGGGGTGCTGGGCATCGGCTGCCGCAGGGGGACGTGTGCCGAGCAGTTGGAAGCCGCCTTTGCGGACTTCTGTGCCCGGCACAGCCTTGCCCCGGCGTGCATCACGGCGGCGGCCAGCATCGACCTGAAGGCTGACGAGGCCGGGCTGCTGGCGTTCTGCCGGGCCCACGGCTGGCCCATCACATTTTATTCTACGGAGCAGCTGCGGGCACTGTCCGGGCCGTTCACACCATCTCCCTTCGTGCAAAGCGTCACCGGGGTGGACAACGTGTGTGAGCGGGCCGCTGTGCTGGCGTCCGGCGGCTGCATCCGCATCCCGAAACAGGCGGGCGGCGGTGTGACCTTTGCGCTGGCGCTGTGCCCCTATGCCCCGGACTGGAGGTGGCTGAATGGCTGATATCGTATATGTGGTCGGGCTTGGCCCCGGCGACCCGCAGTTTTTGACCGCACAGGCGCAGAGCGCCCTGGAAGAAGCCGAGGTGCTGTGCGGCTATCCGGTCTATCTGGATCTGGTACGCCCCTATTACCCGGAAAAAGAATATTACGCCACCGGCATGACCAAAGAACTGGACCGCTGCCGCTGGGCACTGGAAACTGCCCACAGCGGCCGGACCGTGGCTCTGGTGTGCAGCGGCGACGCCGGAGTGTACGGCATGGCCAGCCCTCTGCTGGAGCTGGCCGAAGGCTGCCCGGACGTGACCGTGGAGGTGGTGCCCGGCCTGACTGCCGCCCTGAGCGGCGGCGCGGTGCTGGGTGCCCCGCTGGCCCATGATTTCTGTGTGCTCTCTCTTTCCGACCGGCTCACCCCGTGGAAGGTCATCGAAAAGCGGCTGGCCGCAGCGGCCATGGGCGATTTCTGCATGGCGGTGTACAACCCTTCTTCCAAGGGGCGGCCGGACTATCTGGCCCGGGCCGTGCGCATCCTGCTGCAAAACGGCAAGGCCCCGGACACCGTCTGTGGGCTGGTGCGCAACATCGGCCGGGAGGGCCAGAGCGCTCAGGTGCTGACGCTGGCTCAGCTGGAGCAGACGCCCGTGGATATGTTCACCACCGTGTACATCGGCAACCGCAACACCCGGGTGCTGCAGGGCCGCATGGTCACGCCGCGGGGGTACCGCGTATGAGGGCAGTGGTGTTCAGCGGCACCACCGAGGGCCGCATTTTTTCCCGGCAGCTGGCCCAGTTTGGAGCGGACGTTCTGGTGAGCGTGGCCACCCCGCTGGGCAGCGAGGAACAGGGCAGCTTTGCCGGCATCACAGTGCACTGCGGTCGGTTGACCCCGGACGAGATGGCCGCCCTTGTGCAGGGAGCCGACCTGTGCGTAGACGCCACCCACCCCTATGCGGTGGACGCCACCCGCAACATCCGCACGGCCTGCCGCACCGCCGGGGTGGAATATCACCGGCTGCTGCGTGCGCAAAGCCCCCTGCCTGCCGGGAGCATGGTGTTCCAGTCGGCGGCACATGTGGCGGATTTTCTGGTCCAAACGCAGGGCAATGTCCTGCTGGCCACCGGGGCCAAGGAGCTGCCTGCCTTTGCGCAGCTGACCCCGGAACGGCTGTACCCCCGTGTGCTGCCCACGCTGGACGGCATTGCCGCCTGCGAGGCCGCGCACATCCCCCACAAGAATATCCTTGCTTTGCAGGGGCCGTTCTCCTACGCGCTGAACCGGGCCCTGCTGGAGCAGTTCTCCATTCGCTTTCTCGTGACCAAGGACGGCGGGGCCGCCGGTGGCTTTGCCGAGAAAGCGCAGGCTGCCGCCGACACCGGCGTCCAGCTCATCGTGATCCGCCGCCCGGCCGAGACCGGTGAGACGGCAGACCAGATCCTGACCCGCTGCAGGGAGGTGCTGAAAGGATGATCACACTCATTGGTATGGGCTCCGGCACCCCCGGCAGCCTGACCGCACAGGGTCTTGCCGCCCTGCAGGGTGCCGACCGCATCCTGGGCGCAAAGCGGCTGCTGGCCACACTGCCGGAGGGCTGCACCGAAAACCTGCAGGCCCTGTACAAACCGGACGAAATTCTGGCCTGTCTGGCCGCGCACCCGGACGAGGAAATTGCGCTGGTGTACAGCGGCGATACCGGGTTCTACTCCGGCGCATCCCAGCTGCTGCCCATGCTGCGGGCCTTTGGCATCTCCTGCCGGGTGCTGCCCGGCCTTTCCAGCGTACAGCTGCTGGCCGCCGCCGTAGGCCGCCCCTGGCAGGGCTGGACTCTTGTTTCTGCCCACGGCTGTGCCTGCGACCCGGTGTCCGCCTGCATGAACCATAAAACCGTATTCTTTCTCACCGGCGGGGCCGAGACCCCGGCCACCCTGTGTGCCGCACTGACCGCCGCCGGGCTGGGCGATGCCCACGCCCTTGTGGGCGAAAACCTTGGCACGCCCGACGAAAAGATCCACTTTGGCACCGCACAGGAACTGGCCGGGCAGGCCTTTGCTTCCCTGAGCGTCCTGCTGGTGGAACATGCCGTTCACCCGGAACGCCGCACCCCCGGCCTGCCGGATGAGGCCTTCATCCGGGGCGAGGTGCCCATGACCAAGCAGGAAGTGCGGGCCGCCGCGCTGGCCAAACTGGCCGTGCGCCCCGCCGATACCCTGTGGGACGTGGGGGCCGGTACCGGCAGCGTGAGCGTGGAGCTGGCACTGGCCGCCCCGCAGGGGCATGTGTATGCGGTGGAGTGTGAGCCGGACGCCTGCGCCCTCATCCGCCGGAACCGCGAAAAATTTGCGGCGTGGAACCTCTCCCTCATTGAGGGCCGTGCCCCTGCCGCACTGGAAGCCCTGCCTGCCCCGGATGCCGTGTTCATTGGCGGCACCAAGGGCAGCATGGCCGCGGTGGTGGACACGGTTCTGGCCAAAAACGCCAATGCGCGCATCTGCATTGCCGCCATTGCGCTGGAATCCCTGAGCGCCGCCATTGCAGCCCTTACGGCTCATGGCCTTTCCGCTGAGGTGACCCAGCTTGCCGTGAGCCGTACCAGACCGGCAGGCAGGCTCCACCTGCTGACCGCCAACAACCCCATTTTTCTGATCACGGGGGAACGCAAATGATGCAGTTCGTCATCGCCGCACCGCGTTCCGGCAGCGGCAAGACCACCGTCACCTGCGCCCTGCTGGCCGCTTTGAAAAAGCGGGGCATGGACCCCTGCGCCTTCAAGAGCGGGCCGGACTACATCGACCCCATGTTCCACCGGTCGGTGCTGGGGGTGGAGAGCCACAATCTGGATCTTTATCTTTCTGCCAAAAATACGGTACGGGAACTGTACGCCCATTATGCCGCCGGACACGGGGCTGTGGTGTGCGAAGGGGCCATGGGTTTTTACGATGGGCAGGGCCTGACCACCCGCGCCAGTGCCTGGGAGCTGGCCGATGCGCTGGACCTGCCGGTACTGTTGGTGGTACAGCCCAAGGGGGCCAGTGTGACGCTGGCAGCAGAGATCCAGGGCCTTGTGCATTTCAAACCGGAGAGCCACATTGCAGGCATCCTGCTGAATGACTGCTCCGAAAAGCTCTTCCGGATGCTCAAGCCCCTGCTGGAAACCGAGACCGGCCTGCCGGTGCTGGGGTATCTGCCCCGCCTGCCGCAGGCGGTGGTGGAGAGCCGTCATCTGGGCCTGAAAACCGCCGGAGAGATCACCGATCTTGCCCAGAAGATCGGCCTGCTGGCCGATGCGCTGGAAGCAAATCTGGACTGGGCAACGCTGGAAGCGCTGACCGAACGACCGGCTCCTGCCCCGGTGCCGCCGCCTGCTCTGCAAACGGCGGGCGTCCGCATTGCTGTGGCACAGGATAAGGCATTCTGCTTTGCCTACGCCGAAACGCTGGACTGCCTGCGCACTGCCGGGGCAGAGCTGGTGTTCTTCAGTCCGGTGCACGACACCACCCTGCCGGAGGACATCTGCGGGCTGTATCTGCCCGGCGGCTACCCGGAACTGTATGCCCGGCCGCTGAGCGAAAACAAAACCATGCGCGATGCCATCCGGGATGCCGTAAATGGCGGCCTGCCCACGGTGGCAGAGTGCGGCGGCTTTCTGTATCTGGGGCAGACGCTGGAAGATGCCAGCGGTACCGCCTGGCCCATGGCAGGCGTTCTGCCCGGCAAAGGCGTCAAGGTGGGGCGGCTGGTGCGGTTCGGCTATGCCGACATGACCGCCAAAGCCGACAGCCTGCTGTTCCATGCCGGAGAGCATTTGTATATTCACGAATTCCACCACTGGGATTCCACCGACAATGGTTCAGACTTTTCCGTTTGGAAAAGCGAAAAAGTACAGTGGGAATGCGGATTTGCAAGCATGAGTTTGTACGCCGGTTTCCCGCATCTTTACTGGGTAGGCACTCCCCTGCCCCGCCGCTTTGTGAGCGGTGCAAAGTTCTATCAACGACAAAAGAGAAACACACATGACTGAAACGGAACTGAAAACTTTACTTTCCGGCATCACCCCGCCGGATGAAGCTGCCCGCGCCGCCGCCCACGCCCACTGGGCCGGGTTGGCCAAACCTCTGGGCGGGCTGGGCGCACTGGAAACTTTGCTGGAAGATGCCGCCGCCCTCACCGGCAGTGCGGCGCTGGATGTTTCCCGCCGGGCTGTGCTGGTGCTCTGCTCCGACAACGGCGTGGTGGCTCAGGGCGTGAGCCAGACCGACCAGAGCGTGACCCGCGCAGTGGCGGAGAATCTGGCTGCCCGGCGTACCAGCGTGTGCCAGATGGCCCGTACTGCCCACTGCGATGTGGTGCCCGTGGACATGGGCATAGCCGGAGACCCGGTGCCGGGGGTGGCAGACTGCCGCATTGCCGCCGGTACTGCCGATTTCACGCAGGGTCCCGCCATGACCCGCGCCCAGGCTGTGGAGGCCGTCGGCCGGGGCATCCGGCTGGTGCAGGAGCAGAAAGCTGCCGGTGTGCAGCTGCTGGCCACCGGCGAAATGGGCATTGGCAACACCACCACTTCCAGTGCGGTGGCAGCGGTGCTGCTGGGCCAGCCGGTGGAACGGATGACCGGCCGGGGAGCCGGCCTTTCGGATGAAGGGCTGGCCCGCAAGGTGGATGCCATCTGCCGGGGCATCCTGCGCAACGAGCCGGACCCCACAGACCCTCTGGACGTGCTGGCCAAGCTGGGCGGCTTTGATCTTGCCGGGCTGTGCGGCGTCTTTCTGGGCGGTGCGCTGGAAGGCGTGCCCGTGGTAATGGACGGCTTCATCAGCGGCGTGGCGGCCCTGTGCGCCGTGCGGCTGTGCCCTGCCGCGGCCAAAGCGGTGTTTGCCAGTCACTGTTCCTCGGAGCCTGCCGCCCGTCTGGTGCTGGATGCACTGGGCAAGGCCCCGCTTCTCACCGCCGGGCTGCATCTGGGCGAGGGCACCGGCGCTGTGGCCAGCCTCCCGCTGTGGGACATGGCACTGGCGGTGTACGACCACTGTTATTCCTTTGCGGAGGGCGGCATCACGCCGTACACCCCGCAATGCTGACGCTGGTGATCGGCGGGGCGGCCAGCGGAAAAAGCGAATACGCCGAGAGTCTGGTACTGCGCAGCACTCTGCCGCGCTATTATCTTGCCACCATGCAGGTGTGGGACGCCGAATGTGCCGCCCGGGTGGAAAAGCACCGCAGAATGCGGGCGGCAAAACAGTTTGAAACGGTGGAGTGCCCCCTGCATCTGGACGCCGTGCATCTGCCCGCCCGTGGTACCGCGTTGCTGGAAGATCTGGGCAACCTGACTGCCAACGAGCTCTATGATCCCGCCGGGGCCGGGCCGCAGACCGCGCAGGCCATTCTTTCCGGGCTGGACGCCGTGTATGCCCAGTGTGAAACCCTGATCGTCGTCTCCAACGAGGTGTTCAGCGGCGGGGCCGACTACGCAGGCGACACCGACCGCTATCTGCTGGCGCTGGCGCAGGTGAACAATGCACTGGCCGCCCGGGCCGACGCCGTGGTGCGGGTGGTGTGCGGCATCCCTGTTTATTATAAAGGAGTGGAAAAATGATCGTTTTGCAGACCGTTGCCGTGGCGTTCGCCATGTTTTCGGCTGTGCCGGTGCCGCAGTTCAACTGGACCGAAAAGAACATGCGGTATGCGATGTGTGCCTTCCCGCTCATCGGGGTGGTCATCGGGCTGCTGTGGTTCCTGTGCGGCATGCTGCCCCTGCCGGGTGCGGTGCGGGCGGCGGGCTTCTGCCTGATCCCGGTCTGGGTCACCGGCGGCATCCATCTGGACGGCTACGCCGACACCTGCGACGCACTTTCGAGCTACGGCGACCGGGAAAAGAAGCTGGAGATCTTAAAGGACCCTCACTGCGGGGCCTTTGCCGTGATCCGTCTGTGCAGCTACTTTGCGGCCTATCTGGCCCTGTGCGCCTGTGTACAGTTCACCCTGCAGGCAGGGCTGCTTTGGATGATGGCACTGGTGCTGGAACGGGCGCTCTCCGGCTATGCGGTGACGGCGTTCCCCATGGCAAAGAACACCGGCCTTGCCCACACCTTTGCCTCGGCAGCCGACAGAGCCACTGTACGCCGGGTGCTGGCCCTTCTGGCCGCTGTACTGTGCTGCGCCATGCTGGCACTGGGTGGTTGGGCGCTGGTGCTGGCCGCACTGGCTGTGCTGTGGCGGTACCACGCCGTTGCCTGCAAGCAGTTCGGCGGCATCACCGGTGATCTGGCCGGGTGGTTTTTGCAGAAAACCGAGATCTGGATGCTGGCGGCACTGTGTGCCTGCCAGTGGGGAGGGCTGTTATGATCTTTATCACCGGGCCGCTTTACAGCGGCAAGCGCACCTTTGCCAAGACCCTGCCCGGACGGTGCATCTGCGATGTACAGGAGTTGGCCGCCGGGGCCGAAAATCTGGAAAAACTCGCGGACGAGCTGTCCGCTTACGATATCGTGCTTGCCACCGAGGTGGGCGGCGGCGTGGTACCCATGGACCCCGCCGAACGTGCCGGACGCGAAGCCGCCGGGCGGCTGGCCTGTCTGCTGGCCGCACGGGCAGACTGCGTTGTGCAGATGTTCTGCGGCATCCCCACCGTTCTGAAAGGAGAACTGCCAACATGCTGATCTATTTCCTGCGCCACGGCCTGACCGAATACAATGCCGAGAAACGCTATCAGGGCCAGCGGGACATCCCGCTTTCTGCCGCTGGCCGCGCGATGCTGCGCAAGGCAGACATCGAGCCTCAAACCGTGTACATCACCCCGCTGTGCCGCACCCGGCAGACCGCTGAGGTGCTGTTCCCCACTGCAAAGCTGGTGGTGGTGGATGGCCTGAAGGAGATGTGCTTCGGCAGCTTTGAGGGCCGCAATTACATTGAGATGGAGCACGACCCGGACTATCTGGCCTGGGTGGCCGCCAACTGTGAGAGCCCCTGCCCGGACGGCGAGACCAAGGCTGCTTTTTCTGAGCGCATCTGCCGCGCCTTTTCGGCACTGGTGGACAAGGCACTGGCCGACGGCGAAGAATTGCTGGTCATCCTGGCCCACGGCGGCACCCAGATGGCCGCGTTGGAGCGCTACGCCCTGCCCCATAAAGACTACTACGAATGGTGCGGCCCCAACGCGGGCGGCTTTGTGCTGGACGCCGCCGACTGGGCCGACAAGCGGGTGCTGCACCTTGTAAAGACCGTGCAGTACACCAGGGAGGCCGACGTATGACCGGGCTGGCCGTTCTGGGCGGCTTTGTGCTGGACACCCTCTTCGGCGACCCCGCGTGGCTGCCCCACCCGGTGGTGCTCATGGGCAAGGCCATCTCCGCGCTGGAAAAGCGCCTGCGCGCCCGCCTGCCCAAAACGCCCCAGGGCGAACTGCTGGGCGGCGGCATCGTGGCTTTTTGCCTGCCGGTGGGCACCTTTGTGTGCACCGGCCTTGTCTGCCTGGGCGCAGCAAAGCTCAGCCCGTGGCTGGGGCTGGCCGTGCAGATGTTCTGGTGCGGGCAGGCACTGGCCGCAAAGGGCCTTGCGCAGGAGAGCATGAACGTGCACAAAGAGCTTGTAAAAGGCGACCTGCCCGCAGCCCGCAAGGCTGTGAGCCGTATCGTGGGCCGCGACACTCAGGACCTGACCGCTGAGGGTGTGACCAAAGCCGCCGTGGAGACCGTGGCCGAAAACGCCAGCGACGGCGTGATCGCGCCGCTGCTGTATATGCTCATCGGCGGGGCACCGCTGGCGCTGACCTACAAGGCCATCAACACCATGGACAGCATGCTGGGCTACAAAAACGAAACGTACCTTTCTTTCGGCCGCATCCCCGCCAAGCTGGACGACGCGGCAAACTATCTGCCCAGCCGTCTGGCGGGTCTGCTGTGGTGCGCGGCGGCGGCCCTGACCGGCAACAGCGCCAAAAGGGCGTGGCGTATCTGGCGGCGGGACCGGCGCAACCATGCCAGCCCCAACAGTGCCCAGACCGAGAGCGCGTGTGCCGGAGCACTGGGCGTGCAGTTGGCCGGGCCTGCCTACTATTTTGGGGAATATTACCCCAAGCCTACCATTGGCGACGCCCTGCGTCCCATTGAGCCGGAGGACATCCGCCGCGCCAATAAAATGATGTATGCCGAAAGCCTGCTGGCCCTGCTGCTGGGACTGGCGATCCGAGGGGTGATCTTATGACACAGCTGACACACGGCGGCGACTGGGCCGGATATCGGGCACAGTACGGGCACGACGCGCTGGATTTTTCGGCCAACGTGAGCCCGCTGGGCCTGCCGCAGGGCGTGGCGAACGCCATTGCTGCCGCCCTGCCTCACGCCGACCGCTACCCCGACCCCCTGTGCCGGGCACTGCGGGCAAAGCTGGCCCCGCACGAGGGGATCCCGGCAGAATCTATCCTCTGCGGCAACGGCGCGGCAGACCTGATCTTCCGGCTGGCGTGGGCGGCAAAGCCCCGCACCGCGCTGGTGACCGCCCCCACTTTTGCCGAGTACGCCGCCGCGCTGGAAAGTGCGGGCTGTGCGGTGCGGCGACATTTTCTGCAGGCAGAGGTCGATTTTGCCGTGACGGATTCCATCCTCTCCTCCATCACGCCGGAGGTGGACATGGTATTTCTCTGCCAGCCCAACAACCCCACCGGACAGCTCACGCCGCTGCCCCTTGTGGAGCGCATCCTGCGCCGGTGCGAAGCCTGCGGGGCACTGCTGGTGGTGGACGAATGTTTTCTGGATTTTCTGCCCGACTGCGACGCCCTGACCGCCAAAGCCCTGCTGGACAGCAAAAATCTGCTGATTCTCAAGGCCTTTACCAAGCTGTACGGCATGGCCGGGGTGCGGCTGGGGTACTGCCTGTGTGCCAACACGGCCCTGCTGGAAGCCATGCAGGCCGCCGGGCAACCGTGGGCGGTGTCCAGTCTGGCGCAGGCCGCCGGGCTTGCCGCACTGGACGAAACGGCCTATGTGGCACAGGTGCGGGCACTCATTGCGCAGCAGCGGCCCCGGCTCACGGCCGGGCTGCGGGCACTGGGCCTGCGGGTGCTGGGCGGCCGAGCAAACTACCTGCTGTTCCAGGGGCCGGAAACGCTGGGCGATGCCCTGCGGCAGTGGGGCGTGGTGCTGCGCAGCTGCAGCAACTACCCCGGGCTGGACGGCAGCTGGTACCGCACCGCCGTGCGTACCGGGCCGGAAAACGATGAACTGTTAAAGACCCTTGCGGAGGTACTGGCATGAACAAAGCAACCTGCATTATGGTGCAGGGCACCATGAGCGGTGCAGGCAAAAGCCTGCTGTGCGCCGCACTGTGCCGCATTTTTGCACAGGACGGCTACCGGGTGGCTCCTTTCAAGAGCCAGAACATGGCCCTGAACAGCTTTGTGACCCGGGACGGGCTGGAAATGGGCCGGGCGCAGGTGGTGCAGGCGCAGGCCGCCGGGATGGAACCGGACGTGCGCATGAACCCCATCCTGCTCAAACCCAGCAGCGACACCGGCAGTCAAGTGATCGTGAACGGCGAGGTGCGGGGGCAGATGCCCGCCGCCGCCTACTTTAAAATGAAGCGGTCGCTGATCCCGGACATCCTTGCCGCCTACAACAGTCTGGCCGAAGAGGTGGACATCATCGTCATTGAGGGAGCTGGCAGCCCGGCCGAGATCAACCTGAGAGCCGACGACATTGTGAACATGGGCCTTGCCAAGCTGGTGGACGCCCCTGTGCTGCTGGCCGGAGACATCGACCGGGGCGGCGTCTTTGCACAGCTGTACGGCACGGTGGCCCTGCTGGAGCCGGACGAGCGGACCCGTATCAAGGGGCTGCTCATCAACAAGTTCCGGGGCGACGTGGAGATCCTGCGTCCCGGCCTTGCCATGCTGGAAGAAAAAACGCAGCTGCCGGTGCTGGGGGTCATCCCCTACCTGAAGGTGGACATTGAGGATGAGGATTCCCTTTCCACCCGGCTGGAGGCAGGGCGGGCCGTCAAACCACTGGATGCGGCCATTCTGCGCCTGCCGCACATCTCCAACTTCACCGACTTCATGCCGCTGGAACAGCACCCGCTGCTGGGGGTGCGCTATGTGCAGAGCCCCCGCCAGCTGGGCACGCCGGATGTGGTGATCCTGCCCGGCACCAAAAACACCATAGACGACCTGCTGTGGCTGCGTCAGTGCGGGCTGGAAGCGGCGGTGCTCAAGCTGGCCGCGCAGGGCACCCCTGTGCTGGGCGTGTGCGGCGGCTACCAGATGCTGGGGCACACCCTTGCCGATCCGGACGGCGAAGAAAGCGGCACCCCCTGCACCCTGCGCGGGCTGGCGCTTCTGCCCACGGACACCGTGTTCAACGCCGAAAAGCAGCTGCGCCAGACCCATGCCACCGCCGAGGCCATCCCCTTTGCCGGGGCAAAGCTGACCGGCTACGAGATCCACGCCGGGCGCACGACAGTGCAGGGCAGCCCGTTCTGCATTCTGGCCGACGGCACGCCGGAAGGGTGTGTGCAGGCCAATGTGTTCGGCACCTACCTGCATGGGCTGTTTGACACCGGCGAGCTGACCGAAAAGCTCACCGCATTTTTGTGCAAAAAGAAGGGCATCTCCCCCGCCGACGCACCGTTGCTCTCGATGGAGCAGTACCGGCAGCAGCAGTTCGACCTGCTGGCCGACGGCGTGCGGGCCGCGCTGGACATGGATGCCGTATACGCCGCCATGGGCATGGACCGCAAAGGAGGGAACCGCGTATGACCCTGCAGCATCATCTGCCCGCCGACATCGAGCGGACAAGCCTTTCCATCATCACAGCCGAGCTGGCGGAACTTGGCCTGACGCCTCCGCCGGAAACCGCCGCCGTGGTCAAGCGGGTGATCCACACCACCGCCGACTTTGACTATGCCCGGAATCTGCGCTTCACCCCCGGTGCCGTGGCGGCCGGGGTGAAGGCCCTGCGGGCGGGCACTCCCATCATCACCGACACGAACATGGCGCTGGCCGGCATCACCAAGCCCGGCCTTGCCCGCCTGGGCGGCACGGCCCTGTGCTACATGGCTGACCCGGAGGTGGCCGCCCTTGCCAAAGCAGGCGGCACCACCCGGGCGGTAGCTTCCATGCAGCGGGCCGCGCAGGAGCACCCCGGTGCCGTGCTGGCCGTGGGCAACGCCCCCACCGCCCTGCTGACCATCGCCGACCAGATCGAAGCCGGGCTGCGTCCTGCACTGGTCATTGGCGTACCGGTGGGGTTCGTGAATGTGGTGGAGAGCAAGGAGCGGCTGTTTGCCACCTGCGAAGCCTTTGGCGTACCCGCCATCGTGGCCATGGGCCGCAAGGGCGGCAGCAACGTGGCCGCCGCCATCTGCAATGCCCTGCTCTACTCTGCCGCCGAAATGCTGGACCCCGCGGCCCGGGGCTGGCGGTGACCTATTTTTGACCGGAATACGCAAAAAGGACAGAACTGCCGCCATGCAGTTCTGTCCTTTTTCTTGTGTCAGCTCAGGGGCTCACCGGGTAAATCTCGGTTGACGGTCTCTCATTTTTTTTTTGGGGGGGGGTAAGAAGGTACTTCCGGACAGCACGCTCCAGCACCGCAATGTCCACCGGCTTGGACAGATGCTCGTCCATACAATAATTCCGCCCAATCCCATAATCTCGTCCTCTATGTTTTTAATGTAAAACCAAAACACTCATATCATCTGTCGAGCCGTTTTCCGCCGCAGCAGTGCCGGGTCTCCCGCCCCAAAACAGGCCGTGATCTCATTTTTGCGCGGGAAGGATTCCGCAGAAGAAGCATCCAGCTGCCCGGTCGCCAGCAGATATTCCAGCGTGGTGTCATCCCGTGTCAGCTATTTCAGATATTTTCCGTTGACCACCGAATAGACCCGGGTGTTGCCCACATATAAGGCTTCGTTCTAACACTCTTCAAAAAGAACTGGTCGTAGGAACAACTTTTTATCGATCCTATCTGGTTCAGCATAGAAGAGTATAACGAAAAAACGGTGACGTTCCGTATTGTGGAAAGTCACCGTTTTCTCTTATGCTGTGCAGTGGTCGTTCACTGCACAGATTGATAAGGAGAACTTAAATTTCATACCATCTGATTTCATTGGCATCCAGATGCAGGTCAAAGCTGTTGCCATCCGTCGTATAAACTGTGGTATCCTGCGGCTCGTAAGTGTTGTTCACAACGCAATACTTGCCATTTTTGACATAAGCATGGACTTCCACATTGTAGTTGGAACTGAACCAAGTGTGCAGTTCATCCTCGCTGTGGGCACTCCACAAGATGGCTCGGTAAAGGGTGCGGCTGTTGGCAAAACTATACGGTACACCGCTGATGTATACGGCACGTCCCTTGCCGAAATCATGCGCCGCCATCTGCACTTCCTTATTCCGCTGCACCAGCACTTCCGTGCCTTCCAGGGCATAAATGTTCTTCTTTCCCTCACCGAAGTCGATGGGCTGGTCCGCATCCTGCAAGATGAAATGATTCGGATGCTCTTCCCAGTTGTACTTGTCGTAGTTCAGGGTAAAGCCATTTTCTTCCTCCACGCCCAGAACACTGGCCATCTGGAGGATATGACCCTGATATGGATGACCGGACGGTTCTCCAACGCCGATGAAGCCGCCGCCGTTCCAGACGAACCGGCGAATGGCGGAGGAGATTTCCGGGTCTTCCCACCAGATACCGCCTGTGTGGGCGGTGTCGGCATCGCCTACGTTGATGATGACATCCAGGCTGTCCAGCAGGGCCGGGTCCTTCTTGATGTCCTCAAAGCTGATGAACTTCACGTCAAAGGGAGCACCGGACAGCATCTCGATGACCCCGGCGTAGCTGTAGTTCTGTTTGTAGTAGAGGGCATGGTGGACCATGTGGCAGCCCCAGGCACGCATCTTGCCCCAGCAGTTCAGCACTGCCACACGCTTGACGCAGTAGGGGGTGGTGCCCTTGATGTTCTCGTACAGCTCCCGGAACTCGTTGCAGACGCTTTCCACATAGTCCACAAACTCCGGGAAGTCCAGAGCCAGCTTCAGGTAGCCGCCGTAGCCAATGCGGTCAATGGGCTTGCGCAGGATGGCGCGGCGGGCTGTGACCCAGTTTTCCTTGGCTTCTTTCACCGGGTCGCCGCCCTCATGGAACGTGTCCGGGAAGAAGTAAGGCAGAAAGCGTCCTTCCGTGTACTTCACGCCCTCAATGTCGGAGATCAGGCGCAGCGTGGAGCCATTGCCCACACTGCCCACCACGGCATCCAGCCCGATGGTCTTGAACTCCGGCATGAAAGGCTCGGTGCCGATCCAGTGATCGCCCAGGAACATCATCGCCTCGCAGCCGCACTCGTGCGTGATGTCCACCATTTCTTTGGCCAGCTTTGCTACTTCGCGCCGCTGGAACGCCTGAAAATCACGGTATTCCTTGCTGGGCACACGATACTGGTTGTTGTAGTAGCCCTGGTCGATGATATACTCCGGGCGGAACTTGTAACCCACTTCCTGCTCAAACTGATTCAGGATATAGGGGCTGACGGAAGCAGAATAGCCATACCAGTCCACGAATTTTTCCCGCTTGAGTTCATCGAAGATCAGGGTGAACTGATGGAAGAACGTGGTATAGCGGATGACGTTCACATACGGATGCTCTGCAATGAATTTCCGCAGACGCTCCATGGAATATTTGTGGGTTTTCGGCTGGCGCACATCAAACGTGATCTGATGCTCGAAATTCGTCCAGCCGTTGGTGGTGGCATTGTACATATGCACCGGGTCCCAGATGAGGTAGGCAAGGAAACTCACGGTATACTCATGGAACGGCACCGCCTGCACGGTCACGCTGCCATCCGCATAACTCCATTGTTCTGGCGGCACAGGCTGACCCGTGGAGCGATCCATGACCTCCCACCAGCGGGTGATGTCATCGTGATCGTTCACTTTCATCAGCTCCGGGCTGATGCCTTTCATCAGAGGGATGGTCACGGTGTTGCCGGGGGCGGTGTAGAAGCCCGTCATAATGTAGCACTGCTGCACCTCGTCCGGGTTTGCTTTGGCCCATGCGTTATCCTTGCGCGTGGTATAATAGGTGGAATAGATCTTTGCATCGGCGTTTTTCAGTTCCTGCGGAAAATCCGTACCATCACAGTCACGGATGGCATCCGCACCCCACTTTTTCAGAATCTCCAACGTTTCGGGCACCACATCCAGGTCGGTCGGAATGGTAACGCGCCCGGTCTTGCACTTATCTTCCATAGTTTTCCTCTCTTATCCTCAATCCTGATAGGTTGCGTTGTAAATGGCCAATACTGCCAGCAGCAGTGCCACGCCCACAAGCATGATGCCCAGCCCTGCCAGCTGTCCGGTCATTTTCCAGCCTGCCACCACCAATGCAATGGACAGCACAAACAGCACGATCATCAGCACGATGCGCAGGGCAGGATGCGTTTTCCAGAATGTTTTCATGTTTTGTCACCTTATCCTTTCAAGCCGCCCACCGTCATGCCCTGCGTCAGCTGCTTCTGCACACAGATGTACAAAATCAGAGTAGGCAGCATCACCAGCACAAGACCTGCGTACATGGTGCCGTACTGCGCAGCACTCTGCTGAGCCTGCATCAGATTCAGCAGACCCACTGGCAGAGTACGGGGTGCGTTGGTGGAACTCATCAGGGTCATGGAGATGATGTACTCATTCCAGAAAGACAGGAAGTTGAACAGGATAATGGTGATGATCGACGGCTTCGCCATTGGGAAAATGATACGGGTCATGGTGGAGAAGTAGCTTGCACCGTCGATGTAGGCTGCTTCTTCAAAGTCGTGGGGCAGGGTGGCAAAATAGCCCGACAGCAGATAGATGGTAAAGGGCAGTGCCGTAGCTGCATACACGACCGCCAGAAGGAACAGGTTGTTCAGCAAAAAGCCGCTGCCAATATGGTTTTTCAGCCACACATCACCGTCACGCAGCATCAGGAAGATGGGCACCACAATGTAGTTCACGTTGATGAACAGACCTGCCATAAACAGGGTGTTCAGCAGCTTGCGCCCCTTGAACCGGAAACGGGACAAGCAGTAAGCTGCCGGAAGCGCAATCACCAGCAACAGCACCAGAGCCAGCGCTGTGACCAGAACGGAGTTGAGCATATATTCGCCCATCTTGGCTCCATTCCACGCATTGACGAAGTTCTGCCAGTAGAATCCGGCAGGCAGTGCCCACGGATTGCCGTAGAACTCCGAGTTCTGCTTGATGGATGCCATAAACACCCATGCCACCGGCACAATGATCGTCACAGCCAGCAGGATCAGCACAAAATAGATAAAAAATTTGTACAGGCTCTCCGCCGAACGGGAGGATTTTTCTTCCGTTTTCTTCATATTTTTCCTCCTTAAAACTCCAGCGGTTCACGGCTGGTGGCACGGTTAACACAGGCGGACAAGGCGAACGAGAACAGGAAGATAACCACACCGATTGCCATGCTGTAACCGTACAGACCTGCATCTTTCTGGCTGTACATATAGTTCAGAGCCACATCCGAGGCACCGTTCGGCCCGCCGCTGGTCATCGCCTTGACGAACAGGAACGCCATATTGATGGTGGAAATGATAAAGAAGGTCAGGGTGGTACGGATGTTCGTCCAGACCAGCGGAATCGTGATCTGGAAGAACTGGGTCAGACGGCCCGCTCCGTCCAGATTGGCACTCTCGTACAAGCTGGCAGGCACCGAGGACATGGAAGCCATATACATCACCATATAGTAGCCCACAGCCTGCCAAACCATTGCAATGATGATGGACGGAATGACCAGCTTTTCGCCTTTCCAGAGGATAGGGTCAGTCATATCCCGGAACAGCCCGATGATGCTGTTCAGCATGCCATTCTCCGGCTTATAGATGGCAGAGAAGATACCGGCGATGACGACCACAGACAGGATGTTCGGGATGTAGAAAATGATGCGGAAGAAATTCTGCCCCTTGATTTTTTCGCGGGTCAGGATGGCTGCAAACACCAGCGCAAACGCAAAGGTGATGATGGTAACGACCACCACCAGCAGGATCATGTTCTGCATGGAGCGGATGAACTGGGTGTCCTTCAGCAGATGCTGAAAATTTTTCAGCCCGACAAAGGTTTCGTTTGGCGAGTAGGCTCCACGCTCATACAGGCTCATGCGGAACACATTAAGGGTTGGCAAAATCATAAAAATGAAAAACAGGATGGTGGCCGGTGCCACACAGAGGAACACGAACCGTTTGCGGCTTTTGTCAGATTTCATAGACAAACCGTTCCTTTCTACTGGAATCCAGAAACCCAAAAAGCGGAGGCGGTCAAAACCGCCTCCGCTGGGCAGGGCCTTGGAAGCTGTTTTCGGATGCAGCTTCGTTTTTACTCGATGATGTTGGCGCGCATCTGGTCGCTGGCGGACTTGATGCCGTCGATCCACTGCTGCTCGGTCATGCTGCCGGACACCAGAGAGTTGACAGGGTCAAAGAACACGGTGCGGACTTCCACACCGGGGATAGCGGTGAAGGAAGCAAAGTTGCCCATAGCTGCCTTTGCGCCGTTGTCGTAGATGGAGTAGAACATCTTGTTGTCGCCTTCCAGACTGTCGGCGATGCCCAGCACAGGCTGGATCGCGCCGCTTTCGGCAAACAGCTTGCAGGCTTCGTCGCTGTACAGGTAAGCCACGAACTGCTTGGCAGCATCCAGATGCTCGGCACCGGCCGGGATCCATGCCTGCTCAAACCAGGTGTAGCTGTAGCCGTCGCCGCCAGCCTGCACAGCCGGCAGAGCGGTCATGCCCCACTCAAAGCCATCCGCACGGGGAGCCTCGGCCATCTCGCCCACGATCCAGGTGCCGTTGGGCATGAACAGAGCCTTGTTGTCCAGCACCAGCTGCTGGTTCTGGGTAAAGTCCTGATCGTTGGCCTGGGCAGGGGTGATGGGGTTGGTGTAGGAGGCCAGCTTAGCCACGATATCAAAGCAGGTCTTTGCCTCGGGGGTGTCCCAGATGCCCTCGGTGTAGTGGGTGGCCTTGTTGAAGAACTCGGGGCCGCCTGCTGCGTACATCAGAGCATAGAAGAAAGCGTCGAAGTAACCGGTGGTGGGGTAGGTGAACAGGTAAGTGCCCTCAGCCTTTGCCTTTTCGCCCAGCTCCCACATCTCGTCCCAGGTCTTGGGCACGTCCCAGCCCTTTTCCTTCAGGAAGCCGGCGTTGTAGAACAGGCCGCAGGGGCTGTAGAACATGGGGGCCAGGTAGGTCTTGCCATCGCCGTAGGGGTTGGTGAGAGAAGTGTCGGTAAAGCCGCCGGCGATCTTCTCGCTGACCTTCTTGCTCTCGCCGGGCACGGTCATGCTCAGCACGTCGGTGATGTCAGCGATCAGGTTGCCCTTGATGAACTGCTCCGTGAGGGCAGCCTCACGGCCGGTAGCCAGGTGGATCACGTCGGGGTAATCGCCGCCCTGCATGGAAGGTCCGATGACGTCCTCCAGCTTCTTATCGGTGGTCAGCTCCACCTTGATGCCGGTCTGAGCGGTAAAGGCCTCGGTGACCTTCTTCCACATCTCTGCACCATAGCCAGTCTCGATGGCAGCAACCTTGATGATCACGTCCTCAGCTGCAGCAGAAGCAGCGGAAGAAGCGGTGCTGGGGGCAGTGGAGCTGGCAGCACCACCACAGGCAGCCAGGCTCAGTGCAGCGGCACCCACGCCAGCCACCTTCAGGAAATTGCGACGAGAAATGCGTTTCATAGTGTATCCTCCATCATTTGATCTCGTTCAAACACAGCCGGGGCAAACAGGTTCTGCCCGGGAGGGCTGTGTGTTTTTCTGTCTCCAATATAAGTTTTTTCGCCTTCTCGAACAAGGGGTTTGTTGTTTCTTTTTTTAGAAATCTTGCTCTCTGGAATTTTCTTTCAGCAAAGTCGCTAAATTCAAGAGGTTGCTTTGGGCAAATTGCCTTTATCTGTAACCTTTTTGACATATTCCAAAGTTTTTCCGGAACAAAAAATAGAGGACCCACTAAAAAACAGGGCTTGCTTTTTTCTCGCTTTCCCTCTATAATGGAAAAAAGCCTACGAGACATCGTATCATTTTGACATCTCTTTTTTAATTATCTTGCTTTTATTTTTATGTTTTTTGCATCACTCAAAGGAGCCGTTGTGTTATGAGCACCCAACGCTTTGATATCCAGCACGCCCCTGCCCCCCGGGAGTCCTTCCGGCTGCTGTACATCAGCAAAAGCCGGTTTGGCGGTGACTGGAACAGCACCACCCACACCCATTCCTGCACGGAGCTGTTCTATTGCCTGAGCGGAGAAGGGCAGTTCTACCTTGCCGGGCAGCTGTTTCCGGTAAAGCCCGACGACATGGTCATCGTGAACCCCCAGGTGGAGCACACGGAATTGAGTCTGAACGCTTCACCGCTTGAATATATCGTTCTGGGTGTGGCTGGCATTGAGATCTTATTCGGCAAGGCTGATTCTTCTTATGCTATCTTCAACTGCCGTGAAAACCGGGAACGGATGGTCACTCTGCTGCATATGCTGCTTGCCGAAGCCGACCGCAGTCTGGATGGCTGCGAAACCGTCTGTCAGGACTTGCTGGAGGTGCTGCTGATCTGGCTGGTACGCTGCACAACGCTCTCTTTGCAGGTGGAAGAAACGCCACGGTCTGACAGCCGGGAGTGTGTAGAGATCAAGCGATATCTGGACAGCAACTTCCGGGAGGACATCTCGCTTGACCGTCTGGCAGAGATCGCACACATCAACAAATATTATCTGGCCCATACCTTTCAAAAGGAGTACGGCATCTCTCCCATCACCTATCTGAATTGCCGCCGCATTGAGGAAAGCAAATATATGCTGGGCAATACAGGTTACAGCTTGGCTCAGATCAGTGAACTGATGGGCTTTTCGTCCCCCAGCTATTTTTCCCAGTGCTTCCGCAAAGCGGAGGGGCTGACTCCCAACGAATACCGCCGTCAGGTACGGCAGGGACAACGCCCTGCCCCGGCAAAACGGCATGAAAGATAAAGAAACGAGGATCACATCATGAAACCTGTAACAGAACCCATTCTCCTGGCAGCAGCAAACGCCTTTGATTTTGGCGGACCGGTGGTCTGCGACGGCCGCCACTACGGCGAGGGCCATATCAACGACACCTATCTGGTCTGGCGGGCCGACCACTCCAAGCGGTTCATCCTGCAGCGTATCAACACCGACACCTTCACGGACCCGGTGGGCCTGATGGAGAACGTCTGCGGCGTTACCCGGCACCTGAGCCGCAAGATCCTGGCAGAGGGCGGCGACCCCATGCGTGAGACCCTGAACGTGGTCCCCACCCTGTCCGGCAGCACCTGCTACCTGGACGCTGAGGGCGGTGCCTGGCGTGCCTACGACTTTGTGGAGGGCACTGTCTGCCTGCAGCAGGTGGGCAGCGAGGGAGATTTCCGCACCGTAGCCGAGACTCTGGGCAAGTTCCAGAACCAGCTGGCAGACTACCCTGCCTCCACCCTCCACGAGACCATTGCCCGGTTCCACGACACCGCCAACCGCTACGCCAATTTTGAAAAGGCCCTGGCTGCCGACAGCATGGGCCGGGCCGCCAAGATCGCTGAGGAGATCGCCTTTGTCCGTGCCCGGGAGGCCGACTGCCATGTGCTGCTGGACCAGCTGGCTGCCGGAGAGATCCCCCTGCGTGTCACCCACAACGACACCAAGATCAACAACGTCCTCATTGACGAGGCCACCGGCAAGGGTCTGTGCGTCATCGACCTGGACACTGTAATGCCGGGCCTGTCCGCCTATGATTTTGGCGACTCCATCCGCACCGGTGCCAACGACTGTGCCGAGGACGAACCGGACCAGAGCAAGGTCCACTTTGACCTGCACCTGTATGAGGTGTTCGCCCAGGGCTATCTGTCCACCGCCGGGGCTTCCATGAGCCTGGCCGAGAAAAAGAGCCTGGCCTGGGGTGCACGGCTCATGACCCTGGAGTGCGGCACCCGGTTCCTCACCGACTACCTGGAGGGGGACCACTACTTCCACACCGCCCGTCCGAACCACAACCTCGACCGTGCCCGCACCCAGTTCACGCTGGTACGACAGATGGAAGATGTATTCGATCAGATGACTGCAATCGTTTGCCCGGAAACCGACCTCTGATCCAAATGTGATTTCACAAAACAAAGCAGTTCAGTCGATTGTTTTATCCGACTGAACTGCTTTGTTGTCTCTCTGCTAAATTTTCTGCCTCTATTGATTCCGTTGCGGAACGCCTGACCGTTGAGTTCCAAAAGGCTGCAAAATCCTTGGAACTGATGCCGCAGCGTTGCCCATGGCTCAAGGGCGAATACATCCCACGGAATGTCTACCGCTTTATCCTGTTTGAAAAACGCTATATGCTTATCTTCCAGATCGTAGATCATACAGTTTATGCGGATTATGTGGTAGATTGCAGACAGGATTACGGCTGGCTGCTCCGATAAGCTGAAACAGAAAACCGGTGACTTTCTCCATTGCGGAAAGTCACCGGCTTTTGTTATCTTACACTCTGCCCGAAGGTCTTGACCACCGGAATGCCCCGGACGTATTCCACGGCCTCGTTGGACATGGCCTCCAAGGCGTTGCCGTACTGCCGCATTTTTTCAACCATGCGCTTGCCGGTCATGGTTGCCATAATGAGGAAAGCCAGCACCACCGGCGCAAGGCTCAACAGCCCCAACCTCCAGTCGAACGCCAACAGCAGCACCAGCAGCCCCACCGGGGTGGCGATGGCGTTGTACTGGTCGGGCAGCTGGTGGGCAAGATAGGTCTCGGCGGCTCCGGTGCTTTCGTGGATGATCTTGCGCAGCTTACCGCTGCCGAAGGTCTCGGCAAAGCCCAGCGGAAGCACTGCCAGATGCTCCGACACCGCCAGCCGCAGATTCGTCGCCACCCGGAACGCCGACAGATGGGAGCACATCAGCGCCGCAATGTAAATAAGGTAAGACAGCACCGCGAACAGCACTGCCATCCAGCCGTAATGAGGGATGTTCACCGCCTGTGCATAGTCCGGTGCGGCGTTCAGCACATCCCGCAGGATCTTCCAGATGTACACAAAAGGCACCAGCGCCACCAGCGCACTGGCCGCAGACAACGCCCACGAAGCGTAGGTGAAATATCGGTAGTTCCCGGCGTAACCCATCAGCCGGGAAAGATCGGACTGTTTTTTCACGAAAGAACCTCCTTCAAAAAAACGCATCATGTCAAAATCTCTGTCAACCTGCGAGATACGCAGAGTGCTTTTTTCTCATAAACCACCCTGCGCTCCTCCTATTTATTTTCCTTTCTTTTTGTACCCGCAGTCGCAGTAGGGCCCGCCGGAGGCAAGGGTATACTGCCGCACAAAGTTCGTTACGCCGCCCGCTTCGCTCATGGTGTAGTCCAGATGGCACATAGCGGGGGTCAGGTCATAAAGCCCCAGCTCCTGCATCAGCGTGCAGATGCCGCATTTCGTAAAGCGCCCCTCGTAACCGCTGCCATCCGGGTATTCGTAAAAGTCCATGTTCCACGAGTAGGGGTTGCGGTCGGCGGCTTTCAGAGCAGCGGTGGCTTTCATGGCAGCAATGTCCTTTGCGGTAAACTTGCTTTTTCCGCTCTTGCGGCAGAACCACTTCATCAACGGCGTCATCTGAGCGTTCTCATAGTAGTCGGTCAGGCTTTCCACATCGGGACGGTGCGGCATGGAGAGGACAAACGCCCCCAGCATGGCGCATCCAATGATGTTCATGCTGAACCGATCACCTTTTTCAAATTTGGGCAGCTTTGCGATGATCTCTTTGTATTTCGGCTTGGCGGTTTTGGTGATCTGCTTTGCGGTAACTGCATCATAGCCCAGCACCGCCGTCAGCTGCGTCTGAAACGATCTGGCAAACACCGCCCACATGGCCATGGGCATCCCCGTCCAACGCATCTCACTTTGCTCCTTTCCATTTCGCTAACACCCGGCACATCCGTTTCTCGATGTCTATCCGGGTCTGGCGGCATTCCTTCGGATATTTTTTTGCTGCCTGAAACGCGAACTTCACAAATAGACCGGAGCCAACCGGCAGCATGATCTTCAGCATCCCCTCCGGGAAAACGAAGTGGGTGCCGTGGGCATAAACCATCGTCTCGATCTCACATTCATGCGGTTTTTCGGCAAGGCGCTTTTCCATCCGGCGGATATACTTTGCGGTGTCCCACAGCGCATCGTCCTCCGCGCCGATCAGCAGCAGCTTTCCCCGGATGTTTTCAACGGGAATGTATTCTTCCGGCTCGATCGGATGAGCTGTCTCGGAATCGTCAAACAGCTTGCGGGAGTTTACCATATCGCCGGCGCGTTTGCTCTCGGCGGCGATGCAATGCCAATAGTCGGGATGCTGATAGCAAAACGGCATATAGGGCAGCGGCTTGCCCCGGTAGGAGAACAGCGATTCACCCTCGACCGGCCACTCCTTGCAGCCGTCCCTTTTGCCCTGCAGAAAGCCCTGCCACACAAAGTCGCTGGGTGTCATGGCAATGGTCAGGGTGATATCCGGGAACATGGCAGCCGCTGTCAGCGCAAGCGTCCCGGTGGTCGATGCACCGGCAATGCCGATCTTTCTGTTACCGTTAGCTTTCAGCCATGAAATTGCCGTCTCCACACGCTCAAGCGGGTAATTATGATGTCCGTAATCTTTTTTCGCGGGCGACATTGTGAGCACGTTTACACCGCACCCGCAAAGCCATTTCACTGCCGAGCGCGCAAGCCGATCCTCCGGATCATCCCCGATCATCGTGATGACTGCACAGTCTGAACCGCCGGCACACGCCCAATACGCACCGTAAAAGCCATTGCGTTCCACATCAAAGTGCAGATGTTTCATGCTCTCCCTCCAAATTTGATCTTTACAATCTGCATTTTCATCCCGTTGTCCCCAATCCTTGCAAGGAATCGGAAAAAGCCGCTGACGGAAGGGTCTTTCAGGTCGCTGTAACCCAGCATATAGCCCCGGCTGGACACCTGCAGGCGGCTGTCCCATGGGGAAAGCTCACTTTTGGCATCCGAAACCGCGAAATATGCCCCCACATCCTTGATCTTTGCAGTCTTGAGCCATGTTTTTGCGATCATCTTCACCGCCGTGCGGTTGGCGGCATCAAAGACCAGCACACCGCCGGGGAATGCGTCCGCCATCCCCCGCACCAGTTCCCGGACCTGCTGGGTCGGGAAGTAATAGAACACCCCGGAGGCAAAGAACACCGCCCCGCCGGAGGCATCGATCTTGTCAAACCATGCGGGGTCTTTCAGGTCGCAGGGGATGTTTTGCTCTCGCTCCCCGGCGGGCAGCAGCTGCTGCCGCAAGGCAATCACATCCGGGAAGTCCAGATTGTAGATCTTGCAGCTGCCGTTGTCGCAGGCTTTGCCGGTGTTGTCCAACCCGCAGCCCAGATTGACCACCGCTGCGCTGGGGTGCGTTTTCAGGTATGCCCGCACCTCAAAGGCAAGGTCATTCTGCCGCATGGCCACCTCCAGCGCACCGAACCGCTGCATCAGACTGCGGGAGCTTTTCTCCGCCTCTGAAAAATCGTAGTCGATCTGGTCGAGCAGACGAACCGCTGTTTCATCCCGGTAAAGGTTCGGGTACAGCTCCGTACACAGCTTCCGGGAATACAGCGGGAGGATCAGCGTCTCCTGCACGGTGTTTTTCTCGATTTTATATTTCATGGGCCCCTCCCTCAGTGAAGAAAAATAGTCATAATTGCCGCCAGAACCATCGCTATGACTGCCATGCCCACCGTGCCGAATAGCCACTTTTTCTGCTTGTCTTTTGCAGTAATGTAGGGCTTCAGATCCTCTGTTCCGGGGATCGTCCATGCGTTCGTGTGCCCCACCCAGTAACCATCGATCAAAAAGCGGTCAATAAGATTCATAATGGACAAGATGACGAGCAGCTGCCAGAAGCCCACCGCAAAGCTGCGCGCACCGTTTATCCCATAGACACAGACCAGCACATAGCTGATATAGCCGGGAATGCAAACGGCTTTGAAAATCAGAGAATTGCGCTTGATTTTCTCGTGTGTTGTAAGTCCCAGCTTCACGCACCGCTGCTGCACCGCCGGGCTGTAAAGATGCACCATCCCAACAGCCCCTTTGCGGATGCCCACGGCACAGACGAGAACCAACAGGATTCCCAGCCCAAGACCTTCCAGAATCACCTGTAAAAGCATTACTTATTCCTCCTGTATCCGTTTTCATCCCGATATTCGGGATGTTCCTTTACGTATGGATCCTTATCGCCGCAGATGGTATAGTCGCATCGGCAGCCGTCCACACAGGTGGTCGTCCGCACGAGCTTGGCTTGGAGCAGTTCCATGGACGCATAGTCCACATTGCACAGGGCGGGCATAATGTCCGTAAATCCGAACCGCTTGGCAAATTCCGCCGCCGGGCACGCCGTAAATTCATAATAAATAGGCTTGTCGGTTTCATAAGGCGCAACCGACATCTCGTAATCGTGCCATTTGTCGCAGCCGCTTTTCGCACGAACAAACGCCTTGTACATCAGCTTTTTCCAGAATGGCTTGTTGATGTCAACGAATCGCAGCTTCCGGAAGGACGGCAGAATCAGATTTTCTTCTATCTCTTCCATTTCGCGGAATGTGACCACATCCCGGCACACATCGTAAAAGCACATGATGGCGATGCAGTCGTAGGTGCCGCCTACGCCGTTGTGAAAATTCTTTTTACCGCCGAGGTCGGTGCGCCACTTGGAAAGAAGCTCTGCGTATCTCAGCTGCACCTGCTCCCAGACCGCCTCGCGCTCCACCTCCGGATAGTGCAGAGTGATTTTCGCCAGAATTTCCTTTTTGCAGGGTTTGGAATATAGCACATGGCAGCTACGGTCAATTTGTAATTCGCTGTCCTTCATCTTCCCACGCCTTTCAGAAAACCGCTCTTTGCATTTTCTTCGGTGTCGTCCGATTCGTCGTAGGCATCATAGGATGCCGATGGGTCGTGGGCTCTTTTTTTGAAAGGCGAGCACAGCTCATTTTTGTGCGCAAAGGCAAACTCCATGTTGTCCGTCCAGCCGGTGTGGCCGGTAATAAACAGCGGATGCAGTCCGCGTTTTTTCAGCTTTTTCTCCAGCAGTGTCAGAGACTTCACTGCCAGCTTGTTATCCTCTGCCAGCGCAGAAATAAAGCTGTAGCCGCCGTCCGCGCCAAACCACAGCGTGTCGCCGGTAAAAAGGTACTTATCGTCAATGAGGTAGACCATATGTCCCCATGTATGACCGGGAACGAGAAAACACTCGATTTTGATGCCGTCAATGTCAAGTACCTGCCCATCGTGCAGCAGTACCTTTTCGTTGTTGATCGTGACCTGCGGCAATTTATAGAGATGATAGATGACTTTTCGCCGCACCTCGCCGGTGAGATACCGGTTCTCGATCTCGCCGATGTACAGCTTTGCATTCTGAAACAGCCCCGGACTGTCCGCCTCCACCGCACCCACATGGTCGGTGTCCTGATGGGTGATAAGGATATGGCGTATCGACTTCGGATCAATCCCAAGCCAGCCCATTTTTCCGGCAAGGCGGTCGTAGTTATATCCCGCATCGACCATAATGGTCGTATCGCCTTTGCGGTAGAAGAAGATATTCGCCACCCATTCGCGCACGCAGGCAACATTCTCGTCGATGCAGCCAGTGTTCAAAGGCTTGAAGATCTCCTTGCCCCGGTACATCCAGCTCATTGCTTTTCTTTGAAATTCCGTTGTCTTTTTCGACATGATCGCACCTCATTTCTGTGCTGTGATGCACAGCCAGCCCTTTTTGTTTTTGTGGCTCTGAATCTTACAGAATCCTGCCTGCGCCAGATATGCTTTCAGGGCAGTATCCGTGTAGATGGTCATCCCATTGATGATCTGTGTCCATTTGTCGTCTTTTGCGGTTTCGCCGTTTGCTTCATTGCAGATGAAAAAGACCCCGCCGGGCTTCAGCACCCGATAGACCTCTCTGAAATTCTGCACAAGTTCCGGCCAGAAATAGACCGTTTCAAAGGCGGTCACTACCTCAAACTGCTCCGGTCCAAACGGCAGTTCTGCCACACTTGCCTGCTGCACGGTACACCGTCCTGCCGCAATGGCACCCGCATTGACCTTTCGCGCTTTTTCTACGCTGACAGCCGAATAGTCGATGCCCTGCACCTTGCCTTTGGGGCACAGCTTCAACAGCGTTTTGATGTTCGCCCCGCCGCCGCAGCCGCAATCCAGCACCATGGCATCCGGGGCAGGCTGCAAAAAACGCAGCCCCCACGCTGCCATTGCGCTGTGGCCAACGTTCATCATGGCAACCATGATTTTCCCGCCAAGACCTACGGGCTTGCGGGTGTTTTCAAAAAAGGACATAACACCACTCTCTTTCTATTTACAGTTCACAATGCAATGCTTTTCACAAGGTGCGCCCATCGCTCCGGGTGGCAGGCCAGCAGTTCCTTGTGTCGTAAGTTAGATAATGCTAACTTTTTGCTCTATAAAAATCCGCTTTTCAGCGGTCCTTCTGCCAAAATAATACGCCCTGCGGTCGCCTCTGTCAAGAAGTTCAGGCATTTTCGGAGATTCCGAAAGAGATTTCGTTTTCAAGCCCCCCAACCGTCACCCCAGTGCCACATCCAGCACCATCATCACGCTGAAGCCTACCGCAAAAAACACGGTGCCAACGTTGGAGTGCTGCCCCTGTGACATTTCCGGGATCAGTTCCTCCACCACAACATACAGCATGGCTCCGGCGGCAAAACTGAGCAGATAGGGCAAAGCGGGCACCACGATGCCTGCCGCCAGAATCGTCAGCACTGCCCCGATGGGCTCTACGATGCCGGACAGTACGCCGCCCCAGAACGCCCGGCCTTTTTTCATTCCTTCCGCCCGCAGGGGCATGGAGATGATGGCACCCTCCGGGAAGTTCTGGATAGCAATGCCAAGAGAAAGCGCCAGCGCCCCGGCGGCAGTGATCTGAGCGGTCCCGGCAAGATATCCGGCATAGACTACGCCTACTGCCATGCCCTCCGGGATGTTGTGCAGCGTCACCGCCAGAACCATCATGGTGGTGCGCTGGAGCTGGCTTTTGGGGCCTTCGGCCTGCAAACTATTCTGGTGCAGATGCGGGATAAGATGATCCAGCAGCAGCAAAAACAGGATCCCCAGCCAGAAACCCACCGCCGCCGGGAAAAACGCCAGCCTGCCCAGATCTGCAGCCTGCTCCATGGCCGGGATCAGCAAACTCCAAACCGATGCCGCCACCATGACCCCGGCTGCAAAGCCGGTGAGGGCACGCTGGATGCCGTCGCTCAGGGACTTTTTCAAAAAGAATACACAGCCTGCCCCAAGACTTGTGCCCAGAAAGGGGATCAGGATCCCCCAGAATGCGTCTTGTATCATGTCGAACCTCCTTGTGGTTAAACATAACTAACTACATAAAAAGTATACTGCGCTCCGACAAAAAGGTCAAGGGCAATCCCGCATAATTCTAAGTGCCGCAGCCGCCGGAACGGTGCTCAAGCCGTCAGGCGGGAATTGTGCGGTGTTGCCCAAGGGCTTTGCGGCACCTTCTGCCAAAAAATTAACCTCCATAAACATTCCCACTTTTTCTTGACAAGGCTCTGCAGGCGTGCTATTTTAAGTTTCGTCAATTAGCTCATCCTAACCATCTGAGGGGCCTCGCCCCGCAGGTTTTTCTTTGCACGAAATGTTAGGCCGAGCTAACCGTGTATTTTCAAGCCAGAGACAGAGGTGTGTTACAATGAGATTGAAAAAAGTATTTGCAGGTGTCCTTGCGGCCGCCATGCTGGTGTGCGCTGTGGCAGTCCCGGCCTTCGCTGCGGAAGAGGTGGAGCAGGAGAACGGCCTGTCCTCCAGCTATGTCCAGATGAACATCCCTTACGCCGATTTCTACAAAGCTGCCGGTGTGGACAATGCATCTGAGATCGATGCTGTGACCAGCGCCACCAAAAACAAGACCCGTGCAGGCAAGCTTGCCGCCGGTTCCTACCATGTCAACGCCGACGGCACCGACATCACCGGCGTTTCCTTCCCGGTCAAGGTGCTGACCCCGTGGGCGCTGAAGAATGCAAAGCAGGTCACCGATGCCGACAGCTACGACATTACCGTTACCCTGAAGGGCAAGGAATCCACCACCACCTACACTGGCGCAGATGCCTTGTTTGAGAACGAGAGCTACGCTTACTACAAGCTCAGCGAGACCCCTGCCTGCTACATCACCGCATGGTATAACCTGCTGAGCGGCAAGTGGGAGTTTGGCAAGGTCCACGCCACCGAGACCACCGTAGAGGGCACCACTGTGGAGCTGAATACCAACGGTCACCACACCACCTACGAGATGAAGATCTCCGGTTTTGATCTGGACTACAAGGCCAACAAGGTCTACGGCGTAGTGCTGACCACCGCCGATGGCAGCGAGTACGGCCTGCATCATGTGACCAACATCTGGCATGGTACCAAGCTGGGCTTCAATGCCGATGATCCTTACTTTGCATCCATCATCGGTAAGACTGTTACTCAGATCACCTACTACACCGCCGACGGTGTGTATGTCCTGCCGGTCAGCGTGGCACTGTGAGGTCGCGGAAAACTGCCTGATCCAGCAAAATACAGTACAGAAAAGCAAGGTCGCTTGAAGCAGGCGGCCTTGCTTTTCTGTGTCAGGAGAAGATGGAATGAACAAAAAACAATACAATGCGCTGCTGCCGTGCTTTTTGCCCTGCCCCGCACTGTGCCGGTGCTGGCTGCTGTGCCGGAAAGACTGACAGCTGTGGTGGAACAGCCGGTGGAAGCCCAGAGCTGGGAAGTGGATGCCGTTTCCGGCGCTCCCCTCACGGCAGAAGGTCAAATATCTGCCGGTGGGATAGGACATTGTGCAAGCGCCTGTGGCTGCCGGTACTGGCGAAGGCGCTGCTCTTCTTCCTGCTGGGCTGCTGGCTGGGTTTCTGCCGGTTTATCTGAACCAAAAAAGGAGGCTGCCGCACGGTATTTGTGCAGCAGCCTCCTTTTGGCTGGGATGATTTGTCATTTTTACAGGGAATGCTTCTGCTCCAACAGATCTGTCATGCTGTGCAGACTGATGCCAAGGGTGGAAAGGTTATGCAGCATGGCGCTGGTAGCCGGGGGCAGGATGCCCAGTGCGCCCAGAAGGATGAGCGCTGAGTTGAAGCTGAGCACAAAGCGGTAATTGCTGCCCACCCGCTTTTGCAGGGCGTTGGCAATGGCTTTTAAGGTCACCAGCTCTTCCAGACTATCCGCACGAATGGTCACATCGGCGATCTCCCGGGCGATGGCAGCGCCGGAATGGATGGCAATCCCGATATCTGCCGCCGACAGGGCAGGCGAATCATTGATGCCGTCGCCGATCATCACCACCGTATGTCCCTCGGCCCTGGCATTGCTGACAAAGGCGGCTTTATCCTCCGGCAGCACCTCCGCAAAGCAGCGGTCTACCCCCACCTGCGCCGCAATGGCACGGGCGGTGCGGTCGCTGTCGCCGGTCATCATAACGGTCTGGGTGATGCCCAGTTTCCGGAGCTTATGCAGCACCTGTGCCGCCTCCGGGCGCAGGGGGTCTGCGATGCAGATGACCCCCGCCAGTACCCCGGACGCTGCCAGATACAGGTGGGAATACTGCGGGTCCAGCGCATCGAACTTTGCCTGTTCCTCTGCCGGGATGGTGCAGCCCTCGTCCTCAAAAATGAAGTGGGCGCTGCCAATGACCACCCGCGTGCCGCCTACCCGGCTGGCAATGCCGTGCGCCACGATGTATTCCACCTCGGAGTGCATCTCTTCGTGAGAGATCCCCTGCTCCTTGGCGGCACGGACCACAGCGTTTGCCATGGAATGGGGGAAATGTTCTTCCAGACAGGCGGCAAGCTGCAATACTTCCTGCTCCCCGCAGCCGGAGAAGGGCACTACCTGCACCACCTGCGGAGTGGCGCGGGTGAGGGTACCGGTCTTATCAAACACGATGGTATCCGCCTGCGCCAGCGCTTCCAGATACTTGCCGCCCTTTACGGTGATGTGGTATTCCCCGCACTCCCGCATGGCAGAGAGCACCGCAAGCGGCATGGAGAGTTTCAATGCGCAGGAAAAGTCCACCATCAGGATGGAGATGGCGCGGGTAACGTTGCGGGTAAAGGCATAGGTGGCCGCCGTACCGGCAAGGCACCACGGCACCAAGCGGTCAGCCAGCTGCAAGGCCCGGTTCTCGGTGCCGGACTTGAGCTTTTCCGATTCCTCGATCATGGCCACGATCTTATCGTAGCGGTTGGCACCACCCTCTGCCTTGGCCACAAGGACGCATTCGCCCTCTTCCACCACTGTTCCGGCGTAGACGGTGGCACCGGTGGTCTTGCGTACCGGCATAGATTCTCCGGTGAGGGCAGCTTGGTTCACCATGGCCTCCCCTTCCAGCACCATGCCGTCCAACGGGATCATGTTGCCGGAGCGCACCACCACTTCGTCCCCGGCGTGAACGCGGGTCAACGGCACCAGCACCTCGCCCTGCGGGGTGCGCACCCAGACCTTATCCACATTCAGCGCCATGCTGCGGGCAAGGTCGTCCAAGCTCTTTTTCCGCGTCCACTCCTCCAGCAGGCTGCCCACCGTCAGCAGGAACATCACCGAGCCTGCCGTGCTGTAATCGCCCCGCAGGAGGGAGGCGGTGATGCTGAGCGCATCCAGCACCTCTACTTCCAGCTTGCGGTGCAGCAGACAGCGGACGCCCTTCCAGATAAAGGCGATGGAGCGCCACACCGTGTATGCTGCCGCGATGGGCGCAGGCAGAAACACTTTGCGGAACGCCCTGCCTGCCACAAGGCTGACCATCTTTTCCTGATATTCCTGATTGATCTTCCGGCTGTCGTGGGAGGTGACCAGCACCTCTAACTCTTCGTTGTCAAAGCGGTAGGAGGCCAGCAGGGCGGCGGCATCCTTCCGGCTGCCCCGGTAGGTCAGCACCACATCTCCGGTGCGCTCGTAGACGGTGGCTTTTTGAATGTTGTCCTGCCCGTTCAGGTAGGCTTCCAGCACATCTGCCCGGTGCAGGGTCATGCGCACGGCGCAGACGTGCACCCGCATCCGTCCCTTTCCTTCATGTAAGATCGTACATTTCATTGCTTTTCTTACCCCTCTGCGTAAAAAAGAGCCGCCCAAGGGCGGCTCCGCTGCGTTGTATCACTGTGCAGTCTGCTCTGCGGGCTGCTCTTCAGCCGTATCCTCAATGACCTCCTGTGCAGCCTCGGCGGCGCGGCTCTCGTTGATGGCCTTTGCATCGGCAAGGATGTCTCCTGCCTCTTCCTGCACCTTGTTCACGGTCTGCATGGTGCAGTCCTTCATCCGCAGCACCGCAGCAGTGGTCTGGGTGTAGACCTTTTTGGCGTCCTTGCTGGACAGCACCTTGAAGCCGGCAGAGCCGAACACTACACCGCCCAAAAACAGTGCGAGCTTTTTTGTATCAAACATATTTATTCCTCGTTTCTGTGTTTCCTGTTTAAGCGCCCATGCCCTTGAGCGAGGGCAGGCTCTTTATCTTTGTATTATAGCACGCTTTCGGAGCTTTTCAATATTTTCCGACGATGTTAGGACGCATTAACATTGTTAGCAGCAGCTCGATATGGAGGATCATTTTGGTCATGCTCCCTTGCAGAAATTAGCAGACCGCAGTCTATAAAGGCAGCAGAAAACTAAAAAATCCGCCGAGGATGCCTCCCCAAAACGGGAAGGCTCCCCGGCGGTATTCGTTTATAGGTTGCATTGCAGTCTACTGGTCGTTTTTATGTGCGACAGCTTTCTGTCCGCATCAAAGGTATTTCCGCAAAGTCGGCACAAGAACATTCATATTGATCGGCTTTGCGATATGATCGTTCATTCCGGCATCCAGTGCCACCTGTCTATCTTCGGTAAAGGCATTTGCCGTCATGGCGATGATGGGGATATTTGCTTTTTGGGGGTCGTCCAGCCCACGTATTTTTCTTGCCGCATCGTAGCCGTTCATCACCGGCATCTGGATGTCCATAAGGATCAACTGATACGTTCCGTTTGCAGCCTTTTCCAGCATATCCACACATTCCACACCATCTTTTGCGCGGTCTACCGTACAGCCTTCTTCCTGCAGCAGCTCGGTGGCGATCTCCGCATTGAGGTCGTTGTCCTCGGTCAGCAGGATCCTTGTACCACACAGGCACTTTTGGTCCGAAGGGTTTGTTTCTCGTTTCGCCTGTGTTTCATCCTCGGACGCAATGCGGCAGGGAATGGTCACGGTAAACGTGGAGCCAACACCGATCTTGCTCTCCACTGCCACGGTGCCGCCCATCAGCCCGACCAGCTTTTTCACGATGCCCATCCCGATGCCGCTGCCTTCCACCCTGCTGACGGTGGATGTACGTTCCCGTTCAAAGGGTTCAAAAATGTGCTTCTGAAACTCCTGCGATATTCCGATGCCGTTATCAGCAACCGTGACCACCGTATCGCACCAGCCCTCTTTTTCGCCGGGCTTCTGCGTAACATTGCAGCGGATCGTGCCGCCGGCTCCCGTGTATTTGACTGCATTGCTGACAAGGTTCGTACACACCTCGGTCAGGTGCGGAATATCCGCATAGACATACGGATGCAGCAGATGTGTTGTCACCGTAAGCGTCTGCCCTTTGCTGTCTGCCTGATTCCGGAACATGGCAACGCAATTACGGAAATCCTTGTCGACATCCGAAACAGAATACTCCATCTCCGTCTTATCGTTCTCGATTCGGGCAAGATCCAGAACATTGTTCAGCAGCATCAGCAGGTTCTGTCCGCACACCTGAATGTTCTCCATGTAATTTTTCAGCTTTGCAGGGTCGTCCGAATGCCGGGAGGCAAGGTCTGCGTAACCGATAATGGCGTTCATGGGCGTGCGGATATCATGCGACATATTGAACAGGAAGGTAGACTTGGCGCGGTTCGCGCTCTCCGCTTTTTCCACGGCAACCTGCAATTTTGCATTCAGCTCCTGCGTATCGTTTGCGGCTTTCTTTGCAGCAGCTTCGGCTTTGCGCGCCTTCTGGAGCAGCTTTAAAATCGTGAGCAGAACAGCTGCAACCGCAATGCTGCTGACCAGCAGAACCATAAAGAAGTTATCCTTTATAAAATCGCTCAGGGTAACCTTCCGCGCGGAGCTCTTATGCATCGCCAGAGAGCTGGTAAGCATATTGGCTGGCATGGCCTTGATCGTTTTGTTCAGGATGGACAGCAGGCTGCGGTTTCCGCTCTTGACCGCAAAGCAGGAATTGGCAGGGTTAGGCAGCGGAACGCTGTAAAACCCATGATTCTTGCTGTATTTCGCCTCGCTGCTGACCCCTGTGACAAAACAGTCTGCCTGTCCGTCCTTGACCAGTTTTATCGCATCCTCCTGTGTATCGCAGTCCACGATTTCCCACTGCGGATAATAAAACGCAAGGTACCTTGTTAGGGAAATCTTGTTTTGGGGAACGGCAACGCGGTTCACTTGGTTTTCGATAAAGAGCTGTTTGTTCGTGACCACCATCATATTGGCGGTCCAAGTTGTGTTGGTTCTGGCAAGGCGATATTCTTCAGCCAGATTGGGACTCTGGTCGAAATGGAAGATCATGTCGATCTCGCCTGATTTCAGCGCATTGAGTTCCGCCTCTTTGTCGTCATAACCGACCAACTGAAATTCCAGCTCCTGATTTCCCAGACAATCTGCGGCAAACTGAATATAGTCCGTTATTGTTCCGGTAATCTCCCCGGTGGCAGGGTCATAGGTGCTGACGCCGCGATCACTCGTCAGAAAGCCCATCCGGATCGCACCGTGCTCTTTGAGCCACGCCTTTTCCTCTCCCGTAAGGATGGGCTTATAATCCAGCGAGAAATACTTTTTACACAGATCCGCCGTATAAAAAGGAGCCTCTTCGTCCAACGTGCTCATCGCATTGTCCAGTTCTTCCTTGAGATCCGGACGGTCTTTATTGAGCACATAGTAGATGCTGGATTTTCCCACGCGGGTTATAGTCGAGATGCCAAGCTCTGCCCAGTAGGATTCTTCCAGCGAAACAAAGCAGTCGATCTCGTGATTTGCCAGCTTTTGCTTCACATCCTCGTTGTTGGAGATGTTGACGTGCTGCGTTTTTATGCCGTGTTTTTCCTCCCATTCGGTCAGCATCACTTCCGGCTCCGTTCCCATCACAACGCCGATCTTTTTGCCGTCCAGTGTTTTGAAGTCAGAGGCGGAGATATCTGCGCGCGAAAGGTCGGCATAGAGGTAATATTTTTCCTCCCCCATCGGTTCGTCCGAAAACAGCATCTCCTCAGCGCGATCCTCTGTATAAGAAATACCGCCCATGATGTCGATTTCGCCGTTTTCAAGTTTTTCAAAGCAGTCTGACCAGTCGCAGGTCACATATTCGAACTGCCAGCCCGTATAGCCGGATAGTGTTTCCAGCAACTCGTAGCCGTAGCCCTTTCTTGCGCCCTTCTCATTGCAATAGTTGAAGGTGTCCTCAAACGAACCAACGCGGACGACCTTTACAGGGGCGGTTTCTGCGGCAGCCTTCACAGGGAGCACGACTGACAGCAACAGCAGCAGGCACAGCATCGCACAGACGCTTTTCCGCATCAGCGTCTGCATGGTTTCGCTCGTTCCAAAGTTTTTCATTTTTCCCAATCTTTCTCCGCCCCAGACGGTCGCAGTTTGAGTTCATTTCCGTACCGCCGATTTTAGATTTGATGCCGTTGATCCGCACATCGGTCCGGTCGATGGTATACACGATTTTGGGAATGATGTCTTTTCGTCCTTTTAACAAATTCGATCTTTTATCGTACATACCTTAAAATCGTTTTTATAACTTCATCCATCACGATCGGCTTTGACAAATGTGCGTTCATTCCTGCATCCAGTGATGCCTGAACATCTTCTGCAAATGAATTAGCTGTCATTGCTATAATAGGAATGTTTTTTCCATCTGGTCTGTCATTCATTGCCCTGATTACTTTTACAGCTTCATAACCATTCATTTCAGGCATCATGATATCCATCAGGATTACATCAAATGTGCCTTCCGGATGATTTCTGAAAATCTCAACAGCATTCTTTCCATCCACAGCTCTTTCTACATTCATCCCGAACTCTTCCAACTGCACGGTAGCAATCTCTGCATTCAGTTCATTATCCTCTGCAAGAAGGACATTCACACCTGTAAGATTTACCTTTTCAGAAAAACCTGTGTCTGACTTATTACATTCCTTATCTGTAATTTCCAAAGGAATATCCACAGTAAATGTAGTTCCCTCATGCTTTTTACTCTGAACGGAAATGGTTCCACCCATCATATATACATACTTCTTTACGATAGCCATCCCCAGTCCAACTCCATGGTACTGCGTTCTCACATCGGAATCTTCCTGTGCAAACTCCTCAAAAACTTCTTTTGTAAATTCCTCACTCATGCCAATACCAGTATCCGAAATGCGGTAACGCATATTTATATATCCATCCCCGCTCTTTTCCTGACACTGGGCTTCAAATGTAATCGTCCCTCCATCCGGAGTGAATTTTACGGCATTGCTCAGAATATTGACCAGCACATCACGCAGGCGTGCAGGATCCGCAAGTACATTTAGAATCTTTGCTTCTTCACGCTGAATCTTAAAGTTGATATCCCTGTTCGTAAGAAAACCTTTTGTAATATCCAATACAGAATCTGTAATGTTTTTCACATCCACCGGTACCGGATTGTAATTCACTTTTCCACTTTCGATGCTGGTCAGATCTAATATATCATTGATCAGCGACAGTAAATGCTCTGAGCTTTCGTCAATCTTTTCCAGACAATTTTTCACTTCGTCTGACGGATTGTTTTTCATTGCAATACCGGTAAATCCTATGATTGCATTCATCGGTGTCCTCATATCATGGGACATATGTGACAGAAATGCTGTTTTTGCCTTGTTTGCAGCCTGTGCATGCTCTGCCAGTTCCGCCATTTCCTCAGCTTTCTCCTGGGCCGCCTTCTGAGCTTTTTTTCTTGCACTGAGACGCACCATTATCACAGCCATAGCAGCCAGCAGCCATCCAAAAATAAGAAGAACCCAAACAGTAACAACGGGATGCAGACGGATCCCGTCAACAACTGTCAGCTCTGTTGCTTTGTATGTGGTATACTGTGCTGCAAGATCTTCAACAAGATTTTGAGGCATGGCATACATTGCTTTCGTCAGAATACCAGCCAGCGCATGGTTCTTCGTTGATGAAATCACCATGCGGTAGGTGAATGTAGGCTGTTCCAGCAGAGTATATGTCATGGTGCCCGTAGTGTCACTGTTCACAAACGCCTGTGCCATGTAA
>ERZ791842.47-NODE-47-length-141800-cov-8.34539_pt1 | contig 141800 bp, 127 predicted proteins | sample MGYA00509944_ERZ791842 | MGnify/ENA primary metagenome ERZ791842 (study PRJEB30046, sample SAMN00715263) | human gut metagenome | study: EMG produced TPA metagenomics assembly of the A metagenome-wide association study of gut microbiota in type 2...
GAGCCTGCTCATCCACATCATCACAGGAGCGCATCGGAGATTTGCTCGTCATGATATCCCATTTTTCAGGTGTGGAACGGAATACATTGACCTGCTTCTTATAAGGGCAGTGGGCATACAGGCAGGTGCGGAATTTGAAATCAGGCCGATAGTACGGACACAGCTTGCAGCTGTCCGGGGCACGGTCAGAACCTTCGCCAGCGGCGATCACATGGTGCATGGAGTGCTGAACATGGCGCAGGGCTTCGTTTCGCTTGTGGCTCACTTGGCATCACCTCGTTTCTCCAGCGGTGCCATCAGGTCTTTGTAGCAGGGAACCAGCACACAGGGCTTTGCCCGCTTGTAGGGGCATCCTTCGCACTTGCTGGGGCCTTTGGGCGGCTCGATCAGATAGTAGCAGTTCTCTTTACCGAGAACGCAGCCCTTCTTTCGGTTCTTCCAGAAGAAGCAGTGCCGGCAATCTGTCGGGCGGGAAGCGTGGTAGAGGATACCGTCCATCGTGACGGTCAGAACTTTTTTCATCGGTAAACCCTCCTTTGGTGGATTCGGGAAGTTCAGCCCGAAAACAAAAAAGCGCGTTCCTCTTTCTGTTCCGAGAGAACAGCGAGTGAACGCGCTATGTATGGAGAAGAGTGTTTTGCACGGTTTCTGGTAGGAATGTGAAAAATAGATTTACACAGTTTATCTTGTATTTACATGGATTTACAGGAAAGCGGCTACCAATTTTAGCAGAGAGCCGGAAAACAGAGTTCAAAAGGTGCTTTATGGGGCTTCATTAGCTGGAAACCTGATTTTATTAGCAGGAACCGAAAATTCTGCTAATGGCATTAGCTGGCTAATTTTGGTGATAGGTTCAAAATGAAAAATGCGAAGATCGTCTTTCACATGGAAAAATGACCTTCGCATTTTCATAAAGGGATACCCCAGACAGGATTCGAACCTGCGGTCTCCTCCTTAGGAGGGAGGCGCTTTATCCAGCTAAGCTACTGAGGCATATTATGTATTATCGTTGATTTTTTGAAATTCAACGCACTTGGAAACAAATGTGTGGAATGCTTTTCACAACGAAGTGACCGACTGCATTGCAACCGGGACGATGGTAAAGTTGTTGCATCAAAATTTGTTTGGAAAATCTCAATCCCCAGCCTTGCTTTTGATTAGAGCAATCACTTCTGCACCCAAGGTATCAGGTTGACCGAATTCTTAGGAGGGGGACGCTCTATCCAACTGAGCTACCGAGACACAGACCGATGCACACAAGGCGCACCGCCTATCTATAATACCGCATCGTGCGCATAAAATCAAGTTGAACCGATGAGGAAAATGGTGTATGCTATAAGGGAGAAAACGAAAGCGGCAGTGCAGGTGTGTGCTGCCTGCGGAGGAACGTATGAAAAAGCCATTCAAGAACCCATTCCGGCATCATCGTGCAAAGAACCGGAACAAACCGCGGGGGTACAGCCCTACCCAGATCATCTGCGTCAGTTTTGTGATCGTGATCGCACTGGGTACGCTGCTGTTGTCACTGCCCATTGCCAGCCGCTACGGGCGGATGCGGGTGATCGACGCCATGTTCACGGCCACCAGCGCCACCTGCGTGACCGGTCTGGTCGTGCGGGACACCTGGACCCAGTTCACGGTGTTCGGGCAGGCGGTGATCCTGGTCCTGATCCAGGTGGGAGGCCTGGGTCTGGTGACCCTGACCAGCTTTTTTGCGCTGGCCATGCGGCGGCGCATGGGCTTCCGGGACCTGCGAGTGCTGGGCGAGAGCGTGTCGGCTGATGGCTACGCGCAGGCCAAGGACGTGCTGCGTATCGTGGTGGGCCTGGCCGCCCTGTTTGAGGGCATCGGCATCCTGCTGCTGCTTTTTGCCTTTGTGCCGCAGTTTGGCCCGGAGGGCATCTGGATCAGCATCTTTACCGCCATTTCGGCCTTCTGCAATGCAGGCTTTGACCTGTTTGGTCAGTTTGGGGCCTATTCCTCCCTGGTGCCCTATGTCCACAACTACTATGTTCAGGCCGTGGTCATGTTTATGATCATTGCAGGCGGCCTGGGCTTTATGGTGTGGGTGGAGCTGATCCAGTACCCCAAAAAGCGCAAGTTGTCCCTCCACGCTCGGGTGGTGCTGATCTTTTCGGTGCTGCTGTGGGTAGGGGGTGCAGCCCTCATCGGCCTGATGGAGTGGAACAACCCCGCCAGCATGGGCGGCCTCAGCGTGTCGGACAAGATCATGGCGTCGCTGTTCCAGTCGGTGTCCACCCGCACGGCTGGCATGAACACCATTGAACTGGCGGCCTGCGGGCCCATCACCAAGCTGCTGATGAGCGTGCTGCAGTTCATTGGTGCGGCACCCGGTTCCACGGGCGGCGGCGTGAAGGTGACCACCTTTGCGGTGCTGTTCCTGACCATCCGCAGCGTGGCGCAGGGCCGGGATGACTGCGTGATCGCCGACCACCACATTGAGTCCAAAACGGTGTACCGTGCCCTGACCATCATCGTCATCGGCGCACTGGCTGCCTTTGGCTCGGCTGTGGTGGTGTACTACAACACCTCGGATGCGGTGTCGGTCATTGATGCCATCTTCGAGTCCTGCTCGGCCTTTGGCACGGTGGGTCTGTCGGTGGGCGTGACCGCCCGGCTGAAGGATGGGGCAAAGCTCCTGTATATGGCCGTGATGTTTATGGGACGTGTGGGCCCGGTGTCGCTGGCCATGAGCCTGACCGCCAAGCCGGACGACAACAAGCGCAAGATCATGCCGGTTGGCCACATCAATGTGGGCTGAGGCATTCTGCAAATCATGCAAAAATGGAGGCTGTCCGAATCCGGATAGCCTCCATTTTTGCTATATTGGACGATAAAATTACTCTGCGTACAGACTGATGATGTTCAGCACAATTTGGGTGCAGCGGTCCATGCGCTCCACAGTGGTGCACTCGCACACGCCGTGGAAGTTGAAGCCGCCGGTGCCCAGGTTGGGGCAGGGCAGGCCCATCCAGCTCAGGGTCGCGCCGTCGGTGCCGCCGCGCACGGGCACTTCTTCCGGTTCCAGCCCGGCCATACGGATGGCCTTGCGGGCGGTCTCTACCAGATGGAAATGCGGCTTGATCTTTTCCAGCATGTTGCGGTAGCTGTCCTTGATCTCCACTTCCACGGTGCCGTCACCGTACTTGCCGTTCAGATACGCGGCAATGTCCAGCAGGTTGTCCTTCTTGAACTGCAGCTTGGCTGCGTCGTGGTCGCGCAGGATGTAGCCCAGTTTGGCCTCGGTCACGTCGCCGTACATCTGGCACAGGTGGTAGAAGCCCTGGCGGCCCTCGGTGGTCTCCGGGCGTGCCATGACCGGCAGAGCGCCGTGGAACTCCATGGCCACGTTGGAAGCGTTGATCATGGTGTCCTTGGCGGAGCCGGGATGCACGGAGAAGCCATGGATGGTCACGGTGGCAGCAGCGGCGTTGAAGTTCTCGTATTCCACGGAACCGGCATCGCCGCCGTCCACAGTATAGGCAAAGTCGGCACCAAAGCCGGGAATGTCAAACAGGCTGGCACCCTCGCCAATCTCCTCGTCCGGGGTAAAGCCGATGCACAGCTTGCCGTGGGGCAAGCCCTTTTCCAGCACGGTCTCCACGGCGGTCATGATCTCGGCCACACCGGCCTTGTCATCGGCGCCCAGCAGGGTGGTGCCGTCGGTGGTGATCAGGGTCTCGCCCTTCATAGAGGCCAGGAAGGGGAAAGCGGAAACCTTCATCACCATACCGGTGGCGGGCAGGGTCACGTCACTGCCGTCATAGTTCTCGTGCAGGATAGGGTTCACGTTCTCACCGCTGGCATCGGGGGCGGTGTCCATGTGGGCGATGAGGCCCAGTGCGGGCTTGTCCTCGCAGCCGGGAGTGGCGGGCAGGCTGCCGTAGACGTAGCAGTGCTCGTCCACACGGGCATCCTCCACGCCCAGAGCCTTGAGCTCCTCCACCAGCTGGTGGGCCAGGTCAAATTCCCGGGCGGCGGACGGGTGCGTACCGGATTCGGGATCTGAGGTGGTATACACCCGGACATAATTCAGAAGTCGTTCATAAGCGCGCATAAGAGGCACACTCCTTTATCAAAATCAACGGCTGCCAAAAGGGCATCCACCTATTATCATACCTTTTTTTCTCCTTTTTTACAACCGTTTTGGGGCCACTGGACAAAAAAGAACCGCCCTCACAAGAGCCTTGAACAAAATTCATGGAGAAATCTCTGTTCCTCTGCAAAAAACGTGCTACAATGGGGCAGAATGAAGAAACCGGAGGAGAAAAATATGAGTACCAAAGTTTTTTTCTACACCCTGCGTCCCTTTGATGAGCAGGCCATCGTCAAGGACCTGGCCCAGCAATGGGGCGTGGAATACGGCTACACCGAGGCCTATCCCACCCTGGAAAATGCCCAGCTGGCGGCAGGGTACGACGCTGTTTCCCTGACCCCCTGCGACATGAGTGCCCCTATGGTCCAGCGGTTCCACGACCTGGGGGTCAAGGCCATCTGCTGCCGTTCCATCGGCTACGACCATGTGGACCTGGAAAAGGCCCGGGAGCTGGGCATGAAGGTGTCCAACGTGGACTATCCGCCCAACGGCGTGGCAAACTTTGCCATTATGCTGATGCTGATGAGCCTGCGGAAGGCTGGCCATATCCTGAAACGTGGAGAAGTGCAGGACTACTCCCTGAAGGGCAAGATCGGCCGGGATATTTCCAGCTGCACCGTAGGCGTTATTGGCACCGGCCGCATTGGCCAGACGGTGCTGAAGCATCTGTCCGGCTTTGGCTGCAGCCTGCTGGCCTACGACCTGTACCCCAACCAGGAGGTAAAGAAGATCGCTGAATATGTGCCCCTGGAGACCCTGCTGGCAGAAAGCGACGTTATCACCCTCCACACCAACGCCACCGAGGAAAACCACCACCTGCTGGATGCCGCTGCCTTTGCCAAGATGAAGCCCGGTGTTACCATCGTCAACACCGCCCGGGGCAAGCTCATTGACAGCGATGCCCTGCTGGCAGCCCTGGAAAGCGGTCAGGTGGGGGCAGCCGGTCTGGATGTGCTGGAAAATGAGAACGGCCTGTACTATTATAATCGGATGGGGGATGTGATCCCCAACCCGGAGCTGGCAGCTTTCCGGGCCATGCCCAACGTGATCCTGACGGACCACACGGCTTTTTATACCTACGAGGATGTAAAGAGCATGGTGCGTGGCGTGCTGGAAAGTGCCGCCGCCTTTGCCGAGGGCTCGCCTACCCGGCATGAGGTGACCAACCGCTGAGAAAGGCCTTTTCCCCAAAAAGAAAAATCGGACAGACCAGGGTCTGTCCGATTTTTTGCTGTTTAAAAGGATGCGGATGTAGATCAGCCAGCCAGAGCGGCAGAAACAGCGTCCTTCACGCCGTTGGTGGTGAGGGTTGCACCGGACACGCCGTCGATCTCGGCGCTGTTGGCAGCCACAACCTGCTTAGCCAGCTCCTCCAGAGCGGCACCGCCGATGCTCTCGGTCTCGCTTGCGCCCTCCAGCTTGCAGTCGGAGACAGTGCCGTCAGCTTCCACAGTCAGGGTGGCAACGATGTCGCCGCCAAAGCCCTTGCCGGTGCCGGTCTTGGTAACGCTGGAAGCAGCGGTGGACTCGGTCTTGCCGCCGCAGGCCACCAGAGAGGCACCCACAACGAGGCTCATGGCCACAGCAGCGGCCAGCTTACGAATGGTCTGGTTCTTCATTCTTCATTTCCTCCAAAATAAAAGATGATTCATACGTTTGACCTGAAAGGTGCGTGCAATTCAGGGATTATATTAAAGTACCATACAAAAGCGTGGTCTGTCAAAAGGAGGGCTCAACTTGGCATCAATTGGATAAAAGAATGTGGAGCTGTTGCTTTTTGTCAACGTGAGGCAGAAAAAGCTGCCCCACCGGTGAGGGTGGGGCAGCCGTTTGCAAGGGGGAGGGGAGAGGTCAGCCCAGGCTCACGCCCATGCGGCGTGCCACGGTGAGCAGCTCGCAGCCCTCGGGTACGTTGCGGGTCTTGCCGGCGATGTCGGCCAGACGGTTCTGGGTCACGCGGCCGTTCACCATGGCCACGGTCACGCCGTAGCGCTCGATCTCCACCAGCTTGGCGGCATAGCTGCCGAACTCGGTGGCCAGCACGCGGTCGTAGGCGCTGGGGCTGCCGCCGCGCTGCATGTGGCCCGGGATGCACACACGGGTCTCCATGCCGGTCTTTTTCTGCACGGCCTGTGCGATGCGGTTGGTGGCGGTGGCACCAAAGCCCTGCTCGGCACGCTTGGCCATCCAGTCCTTACGCTTCATGCGGGCTTCTTCCACGTTCATGGCACCCTCGGCCACGGCGATGATGGAGAAGTTGGAGCCTCTCTTGGCGCGGCGCTCCACGGCCTCGCACACGCGGTCGATGTCGTAGGGCATCTCGGGCAGCAGGATGATGTCGGCACCGCCGGCAATGCCGGAATACAGAGTCAGCCAGCCGGCCTTATTGCCCATGATCTCAATGCACATCACGCGGCTGTGGCTGCCGGCGGTGGTGTGGATGCGGTCGATGACCTCCGTGGCAATGTCCACAGCAGTGTGGAAGCCAAAGGTCACATCGGTGCCAAAGATGTCGTTGTCGATGGTCTTGGGCAGGCCGATGATGTTGAGCCCTTCCTGCGAGAGCAGGTTGGCTGTTTTGTGGGTGCCATTGCCGCCCAGGCAAAGCAGGCAGTCCAGCTTGGCGTCCTTGTAGGTCTTTTTCATGGCGGCCACTTTATCGACGTTGTCATCCTCCACCACGCGCATCATTTTAAAAGGCGTGCGCTTGGTGCCCAGGATGGTGCCGCCCAGGGTCAGAATGCCGCGGAAATCGTCCTCGGACATCTCCTTGTAGTCCCCGTTGATCAGGCCGCTGTAGCCGTTCAGGATGCCGACGATCTCCACGTTGTCACCCATGCGGGCGTACAGTGCTTTTGCTACACCGCGGATGGTGGCGTTCAGGCCCGGACAGTCGCCGCCGGAGGTCAGGATACCAACACGTTTTTTCATTCAAAAGCCCTCTTTCCTCTGAGCTTCAGGGCCGCTGACCCTGAGCACACTATTTATAGTATAAGAGTATTCCGAATGAGGGTGGGTGTCAAGCCATCTGGACAAAATTTTACATGCTGCCGTGCTGCAAAAGCGCCTGGCAAAAAAGTTTGCGGAAAAAGCAAAAAAGTGGTTGACAAGGACACACTCTTCGGGTATAATATCCCTTGTCAGCAGCGCCGAACCGCTCCTGACAAACCGAATAATGGGGATTTGCATAGTGGTAGTGCGGTAGACTCTGACTCTACTTGTGGGAGTTCGATTCTCTCATCCCCAACCAGACCGCAGCCCAATCGGCTGCGGTATTTTCGGGGCATAGCGCAGTTGGTAGCGCGCCTCGTTCGGGACGAGGAGGCCGTGGGTTCAAATCCCGCTGCTCCGACCAAAAAAGACCAGTACACTTTGTGTACTGGTCTTTTTTCGTCTTCACAGCGGGATTTGAAAGAGCACGGGCCGCGCCGCAGGCGGGGCAATCAAAAGCCCAGTGGGCTTTTGATTAGTGCGAGGGTCCCACCCGATAGGAATGTCTACAGGGGTGCATGCTGCAGGAGCAGCGGGATTTGAACAGGGCGGCGGCATGAAATGCCGTAAACAAAGCCATAGCATGGCTTTGTTTAGCCCGCGGGTCCCAACCAGTAGGAAAGTCTACCCAGGGAGAAGTCGTAACACATTCGTGTACTGGTCTTTTTTAATCTCCGCAGCGGGATTTGAAAGAGCACGGGCCGCGCCGCAGGCGGGGCAATCAAAAGCCCAGTGGGCTTTTGATTAGTGCGAGGGTCCCACCCGGTAGGAATGTCTACAGGGGTGCATGCTGCAGGAGCAGCGGGATTTGAACAGGACGGCGGCATAATCGTCCTTCAGGTAAGGGTAACCGACCGTTTTGGAGAGGAAACCGGTGCCGCCGCCAAGGATGAGATGTGGGGTGTCCGGAATGTTTGCGACGGGGTGGCCCTGCGGGAAGTGCGACAGGAAGGCATCCTGATAAAAGCGGCTGAACTCGGCGATGGCTTCCAGCAGGGCATCCTTTGTAATGGGATGGGCATACCGGTTGAGAATGCTCTGGTCCAGCGTCAGCCGGCACCGTCGGTCACGCTGGCCTTGGTCTGCTCGTAGGCCTGGCCAAAGCTCTGGTCCAGCTCGTCCAGCGGGTAGGTGCCGCTGTGCAGGCTGGCGGTGTAGCGGTCGAATTTGGAGACCGGGATCCAGGCAAGCTTTTTGACCGCTTTGCGCTCAACGGTGGAAAGCTCGGCAGGGGATGTGGATGCGGCGATCGGCTTGGGCAGGTAAAAGGAATCCCCCCGCCAGGGCATGGCATTGCTGATGCGCAGGGCGTCCGTATCGGCAGAGATGAGAAGCTCCTCCAGTGCGGCGGTCTGCTTGGCTGCGGCGCGGATGGAATAATGTTCGTTGAACATTGCGATGCCCGCGCTGATGGTCAGCGCCCCGCAGGTGTAGCTGCGCAGGTGCTTCTGGATGCGCAGGGCGGCCTGCAGGGTGTGGTTCCAGGCACCGACCAGAAAGACGTCGTCGCCGCCGGCGTAGACGATGCTGACCCAAAGCCCCTGCAGCAGGCCGTTGATGTGGTACTTGAAGAACAGCGACATCTGCCGCGAGAACGCTGCGGCGCGGAACAGGTTGATGGACGGGCTGAGCGTCCGGACCAGCCGGTTCTTGGTGTAGGAGCGCACAGCGTCGGCGCAGAGGGCGGAGTCGTTCGAGAACGAAAGGAACCGTACTGGCAAAGCAGCTGGCCGCCTATGAGCTTGCCATGCTGGGGGTGCCGGACGGGACAGAGATCACGGTCCAGCCGCTCGACGAGGACCGGTTGGGCTACTACTTCCAGCCGGTGGAGATCGATGCCAGAGCCTATGCAGCAGAAGAGACCGAGCGCCTGCAGGGGCTGATCGACAAAGAGCTGCAGAAAGAGACCTGACAAGAAAAGCAGAGCGTCCCGCAGAAGGGGAGCGCTCTGCTTTTTCAATATTCCCGAAACGTCGGTTCTGCGGTATAATGGAGCCGGATGGGCCGGCCTGCCGTGTCGGACGCGGACCGGAAACGAAAGGAGCTCTTGTTTATGGAAAAAACGCTGCGCAGCTGCGCGGATCAGATCGTGGAAGCCAGCATCCGGGCGGTTCTGCCGGACGAGGCCGTCCGCCGTGCGCTGAAGGATTTTCACCCGGAAGGGCGCACGGTGCTGGTGGCCGCCGGAAAAGCCGCATGGCAGATGGCACATGCTGCCGTTGCCGTGCTGGGGCATGTGGACGGCGGTGTGGTTGTGACCAAATACGACCATGTAAAAGGGAAGATCCCCGGTGTGACCTGCTGCGAGGCAGGCCACCCGGTGCCGGATGCCAACAGCTTTGCCGCCACCCAGAAGGCGCTGGAGCTGGTGCAGAACCTGCAGCCAGAGGACACGGTGCTGTTCCTGCTTTCCGGCGGCGGAAGTGCACTGTTTGAAAAGCCGCTCATCCCTGCAGAGGAGCTGCAGGACATTACGTCCCAGCTGCTGGCCAGCGGCGCGGACATCGTGGAGATGAACACCATCCGCAAGCGTCTGTCCGGCGTCAAGGGCGGGCGGTTCGCGCAGGCTTGCGCCCCGGCACAGGTGTTCAGCATCGTCCTCAGCGACATTCTGGGCGACCCGCTGGATATGATCGCCAGCGGCCCGGCGGTGCCGGACACCTCCACCTGCGGGCAGGCGATCGCCATTGCTGAGAAATACCACCTGCGCCTGTCGACCGCGGCACAGGAGCTGCTGCGGCAGGAGACCCCCAAGGCTCTGACCAACGTGACCACCCGCATCACCGGCAGTGTGCGGGAGCTGTGCACGGCAGCCGCTGCGGCCTGCCGTGCGCTGGGGTATGAGCCGGTGCTTCTCACCGACCGGCTCTGCTGCGAGGCGCGGGAGGCGGGCAGCTTCCTTGGTTCGGTGGTCCGCACCCATGCGGGCGGAGGCCGGAAGCTGGCTTACATTGCAGGCGGCGAGACCGTGGTGCACCTGACCGGCAAGGGCCTGGGCGGGCGCAACCAGGAACTGGCCCTTGCGGCGACTCCTGCGCTGGCCGGGCTGAAACACTGCTGTGTGTTCTCGGTGGGCAGCGACGGCACCGACGGCCCCACCGATGCCGCCGGCGGCTATGTGGACGGCGAGACGGAAGCCGCTCTTCGCGCAGCCGGGCGGGACGTGTACCGCACCCTCGCCGACAACGACGCCTACCATGCTTTGCAGGCGGTGGGCGGGCTCATCCGCACGGGCGCTACCGGCACGAACGTCAACGACGTGGCTGTGGCGCTGGTGGAGTGAACACCGGGGTCACGCCTGGTTCCGCAGGGGCAGCTCCGGCAGAAGCGCCCGGTCTTTCGGCTTGCAGAGGATGTGATACTGCACCATCGTCTGAAAAAATAATCCGCACACCGTAAAAGAATAGAGACTTGATTCGCCGTTTCAGCTACGAAACGGCGAATTTTTTGTGAGAGAAAATACCCCCGGCACAAACAGAGCTCTGGGGTTGCTCTGTCTATGCCGGGGGGATATTTCAGGCGGCTTTTGTCATTTCTGTTTGCGTTTTCTGCCGGAGGCCAGCAGGCCGATGAGCAAAAGCAGCAGCAGCGGCACGGCCAGCAGCGGCGCAATGAGGATGGGCTCAATGCGGGTGGCGTCAGCCGAAACGCGGATGCGCTTGAGGTTCTCCGGGGCGGTGACGCGGTGGCCGCGCACCAGCAGCCGGTGGGTGTTGATGCCGTAGGGGGTGCAGGTCATCAGGGTGACGTAGTCCTTGCCGTCCACCACTTTCAGTTCGTCCACCTCGGTGGGCAGCACGATGGAGATCTTGTCCACCTCGTAGGTCAGCTCCCGGTCCAGCACGGTGATGGTGAAGGTGTCGCCCACCTCCAGCCGGTCCAGATGGGTGAACAGCTTGGCGCTGGGCAGGCCGCGGTGGGCCGAGATCACGGCGTGGGTGCTCTCGCCGCCCACCGGCAGGCTGGTGCCTTCCAGATGGCCTGCGGCCACCTGCAGCACGGCGTCGCTGGTGCCGTGATAGATGGGCAGCTCCACCCCGATGCGGGGAATGGTGATGTAGCCCATGATGCCGGTGCCGGTCACGTCCAGCGTGGTGCTGTAGGTGGAAAAGCGGTCGGCGTGGTACAGGGCATCCGGGGCGGCGGCGATCTTTTGATTAAAGACGTCGGCGGCATCAAAATAGGCCGTGTAGTCGGCGTCGGACAGGCCGTCCACCTGTTGGGCGTAGCTGTTCACAACCCTGGTCTGGTTGCGCTGGTTGATGTAATCGCTGATGGTAGGGTAGAGCATCACCGCAAGGCCCACAAAGAAAATGAGGACGAGCAGGATGGTGCCGGAGTGCTTTTTCATGGCAAGGCCCTCTGTGCTGTGAAAAAGGAGCGGAGGCGAGTTGGTCGCCCCCGCTCCGGGTGTTTTCAGGGATGGTTGCTTAGTTCTTGTGCTCCATGCGCTTCTTGGTGACCAGCAGCACGACTGCTGCCACCATCAGGCCGCCGCCGATGACATAGAACAGGGTAGTGCCCATGCCGCCGGTGCTGGGCAGCACGGTGCCGGCGTTGTTCTCAACGACTACACCGCCATTGCCCTCGGCCCAGGTGGTGGCACCAGTCTCCAGAGTGGCGTTCTGAGAACCATTGCTGAGCTTGACTTCCTGACGCTCGGTGAGCTTGTTGTAGCCATCAGGAGCAAGGGTCTCATCCAGCCAGTAGTTGACCTTGTCCAGGCCGGAGATGTGGACCTTGCCGTTGACTACGATGGTATCGGTAACATTCTCGCCGTTCTCGGTGTCCAGAGCCACACGGTAACTGCCATCCGCATTTTTCACAAACCGAAGGGCTGTATCGCTGGTTTTGGTTTCGTACAGCTTGAACTTAGCACCGTTCAGCAGGGTGTGGGTGCCGTCCTCGTTTGCCGTGCCGTCCACCTTCACCAGGTCGAACTCGTGGGTGTAAGTGGTGGTCTCCTTGTTGACGGTCTGCTTGTTGCCGTAGTGCAGGGTTGCGCTGTTCTTGTTGCCAGCAACAACGGCGTCCTTGTTCAGGGTAGCGGTGTAGGTCACAACGATCGTCTCATCGACCTTGCCTGCAACATAGCTGTCGTTGAAGGCGAGGGTGAAGGTGGGGTCGCCTTCCTTTTGCTTGAGAGTCAGTTTGGCATTGTTGTCGTTGAGAGCCACGCCATCGACCTGGATGCTGCCAGAACTAAAGCTCAGGCCAGCATCCATGGTATCGGTGACCACATAATTCTTAGCACCGGCTTTTACATGGATGGTGATCTTGAACTCCACGGTATCACCGATCTTGGCGTCGTTGGTGGTATCCCAGGCATCACCGTTCTTGACCTCTTTCTCGATGGTGGGCTGGCCGTTCTTCTCCGTGATGGTGACATTGGGCTTGGTGGTATTCAGGCCGCACAGAGCACCCAGAGAGCTGTCCACCAGATAGTAGCCCAGGTCCAGGTTGGGGAAGATAACATCGCTTCCGGTGCTGGTCTGAGACTCAGCAGCAGCGGAAACCTTGTTTTCGGTAGCCCACTTCAGGGCCAGCTTGGCAAATTCTGCTTTGTCAGAATCCTGGCTCTTTGCGGCATTCCAAGTGGGGTGGCCGTTGGTCAGGTCGATGTAGTCCTTGCCGGCACCCGTCTTGAAGAAATTCTCCCAAGCCGACTCTACGGTGTAGGAATAGGTCTTGCTTTCAGCGTTGTAGCTGTCCAGCTTGAACATGCGGTAGATGGTGTAGGTCTCACCACTTACAGTGCCGTCGATGGTGATGGAACCTTTGGTGGCATTGGTCTCTGCAAAAGCAGGCACGGCCATAGCCAGCACCAAGGCTGCTGCCAGCAGGGCAGCAAACAGTTTTTTGAACGTCTTTTTCATGAGGGGATGATTCGCTCCTTTCCAGATGGGGGAAATTTATGCACACAACATTGCTTCGGAGGCGGGACACATTCGCCCGCTCCGCAGGCACAAATCAGAATACCGCAAGGCGGTTCAGCGGCCAGATGCGCAGGAACACCCGCCCCACGACCTGGCTTTTTTCCACGCAGCCGATCACACTGCTGCGGCTGTCGATGGACACCGAGCGGTGGTCGCCCAGCACAAAGTACCGGTTCTCCGGCACCTGATAGGGGAACCGGATGTCACATTCGCCCAGTGCCAGCTCGTCCACATAAGGCTCGTCCAGCACAGTGCCGTTCACGGTCACATGGCCGTCCTCGTCCATGGAGATCACGTCACCGGGCTGGCCGATCACACGCTTGAGCAGGAGCTTGTTCTGCCAATAAAAGCCGCACAGGTCGCCGGTTTTCATGCTGTCGGACTTGACCAGCAGCAGAATGTCCTTATCTTCCAGCGTGGGGTTCATGCTGTCGCCGGACACCTGCAGCACCGGCAGGAACAGGGTGGCCAGCAGCACGGCCACAGCGGCCACCACCACCAGCGCATAAATGGTGCTGCGCAGTACCCGTCCGTACCGGCTGCGGTAGGCCAGACGGTCGCGCTCGGCCTTTACCTCCTCTGTGGAGGGGATGGCCGTAAATTTGATCTCGGTTGATTTCATTTTACCTTGCCTTCTTCCGGCAGGATGTCGGTGTCGCAGCGGCTGCGCAGCAGCTCACGGGTGCTCTGCTCAAAAGCAGCCCGCCGTGCCGCGATCTCCTGTTCCGTTTTGGCCCGCAAGGCGGCACAGTCGGCCTCTGTCTGGGCACGCTTGTGCTCTGCTGCCTCGGTCAGGGCGTCACATTCCCGCTTGGTCTGTGCCTTCAGCTGTTCCGCCTCGGCCCGGGCCTGTGCCAGGATCTGGTCCGCCTCGGCTTTTGCCTGCGCCTGCAGGGCGTCCCGGTCGACCGACCGCACCGAAGCCAGATAGTCATCGGCGGCTGCCTGCGCAGCGCGCTCCTGCTCCAGCAGCTCGGCCGGGGGCTGCCTGCGCAGCCTCAAACACATGGTTCAGTTCCAGAGCGGCCTGTGCAATGGACCCGGCACTGTCCAGATGGATCTGCCGCTGTTCCAGTTTGGCGGTCAGATCTGCATTTTCGGCTTTGAGCTGATCTTCGCTCTGCTTGAGCGCAAAGATGATCTCGACCAGTTCAGTGCGGCGCATATGCCGCAGTTCACGGTCTGCCATAACGGCACCTCCGTATCAAAAGCGTTGCAGGGCCGGTACGGGCCCTGCTGCGCGAAAAAGCGATTTTCGTACAGAAATTCGTCAAAACTCCGAACATCCACACATACAGCATTCTACCAGACGAAATGCAACAAAACCATAACAAAAATGGCGTTGCAGTGGGTTCTCAAAAAATATTTTTTGAAAATCGCGCACAAAATCCTCAGGCTGCGCAAAAAGAGCACCCTGCGCGGAAAACAGGGTGCTCTTTTTGCGGCAGAATGTTTACTTCTTGATGAAACCGCCCAGCAGATTGTTCAGCTCAACGACGGACTTGTAGATCACATTGATGTTGTTGATAATGGAGCTTGCACCGGAGAAGATGCGGGCCAGCTGGTTAAAGACCTGACCCACGTTCAGGAATGCCTTGTAAGCGTCGCTGTCGGCAATGGTGGCACCGCCGTCCAGATAGGTCATCTCGTTTTCGTCGATCACGGCATAGCAGGCGGGCAGTTTCATTTCGGTCATCATAATGGGAATTCCTTTCTTTCGTAAAATCAGCGCATGTTTTTCCAAAATGTAAAAATCAGACGGCGGCCACGACCACCAGCGTGACCAGAATGCCGGCCACCAGCAGGGTGCCCAGATGCTTCTGCAGGGCAGGACCGCCGGTCATGGGCGGGGTAGGAGTCGTGGGACTGGCGGAGCTGGACTTTGCGGTCCACTGGGCGTAGATGGTGGTGTCACCGGTGAACACGGTAGCGGTGGTGATCCGGCTGCCGCCCACCGGCTCGGTGTACCAGCCGTTGAAGGTGTAGCCGTCCATCGTGGGAGACTCCGGCAGGGTGGTCAGTTTGCCGTCCAGATTGGTGGTGACCACCACGGTGGAGCTCACACCGCCGCAGGCGTCCAGACCGATGGTATAAAAGGCGTCCTCTTTATTTCCTGCGGCAAAGGCGGCAGGCACTGCCGCACACAGCAGGCTGAGCAGGACCAGACAGAGTGTCAATGCTCGGAAGATTTTTTTCATAAAGTTCCTCACTTTCCCGGGAGTAACCGTGCCCCGCAGCGCTTGCGGTGCCTGCCCGGCGGGGGCGGCATTCCGGCACGGCCTTGAATGACTGAGCACCCACAGCGTACCACAACCGCAACAGTTTGGCAAGGTTTTTCAGCGAATCCCCAAAAATTTTTCAGGAAAGAAGATCTGCCTCCGCGCGGAAGAAAACATGCCGGTGCCTCTTGTGAAAATCCGGAAAATATGATATACTGTTTTGCACGATGCGCCATCGCCAAGCGGTAAGGCAGGGGACTTTGACTCCCCCATCGTAGGTTCGACTCCTGCTGGCGCAACCAAACGCCCCGGAAGCTGGAAGGCTTCCGGGGCGTTTTTTGCTTATTCGAGAACCGGTCAGCGGCGGTGGATCTTCCGGGTGGGGCGGCGGTGGTTCCTGCGGTTGAGCAGCAGCCAAAGCCCGTAGATGGCGGCGCTGAGCACGCTCAGCACGATGACCACTTTCAGATACAGGCTGCCCAGAAATTCGCGGATCTTGGCCACGGTGAGCAGCAGGGCGTTCTGATCCACATCCTGCCCGGCAATCAGGTTCACCACGCCGATGGTCTCGCCCGCCAGCTTCAGCTCCACGGTGCCCACCACGTCGCCCTGCCGGATGGGCGCACAGACGTAGTCCGGCAGGTGGAAATACTTCTGGGTCACGCTGCCGTCGCCGGTGGAGGGCAGCAGGGTCATCATGCTGTCGGCCGGATACAGCTGCAGGGTGTCGGTGTCGGCGGAATACTTCACCGGGATCTCGGCCAGCGCCAGGTCGGTGTCCAGTGCGGCCTGGATGGAAAAGGTGTCGAACACCCAGTCGATCAGCCGCACCGTCTCATACAGGGCCGGGCGGCGGTTGGCGTAGCCGAAGGTGTCGCAGGTGTCGGGGCTTTGCATCACACAGAAGATATAGGTGGCACCGTCCTGATTGGCCCAGGAAACGTAACTCTGGTTTCCGCTGTCCTTCTTGTAGGCGGTCACGTCGCACATGCCGCCCTGCATGGCGCTGCGGTAGTAATTGCCGCCGCTGCTTTTGCTCAGGGCTGCATTCTGGCTGACCAGCACCGACGGAGACCGGTGCTTCTCCTTGGCCGGCATGGTAAAGGTGGGCACGCCGGAGATCTGCACAAAGGCGTCAAAGCTCATCAGGTAGCGCAGGATCAGGTACATGTCCACAGCGCATGTCACGTTGCCAGTGTCGATGCCGCAGGCGTCCGTCCAGGTGCTGTTCGTGGTGCCGATGCGCTGAGACAGGGCGTTCATCTGGCTCACCCAGCCGTCCAGATCCCCGCCCGACAGGGTATAGGCAAGGCCCATGGCAGCTTCGTTGGCGTTGCGGGTGACCATGGCGTACAGTGCTTCGCGGTAGGTGAAAGTCTCGTTGGAGCGCATGTCGGCGTTGCTGGTGTTGTGCACATAGTCCGAGATGGCAAACGGCATCTGGAAGGTGTTGTCCAGCTGGTCGGCATAGTTGGTCAGCACCAGTGCGATGGTCATATACTTGGTCAGGCCACCGGCGGACACCTGTTTGGTGCTGTCCTTTTCGTAGACGATGATGTTGGTGTCGGTGTTCACGATGTAGGCGCTCTGGGCCTGCACCTGATAGACGGGGGAGGGGTCGAACATGGCACCTGCCGGCAGCACCAGGCAGCTGAGCAGGAGTGCAAACGACAGGATCAGTGCAAAAATACGTTTCATGTGGACAATTCCTTCAAAAAGCGATAAACTATACGAAGCAATGCGCACCGGCAGCGGTACGCAGAAAACACAAATGGAACAGCAGACGCTGTATACTTTATAATAACAGGTTTGCCGGGACGTGACAAGGGCTTTGCGGCTTTTGGCTGCGGTTTTGCACGCTCCGGCACAGGAGGACGGGAATGGTATATCTGACAGGCGACACCCACGGCGATCTGGACCGGTTCCGGCACGGGCGGCTGCGCTGGCTGGGCAAACGGGACATCGTGGTGGTGCTGGGCGATTTCGGCTTTGTGTGGGACGGCAGCGCAGAGGAACAGAAAAAGCTGGACTGGCTGCGAAAGCGGCCGTATACCCTGCTGTTTCTGGACGGTTCCCACGAGAATTACGACCTGCTGGCCCAATATCCGGAAACAGAGCGGTTCGGCGGCCGGGTGCAGAGCCTGGGCGGCAATGTCTACCATGTGTGCCGCGGCAGCGTGCTGGAGCTGGAGGGCAAAAAGTACCTGTGCTTCGGCGGGGCCGAAAGCCCGGACCGGGAGGAACGGGAGCCGGGCGTGAACTGGTGGAAGCAGGAGATGCCCTCCGATGAAGAATATGCGGCCTGCGAGCAGGACCTGGAAGCCTGCGGCTATCAGGTGGATTATGTGCTCACCCACGACGCGCCAAGCAGATTCCTGGATTTTACGGTGCTGGCCAGCGGCGAGACCAACCAGCTGCACCAGTTCCTGGACAAAATTCTGTTGAAGCTGACCTATGAAAAATGGTTCTTCGGCTGTTATCACCGGGATGTGCAGCTGTCCACCAAGAGTCGCTGCGTGTTCTGCGACGTGATCCCCATGGGGGACCGGCACGCAAAGCGGCTGTTTCGCCGATAGGAGGTATAAAATGCAGGTCACAGTAAAACTTGCTACCCGGGAGGGCGCTGCCCATATCAGCGGCATTCTGGCGGGCTTTACCCTGCTGGCAAAGCGCGGGGAACTGACTTTGCGGGTGTTGGACGCGCGGCAGGGCAGCCCCATTGCCCGGGAGGCGCTGCTGGAAACTGAAATTGACGGCCGCACGGTGGTGTTTGATCTGATGGACGGCTACTTCTACAACGACCCGGCGGCGGTGCAGGCGCTGTTCAGCCGGGCAGATGTGGTGTTCAAGCGCTCCTTTTCGGCTGAGAAGAACCGGCAGTTCCCAGGAGATATCTCCGCAAAGCTGCGGCCGCTGGGTCTGAACTACTACGTTACCTGTCCGGGTTCGCCGTTGGATGCGGAGCGCAGCGCAAAGAGCCGCCTGAAGCAGTGGGCACTTTCCACCCGTTGCTATCCGCAGGACTTTGAAGCCCGGCTGACCCGGGTGCGCAAAAAGCCGCGCATCCTCTTTCTCACCCGTCTGTGGGACCCAGAGGAGCCGGCGGTGCAGCAATATCCGGACTTACAGGCAGAGTGGCGGCAGGTGAACGCAGACCGCATCGAGCTGCTGCACCGGCTGCAAAGCGCCTTCCCGGCGCAGTTCACCGGCGGCGTGTCCGACAACACCTGTGCCCGGCGGCAGTGCCCGGAACTGATCGTGCCGGACATGCTGACCGGCAAGCGCGCCTACCTGCACCGGATGCAGCACACCGAGATCTGTGTGGCTTCTACCGGACTGCACGGCTCTACCGGTTGGAAACTGGCCGAGTATGTGGCGGCGGGACGTGCTATCGTTACCGAGCCGCTGCGGTACACCTTGCCGGGCGGCTTTGAAGAAGGGAAAAACTATAAAACGTATACGTCCCCGGCACAATGTGAGGAGCAGCTGCGGCAGCTGCTGGCAGACCCGGCGGCGATCTTAGCCATGGCGCAGCACAATGCGGACTACTATCAGATGTGGCTGCGGCCGGAACAGCAGGTGCGGCAGGCTTTGCGGCAGCTGGAAACAGGGGAGTTGTAAGGGGGAAAAACGGGGTATGGAGGAACAAAAACGGCATAGCGGCTTTGAGACGATGCGCATCCTCAGCATGGTAATGATCATTCTGATGCACGGCATCGGGCACGGCGGGCTGGGCAGCGCCGTGCCGCAGGGGTCGGCGGCATTCTGGATCTACTGGCTGCTGTTTATTCTGGCGCGTGTATCCACCAACTGTTTTGTAATGCTTTCCGGCTATTATCTGTCAGAGCGCAAGGGACCTGTTCATGTCGGGCGGCTGTTCCGCATTGGGGCACAGGTGTGGTTTTACTCCATGCTTACCTTCTGCGTTGCGGTCAAGGCCGGGGCAGTCCCGCTTTCGGCGGTCAAGCTGCTTCGGGCGCTTTTACCCCTTACCTCCAACGGCTACTGGTTCGCCTCGGCCTATTTTCTGATGTACCTCTCGGTGCCGGTGCTGAACGCGGTGGTGCAAAGCCTTGACCGGCGGCAGTACAAAACGCTGCTGCTGGTGGCGCTGCTGCTGCAAAGCGTGTGGGGCACGCTGTTCTACTGGGCAACGGATGTGACCTTTGTAAATAACGGGTACAGCTTTATCTGGTTCTATACCCTGTATTTTATGGCAGCCTATTTCCGCAAATACCGGGTGACTGTGCCCAGCGGGCTGTGTCTGCTGGCATATCTGGCAGCTTCGGCGGCGGGGCTTTTCAACCGGATGCTGGCGCTGCGGGTGGAAAACGCTTTGCACCTGAACGGTTTTGTAAATACCGTCAACGGCTATCAGGCACTGGCTACGGTCATTGCTTCGGCAGCAATGTTTCTGCTGTTCCAGAATATCCGCATCCGCTCGGATTACTGGCGGCGCTGGGTCTTTCGGCTGGCACCGCTGTCCTTCGGGGTATACCTGCTGCACGACAGCGATTTTACCCGGGCGCTGCTGTGGCGGCTGGTAGACCTGCCCCGGTTCGGCGGGGCGCTGCTGCCCTCGCTGGCTTACCTGACTGGCGCGGTGCTGCTGATCGCCGTGGCGGGCTACGCGGTGGATGCCGTGTATCAGCGGCTCTACCGCCTGCTGCGCCTGCCCGCACTGGAAACAAAGCTGGATGCCCTGACTGCCTGCATTCTGCAAAGGATCGTCGGGAGTGAAAAAGCGTGAAAAAAGCGCTGTCACACGAGTTTTTGTGTGACAGCGCTTTTTTAGTTCATCGGCCCGGCCTTGTCGAACATCTGCTGTACCTGTGCGGCCAGCAGGGCGTGCTCCGGGGCCTGTAGCAGCGGGTCCTCCGCCAACATGGCCAGTGCTTCGCTCTGGGCGGCGTGGAGGGTGCGGGTGTCGTTCATCAGGTCGGCAATTTGCAATGTGGGCAGACCGTGCTGTCGGCTGCCGAAAAAGTCGCCGGGGCCGCGGGTCTCCAGGTCGTACTGGGCCACGGCAAAGCCATCGGTGGTGCTGCAGAGGAACTTCAGCCGCTTTTGCACCGCTTCGCCGGTATTGTCGCTGACCAGAAAGCACCAGCTCTCGGCGGCACCACGGCCCACCCGGCCGCGCAGCTGGTGCAGGGCGCTCAGGCCATAGCGCTCCGCGTTCTCGATGACCATGACGCTGGCGTTGGGCACGTCCACGCCCACCTCAATGACTGTGGTGGACACCAGTGCGTCCAGCCGCCCGGCCTTGAAATCCTCCATGACAGCGGCCTTCTCCTTGGGTTTGAGCTTGCCGTGCATCAGACCCACCCGGCGGTCGGGCAGAAGGGCCTTGGCAATGTCCTCGTAGTAGGTCTTGACCGCGTTCAACCCGCCGTCGGGGGTGTCCTCAATGGCGGGGCACACCAGATAGACCTGCCGCCCCTTGTCGATCTCCTGATCGAGGAAATGGTACAGGTCCCGCCGTTTTTTGCCGGTGATGCACCGGGTCTTGACCGGGGTACGGCCGGGGGGCAGCTCGTCCAGAATGGAGATGTCCAGGTCTCCGTAGAGGAGCAGGCCCAGTGTGCGGGGAATGGGGGTGGCGCTCATGACCAGCAGGTGCGGATTCACGGCCTTTTCGGCCAGCATGCCGCGCTGCCGCACGCCGAAGCGGTGCTGCTCGTCGATGACGGCCAGCCCCAGCCGGGCAAACTCCACCCCCTCGCTGAGGATGGCGTGGGTGCCCACGATGAGGTCCGCTTCATCGCCCCGGATGGCGGCCAGCGTGGTGCGCTTTGCAGCGGCTTTCATGCCGCCGGTGAGCAGGGCCACCCGCATGCCAAAGGGGGCCAACATCCGGTTCAGACCCTCGGCGTGCTGTGCGGCCAGAATCTCAGTGGGGGCCAGCAGAGCAGCCTGATACCCGGCCCGGATGCAGGCCCAGATGGCGGCAGCCGCTACCAGCGTTTTGCCGCTGCCCACGTCACCCTGTAACAGGCGGTTCATGGAGTGCTCCCCGGCCATGTCGGCCAGGATCTCATCCACAGCCCGGCGCTGAGCACCGGTGGGAGAGAAGGGCAGGCTGGCCCAGAAGGGTTCCGGGTCGGTGGGCTGCATGGGGGCACCGGTGGCGGCGGAGCCGCGGTTCTTCATGCGGCCGATGCCCAGCTGCAGCACCAGAAGCTCTTCATAGATGAGCCGCCGCCGGGCCGCAAAGGCTTCTTCTTCGGTGGCAGGGCGGTGGATGGCCCGCACGGCTTCGGCCTTGGAGGGCAGGCGGTATTTGCGGCGCATCTCCTCCGGCAGCGGGTCGGGCAGAAGCTCGGCATGGGGCAGCAGCTGCCGCACGCACTTGGCAATGGCACTGCTGGAAAGACCCTCGGTCTGGGGGTACACGGCCTCGAACGGGGCTGCCTGCACCTGTTCGGCAGTGCGCACCAGCGGGTTGACCATCTGACGCCGCAGCATCCCGCCGGTGACGATGCCCTGAAAATAGTATTCCTGCCCGATCTCCAGTTTCTGGGCGGCATAGGGGTTGTTGAACCAGGTGATCTCCAGCCCGGACACGTCATCCCCGGCGGTGACCCGCTCCATCCGCCGCCCACCGGGCAGGATGCGCCCGCCGGGCTTGGCAAACACCTCTGCCTTGACCACGCATTCGGTGTCGGCAGGGGCTTCCGCAATGGAGTAGGGCTTCGTAAAGTCGATGTATTTACGGGGATAATGGCACAGAAGGTCGGCCAGCGTCACGATGCCCAGCTTCTCGAACCGCTCGGCGGTCTTGGGGCCTACCCCTTTCAGGTAGCGCACCGGCGTGTCCGGCGTGAGGGTGATGCGGTTTTCGGCAGGCATGGCGTGTCAGCTCCTTTCCTGGATGCAATATAGCCATTGTAACACGGAGCGGCAGCGGATGCAAATGGCCTAAAAAGGAAAAACCGGCAGGACCTTTGCCTTTGGGCAGGAACTGTGGTACACTCGGAAGAAAAAGAGAGGGAGAATATGTATGGAGATCCGCAAGGGGACCTTAAAGGACTTGGAGGCCATTGCAGCGGTGGAGGCAGCCTGCTTCCCGGCGGCAGAGGCGGCTACGGCAGAGGAGTTTGCCGGGCGGCTGCAGCAGTACAGCGATCATTTTTGGCTGCTGTGGGAGGGGGAAAGGCTGCTGGCCTTTGTGGATGGTTTTTGCACCGACTGGCCGGACCTGACCGATGAGATGTACGCCGACGCCTCCCTCCACCGGGAGAATGGTGCCTGGCAGATGATCTTTGGGGTAAACACCATCCCGGCCTGCCGCAGGCAGGGGTACGCCGGGCAGCTGCTGCAACAGGCCATTGCCGATGCCCGGGCCCAGGGCCGGAAGGGGCTGGTACTGACCTGCAAGGAGGCTCTGGTGCACTACTATGCAAAGTTCGGCTTTGTGAACGAGGGGGTTTCCGGCTCCACCCACGGGGGCGTGGTGTGGTACCAGATGCGGCTGAAGTTTTAAAAAAGCCTTCCCTCTCTTGGGGCAAGGCGGCATTGTGCAACGCGAAATGACGGAAGAGGGAAACTGTCGGCTGATGGCTCCCCTCATTTTTTTAGAAAAAAGGTAACAAAAAATCCCGGGAACCGAAGTTCCCGGGAATCTTTTGGAGGTGACGACCAGATTTGAACTGGTGGATGAGGGTTTTGCAGACCCTTGCCTTACCACTTGGCCACGTCACCATATTTAGGAGTGGGATTCCACTCCTGTTGGAGCGGCCGACGAGGCTCGAACTCGCTACCTCCACCTTGGCAAGGTGGCGCTCTACCAGATGAGCTACGGCCGCATATTCGGTGCATTTTTCCCTGCACCCTCCCGAGCGATTCTTGCGAATATCGGGGCCCCCGCGAAAGCTTGCGAAGCAAGATTTTGTGGGGAAGAGGAGGAATTTCAGAGTTTGTTACGGCGGTCTTACTTGTAAGACTGCCAGACAAACGACTGACATTCCGACGAGCGACCCGGATCGGGCTCGAACCGACGACCCCCAGCGTGACAGGCTGGTGCTCTAACCAACTGAGCTACCGGGCCATATTGGAGCAACTGCTGCTGCTCCGTTATGGAGCGGCCGACGAGGCTCGAACTCGCTACCTCCACCTTGGCAAGGTGGCGCTCTACCAGATGAGCTACGGCCGCATATTGGAAACCCGGCTGGGTTTCCTTGACTGGTGCCTCCGATCGGAATCGAACCAATGACACGGGGATTTTCAGTCCCCTGCTCTACCGACTGAGCTACAGAGGCGCACCGGACGATGATTATTATACCTGAAATTTCGATTTTGTAAAGGGGTAAATGCGAAATTTTTTAAGAAAATTGAAACTTTTTTGATTTTGGGCGTTCCAGCGCATAAAATAAGAATGACTTTTTTGACGTACTCCGGATGACCGGAAAAGCCGCAAAGACCATTTGACATTATTAACAACCTATGGTTTAATAAAAACAGAAATGTACAGGCGCTTTTGCCCTTTTTCTCTGCTCATACCTATTATAGTAAGAAAGAGGGCAGGAGCGTTTTATGATTTTGACTACAGACGGCCCGCGCAGAACGCTGCCCGGGCCGGGAGGAGCAGCATGGCAAAAAAACAGGAATATGGCAACGAGAGCATTACTTCTTTAAAGGGTGCCGACCGTGTGCGCAAGCGCCCGGCCGTTATTTTTGGCTCCGACGGTGTGGAGGGCTGCGCCCACTCCATTTTTGAGATCGTCTCCAACTCCATCGACGAGGCCCGCGACGGCCACGGTGACACCATCAACGTGACCCGCTGCAGGGACGGCAGCGTCATTGTGGAAGATTTTGGCCGCGGCATGCCCGTGGACTGGAACAACGGCGAGGGACGCTACAACTGGGAGCTGCTGTTCTGCGAGATGTACGCCGGCGGTAAGTACGGCGAGGGCGAGGACAACTACGAGTTCAGCCTGGGCCTGAACGGTCTGGGCCTGTGTGCTACCCAGTACGCCTCTGCCTGGATGACCGCCGACATCTACCGCGACGGTTACCACTACCATCTGGACTTCAAAAAGGGCGAGAATGTGGGCGGCCTGCAGAAGGAAGCTTACAAGGGCCGCCGCACCGGCAGCATCATCCACTGGAAGCCGGATGACGAGGTGTTCACCGACATCGACGTGCCCGGAAGCTATTATAAGGACACGCTGCGCCGGCAGGCTGTGGTCAACGCGGGCCTGACCCTGAACTTTACCGACGAGAAGGAAAAGGATCCCGCTACCGGCAAGGCATGGCACGAGAGCTGGTGCTATGAGCATGGCATTGCCGACTATGTGGCCGAGGTGGCCGGGCAGGACACCCTGACCCCGGTGTTCAGCTGCGAGAGCGAGGCGGTGGGCCGCGACCGCGAGGACCAGCCGGATTATAAGGTGCGCATGAGTGCGGCGTTCTGCTTCTCCAATAAGGTGCAGATGCTGGAATACTACCACAACTCGTCCTGGCTGGAGCACGGCGGCAGCCCGGAGCATGCAGTGCGCACGGCCTTTGTGTACCAGATCAACAAATACCTGAAGGACAAGAATCTGTACAAGAAGGGTGAAAGCACCATCAGCTTCCAGGACGTGCAGGACTGTCTGGTATATGTGTCCTCCAGCTTTTCTACCCGCACCAGCTACGAGAACCAGACCAAAAAGGCCATCACGAACAAGTTCGTCTCCCAGGCCATGACCGACTTTTTGAAGCACTATCTGGAAGTGTATTTTCTGGAAAAGCCGGAGGAGGCCCAGAAGATCTGCCAGCAGGTGCTGGTGAACAAGCAGAGCCGAGAACATGCCGAAAAAACGCGCCAGAGCATCAAAAAGACCCTGTCCACCCAGATCGACCTGGCCAACCGGGTGCAGAAGTTCGTGGACTGCCGCACCAAGGATGCTTCCCGCCGGGAACTCTACATCGTGGAGGGCGATTCCGCTATGGGTGCGGTCAAGCAGAGCCGCGACAGTGACTATCAGGCCATCATGCCCATCCGCGGCAAGATCCTGAACTGCCTCAAGGCCGATTACGCCCGTATCTTCAAGTCGGACGTCATCGTGGACCTGATCAAGGTCATGGGCTGCGGCGTGGAGCTGGGCGGCAAACACAATAAGGAACTGGCCACCTTCAACCTCGACAATCTGCGCTACAACAAGATCGTGATCTGTACCGATGCCGACGTGGACGGCTACCAGATCCGCACCCTGGTGCTGACCATGCTGTACCGGCTCACCCCCACCCTGATCAACGAGGGCTATGTGTACATTGCGGAGTCTCCGCTGTACGAGATCAACACCAAGGACCACACCTACTTTGCCTACACCGAGCCGGAGAAGGCCACCTTCCTGAAGGAGATCGGTGACAAAAAATATACGATCCAGCGCTCCAAAGGTCTGGGCGAAAACGACCCGGAGATGATGTGGCTGACCACCATGAACCCCGAGAGCCGCCGCCTGATCAAGGTACAGCCTGCGGATGTGGAAGAAACGGCCCGCGTGTTCGACCTGCTGCTGGGTGACAACCTGGCTGGCCGCAAGGAGCACATCGCGGAGCACGGCGCAGAATATCTGGACGATCTGGATGTGAGCTGATGATTTTAAATTGCCTCCGCTTGCGCTCTGGCAATGACAGAGGTAATGTTGTTTTGATTTGTTGCTTTGTCGCAGCCTGCGGGCTGCTCCAAAGCACGTTTTCACGAGGAAGGCCCCAACGGGTCAAGACATTTTAAGGGAAAATGCAGAAAACCGGAACGGCCTCCATCGGTGAAAGAGCAGCTCAGAATGGCCCGCAGGCCATTCTGAACTGCAAAAATAAAAATATGTTCCGCTGAATATGGGCAGAGCGAGAGCGGCGCCCATTTAAAATCGTCAAGAGGTTAGAAGATGCCTAGAAAATCAACCAAGAAAACCCCAAAGCCGGTGCGCCCGCAGCTGGGCGACGGCGTTGAGATCCTGAACGCTGGCAGTGTGCTGGAGGACCCCATCACCCGCACGCTGGAAGTGAACTATATGCCCTACGCCATGAGCGTCATCGTGAGCCGCGCTCTGCCGGAGATCGACGGCTTCAAGCCGGCCCACCGCAAGCTGCTGTACACCATGTATGAGATGGGTCTGCTGAAGGGCGCCCGCACCAAGTCGGCCAACATCGTGGGCAGCACCATGCACCTGAATCCCCATGGCGACGCCGCCATCTACGACACCATGGTGCGCATGGGCCGCGGCAACGAGAGCCTGCTCATGCCTTTTGTGGACAGCAAGGGCAACTTCGGCAAGGCCTACAGCCGGGATATGTCCTGCGCCGCAGCCCGTTACACCGAAGCCAAGCTGGAAAACGTGTGCGAGGAGCTGTTCCGCGACATCGACAAGGAGACCGTGGATTTTGTGCCCAACTACGACGGCACCACCACCGAGCCCACCCTGCTGCCGGTGACCTTCCCCACCATTCTGGCCAACAACACCCTGGGCATCGCCGTGGGCATGGCCTGCAACATCTGCTCGTTCAACCTGGCCGAGCTGTGCGCCACCACCGTGGCCCTGATGAAGGACCCCCACCACGACATTGCCGCCACCATGCCCGCCCCGGACTTTGTGGGCGGCGGCCAGATCTTGTACGATGAAGCGCAGATGCGTGAAATTTACGAGCATGGCCGCGGCAGCGTGAAGGTGCGCGCCCGCTACAACGTGGTGCCCGGCGAAAATATGATCGAGATCACCCAGATCCCGCCCACCACCACGGTGGAAGCCATCATGGACAAGATCGCCGAGCTGGTAAAGGCCGGCAAGATCAAAGAAATCAGCGATATGCGCGACGAGACCGACCTGAACGGCCTGAAGCTCACGCTGGACCTCAAGCGCGGCGTGGACGCCGACAAGCTGATGGCCAAGCTGTTCAAGACCACCCCGCTGGAGGACAGCTTCAGCGCCAACTTCAACATTCTGGTGGCCGGTCAGCCCCGGGTGATGGGCGTGCGGGAGATCCTGCAGGAGTGGACGGCGTTCCGCGTGGAATGCGTGCGCCGCCGCACTTACTACGACCTGCACGGCAAGGAAAAGCGCCTGCATCTGCTGCAGGGCCTGGCCGCCATCCTGCTGGACATCGACAAGGCCATCAAGATCATCCGCACCACCGAGGAAGAGAGCGAGGTCGTGCCCAACCTGATGATCGGCTTTGGCATCGACGAGGTGCAGGCCGATTATGTGGCCGAGATCAAGCTGCGTCACCTGAACCGGGAATATATCCTCAAGCGCACCAGCGAGATCGAGCAGCTGGAAAAGGATATTGCCGACCTGAACGATGTGCTGGCAAAGCCCGCCCGGGTGCGCCGCATCATCATCAACGAGCTGAACGAGGTAGCCAAGAAGTACGCGCAGCCCCGCCGCAGCGAGATTTTGTACGACTTGCCGGAGGAGGAAGCTGCCGCCGAGGAAGAGACGGTGCCGGACTACCCGGTCACCGTGTTCTTCACCCGCGAGGGTTACCTGAAAAAGATCCCGCCCCAGAGCCTGCGCACCGCCGGTGCCCACAAGCTCAAGGAGGGCGACGAGATCGTGCAGCAGGTGGAGACCCGCAACAACGTAGAAGCGCTGTTCTTCACCGACAAACAGCAGGTGTACAAGGTACGTCTGGCAGAGCTGGAGGACGGCAAGGTGGCCCAGATGGGCATCTTTGTGCCGGGCCGCCTGGGCATGGATGAAGGAGAGAACATCCTGGCCATGGTCATCACCGGGGATTACAGCGGCTTTGTGCTGTTCTTCTTTGCCAGCGGCAAGTGCGCCAAGATCCCGCTGAGCTCCTACGCCACCAAGCAGAACCGCCGGAAGCTGCTCAAGGCCTACTGCGACAAGGAACCGCTGGCCAAGCTGCTCTACCTGCCGGAGGAGACCGAACTGGCCATCCGCACCAGCACCAGCCGCATGCTGCTGGTGGGCACGGCGCAGATCGCCGCCAAAGCCACCCGCGACAGTCAGGGTGTGGCCGTGGTGACCCTGAAAAAGAACCAGACCATCGCTTCGGTGGTCCCGGCGGACACGCTGGAGCTGGCCAACCCCCACCGCTACCGCGTGCGCAGTCTGCCCGCCACGGGTGCCCTCATCCGCGCCGAGGACGAAGGCGAGCAGATGAGCTTGCTGTAAGGAGAATAAAATGCAAAACATTGACCTGATCTGTGTGGGCAAACTGAACGCAAAATACTTTGCCGAGGGCGTGGCCGAATACCAGAAACGGCTGTCGGCCTTTGCGTCCTTCCGCATCATCGAGCTGCCGGAGGAAAAGATCGAAGAGAAGAACGCTTCCGACGCAGTGGTGAAAAAGGCGCTGGATAAGGAGGGCAAGGCCATCCTGTCCAGCGTGCGCAAGGGCGCGGCCATTGTAGCCATGTGCATCGAGGGCAAACAGATCTCTTCCGACGAGCTGGCGCAGTTCCTGGCCGACCGGGCAAACAGCGGGGCAGGGGATGTGGCCTTTGTCATCGGCTCGTCCCACGGCCTGTCCGATGAGGTGAAAAAGGTTGCAGCCCTCAAGTTCAGCATGGGGCGCATCACCATGCCCCATCAGCTGGCACGGCTGGTGCTCACGGAACAGATCTACCGCGCATGCACCATCAACGTGGGCATGAAATACCACAAGTAACTTTACAACCCGCGCAAAACATGATAAAGTAAAGATACTGTGCTTAGGAAAAAGCACGCCCGCCGGTCGGGAAAGCCGGTGGGACTCTACACGATACGACACGGCAAACCAGCCGCGGACGGAAAGGATGTATTTACAATGGAACAGAGCGAAAAGACCCTTGACATGATCGTCAACCTCTGCAAGAACCGTGGTTATGTGTTCCCCGGTTCCGAGATCTACGGCGGCCTGGCCAACAGCTGGGACTACGGCCCCCTGGGCGTGGAGTTCAAGAACAACGTCAAGAAGGCATGGCTGAAGAAGTTCGTGCAGGAGAGCCCCTACAATGTGGGCCTGGATGCAGCCATCATCATGAACCCCCAGACCTGGGTGACCACCGGCCATGTGTCCAGCTTCTCGGACCCCCTGCTGGACTGCCGCGCCTGCAAGGCCCGTCACCGCGCCGACAAGCTGATCGGTGAGGAGCACCCCGAGGTGAACGTGGACGCCATGAGCTTTGACGAGATGGATGCGTTCATTGCAGAGCACGAGGACATCGTCTGCCCCGTGTGCGGCAAGCACGACTTTACCCCCATCCGCAAGTTCAACCTGATGTTCAAGACCGCCATCGGCGTGACCGAGGATAGCTCTTCTACCTGCTATCTGCGTCCCGAGACCGCGCAGGGCATCTTTGTCAACTTTGCCAACATCCAGCGCACCACCCGCCGCAAGCTGCCCTTCGGCGTGTGCCAGGTGGGCAAGGCTTTCCGCAACGAGATCACCCCGGGCAACTTCACCTTCCGCACCCGCGAGTTCGAGCAGATGGAGTGCGAGTTCTTCTGCAAGCCCGGCACCGATCTGGACTGGTTTGCTTACTGGAAGGACTACTGCGAGAACTGGCTGCTGAGCCTGGGCATCAAGAAGGAGCACCTGCGCCTGCGTGACCACGAGCCCGCAGAGCTGGCCTTCTACAGCCGCGCTACCACCGACATCGAGTACGCCTTCCCGTTCACCGACTGGGGCGAGCTGTGGGGCATTGCCGACCGCACCAACTACGACCTGACCCGCCATCAGGAAGCATCCGGCAAGAGCCTGGAGTACTTCGACAGCGAGACCAACGAGCACTACATCCCCTATGTCATCGAGCCGTCTCTGGGCTGTGACCGTGTGGCTCTGGCCTTCCTGTGCGAAGCCTACGACGAGGAGCACCTGACCGACAGCAAGGGCAAGGAGGATGTCCGCACCGTGCTGCACCTGCATCCGGCTCTGGCTCCCTACAAGTGCGCCGTGCTGCCCCTGAGCAAGAAGCTGGGCGAAAAGGCCATGGAGATCCGCAACGAGCTGAGCAAGTACTTTATGGTGGACTACGACGATACCGGTTCCATCGGCAAGCGTTACCGCCGCGAGGATGAAATCGGCACCCCGTACTGCATCACCGTGGACTTTGACACCGTGGGCGACGAGGCCAAGGGCATCGTGGCCGACAACTGCGTCACCGTCCGTAACCGCGACACCATGGAGCAGGTGCGTATGCCCATCAGCGAGCTGAAGAGCTACATTGAGAGCAAGATCGAGTTCTGATCCGTTTTTTGAAAGAACTGTGCGCCCGTCCGCATGCCGGAACCTCCGGAAGCGGGCGGGCGCTTTTGTTTTGAAGATGCTGCACTCCCTATTTTGCGTCACTTTGCGTCGCACGGCAGCCCGCCTGTCCGGCCCGGACAGGCAAAAAGCCGGGAGGAACGTCCATTTTTCCAAAATTTTCCGATGCCGAGACAAACGACAACAAGTTTGACGCAGCCATGCAAAAAATAGTATAATGACCCCAGGACGGACCATAGAAAAGAAGGGAGACACCGGGGTGCAGGACAAGGACGAAAAGACGGCACAGGGCGGGGCAATGACCCGGCAGCAGGCCGAACAGGAAATGGAGCAGCTGCGCAAGGTGTTCCCCTCGGTGCGCATGCTCACTGCAGAGCAGGTGCAGGCCGGGGAGGCATTGGGAGATGCTGCCCGGCAGGCGCTGGAAGAAAAGACCACCCACAGCCGGATGGAATACCGCGGGCAGGAGCTGTACGAGGTGACGGCCCTGTTTGCGCAGGTGGAAGGCACGCCCTGCGTGCTGGAGCTGGAGCGCAGGCTGGACCGGATCATGCTGCTGGACCCCGAAGAAAGCGAACAGTTGTTCAACAATCTTGCGGAGTACCGTGGAAAACTGTACCGCGATGCGGTGACCGGCGCGTACAATGAGCGCTATTACCAGGAAAAATATCGCAGCCGCATCCTCACGGCTGGTGTGGCGGTGCTGCGGGTGGACGACTTCAAGGCGGCCAACGACGTATATGGCCGTTGCGCCGGAAACAGCGTGCTGGAAACCGTGGCCGGGGTGCTGCGCCGGAATCTGGGCGAGAAGGACCGCCTCATCCGCCGCGGCGAGGACCGGCTGCTGCTGCTTCTGCCGGAGGTGGGGCAGAGCGACTTCGGCCAGAAGCTGGAGCATCTGCGGCTGCAGCTGGCGGCGGCCGGTGTTCCGGGCTACTCCCATCTGCACATCTCGGTGAGCATCGGCGGTGTGTGGATCCAGGACGGGGAAGTATCGGCGGCGGTGGAGCACGCAGAGCGGCTGGCGACCTATGCCCAGATGCAGAAGAACACCGTGATCACCGAGCAGCAGCCGGAGCGCACGGCCGCCGCGCCGGTGCACCGCCGCCAGAGCGTGCTCATCGTGGATGACTCTGAGCTGAACCGCAAGATGCTGGGGCAGATGCTGGGCAGCCGGTTCGACATTGCCGAGGCGGCCAGCGGCGAGGCCTGCCTGCAGCTGCTGGAACAGAACGCCACCGGCATTTCCATTGTGCTGCTGGACATCCATATGCCCGGCATCGACGGTTTTACGGTGCTGGAAGAGATGAACCAGAAAAACCTGCTGGAACAGATCCCGGTGATCATGATCTCCAGCGAGGACACCGTGGACGCGGTGCGGCGGGCCTTTGACCTGGGAGCCTCGGATTACATCAGCCGCCCGTTCGACGCCAAGGTGGTCTATCAGCGCATCATCAACACCATCCAGCTGTACGCCAAGCAGCGCCGCCTGAGCGCCATGGCGGCGGATCTTGCTTTTGAAAAGGAACGCGCCAGCCGGATGATGATCGGCATCCTGAGCCAGGTGGTGGAAAAGCGCAACGGTGAAAGCCGCGACCATGTGCAGCGGGTGGCGCAGCTCACCTCCATGCTGCTGGCCGGGCTGGCCCAAAAGACCGACCGTTACCCGCTCACACGGGAGATGCGCCGCACCATTGCCACGGCGGCGGCCCTGCATGACATTGGCAAAATGGAGATCTGCGAGGACTTGCTGCACAAGGAAGGCCCACTGACCGAGGCCGAGCGCCGTACCCTGCAAAGCCACACCCTGCTGGGAGCACAGATGCTGGAAGAACAGCCCGAATGCCGGGACGACGCCTTTGCCCGCACGGCGTACAACATCTGCCGCTGGCACCATGAGCGGTACGACGGCGGCGGCTATCCGGACGGCCTGCAGGGGGAGCAGATCCCCATCGAAGCACAGGTGGTGGGCCTGGCGGACGTGTACGAGCGGTTGGTGAGCCGCCCGGTGGACGGCCATGCCCGTACCCACAGCGAAGTGGTGCAGATGATCTGTACCGGGGTGTGCGGGGCCTTCAATCCGCTGCTGCTGGACTGCCTGCAGGACATGGAAGTCGAGATCGCGCGTGCCATGCAGGACACGCCGGAAGAAACCTGAAAACATCACACCAACCGGGAAGTGTACGGGAAACCAGCGCACTTCCCGGCTTTTTGTGTGCATAAAACAGAAGTCCGGTCCTTGCCCGCAGGCACAGGCTGTGTTAAACTAAAGGAAAACAGATCGCATGATGAGGAGGAATGGTTCGTGAAACAACTGCAAGGGTTTGTGCGCCGCGCTGCGGCGCTGGTGCTGGCGGCGGTGCTTTGCCTGTGTGCTCCGGCAGCACTGGCAGCGGACGATGCTGCCGTGTCCGGCGGTGCGGTGACCATGGGCGGTGCCAACACCACCCTGATCCCGGCGGAAGAGGAAAACTGCCTGAGCTGGCTCTTCGGCTCCGGCGACACCATCACCCTGCCGTACCTGAACATCCGGGGGCAGGGTCTGAAGAAAAACGTCACACTGAACCTGGTGGACTGCCTGGTGGGCATCACCTACAACGAGCTGGGGTCCATCGGCAGCTATGTCAGCGCCAGTGCGGCCCAGCAGGCCTGGAAGGCACAGGCCGTGGCGGCCCACTCCTATCTGGAATATCACAAGCAGTACGGTTCTTCGGCCAATGCATTGATCTACACCCCGGTGGATCAGATCCCCTCCGCTGCCCGGGAAGCCATCCGCAAGGCGGTGGAGCCGGTGAAGGATGAGATCCTCACCTACAACGGCAGTGTCTGCGACGCGGTGTGGTCGGCCAGCGCGGGCTACAACACCCAGACCGGCGTGTACGGCACCTGCTCCAGCCGCGATGCCTGGGGCACCGAGGTGCCCTATCTGCAGAGCGTGGAAAGCCCCTATGAGGAGCAGTATCACAACCTGCTGCGCCGCTCCATCGGCAAGGATTATACCTATGTGGAGTACAACGACAGCCGCACCGGGGAGCCTTATACCGATGCGGACACCACCCACAAGAGCCTGGGCGGCTATGTGCAGTACAACACCTTTGTGTCCAACGGGCGCAGCTACCGCTACATCGGGCAGTTCGTCTCGTCCCGCTACTGCTTTGACTTTGGCACGGACGAAAACGGTACCCCCTGCATGACCTACTACGGCTTTGGCCACGGTGTGGGCATGAGCCAGTGCGGCGCGGTGGGCTATGCCGCAGAGCGGAACATGGGCTATAAGGCCATCCTCCGGCATTATTACAAGGGTGCCAGCATCACGAGCCAGGGCAGCAGCGGCGGTCTGTTCGGCTGGCTGCGCAGCCTGTTTGGCTGACAAAATGCGCCCCGCGGCCATGGTACACGGCCTGAGCGGCCTTCTGGTGTCACGTTGGCGGCAAAAAAGAACCTCCAAAATTCTGGCAAGGGCTTCTCAAGTGCGGCGCAATTTGGTATACTATCGCAGGGCCGAAAGGTTTCTGTGATACAAAACAACGCATCTGCGTGATACACGTTGGCGGCTTGTCCGCATCAGACGTTTGGAAAATAAAAGTGTTTGCCAAGGAATGGAGAAGGAAGCATGGAGTTGGATCAGGAAAAATTGACCCGGAATGAATCGGAGCGCAGCCGGGAGCTGGCACAGCGCATCCGGCGGGAGCTCGGCCCCTGCAGCGTACAGGTGCTGGGAGGCGTCGGCGCACTGGAAAGTGCACTGGAAGCGACCGGTGCCGTGCAGCCTGCCGAGGGTGCTCTGCCGGAACTTCTGGTGGTGGTGGACCCGGAGTGGGTCACCCTGCCGCAGCAGCTGGCCGACCGGGTGCTGCTGGTGTGCAGCGAAGAAACGATGCTGGCCGCCTGCGCAAAGCAGCTGGCACAGCAGGGCCTGTACCGCGATTTTTCGTGGCAGAGCCGGGGCCGCGCTTTGCAGACGGCTCTGTTTTGCCGCACGGACGCCCCGGATGCAGCCGGGCAGCTGGCCGGATATGAGGAAGAACTGGACATCCTGCGGGAGCGCATGGAGCTGGCCGAGCGCACCGGCGAAGAGCAGGGCCGCCAGCTGGAGCGCCTGCGCAGCGACCTTTCGCTGAGCCGCAGCCACGAGCAGGACCTGGAAAAAACGCTGAACAGCGTGGTCCAGTCCCAGTTCTGGAAGCTCACCTGGCCCATGCGGTATCTGGTGAGCAAGTGCCGCCAGCTGTGGCACACCTTCCCGCTGTTCGTCTTTCTGGCAACGCTGCGCCGGGTGGGCATCTCCGGCGTGATGGCCCAGGCGAAGGCCAAGCGGGAGTACAAAAAGCTGTTCCCGGGCAAAGCCATGCCCGCCGACCATTTTGCCACCCCGGAGCTGCTGGTAAAGCAGGCGGCCAACCAGCCGGCAGGCCCGCTCATCAGCATCGTGGTGCCGCTGTACAACACCCCGCAGCAGTTCCTGGTGGAGCTGCTGGACTCGGTGCAGAACCAGAGCTACCGCAACTGGGAGCTGTGCATGGTGGACGCCGGGCAGGATGAGACGGTGGGCCAGACCGTGAAGGCCCGCGCCGCCTCCGACCCCCGCATCCGTTATCGGAAGCTGGACAAGAACGACGGCATTGCCGGCAACACCAATCAGGGCTTTGCTATGGTCAAGGGCGACTATGTGGCCCTGCTGGACCACGACGATATCCTGCATCCGTGCGCTCTGTGGTATGTGGCACAGGCCATCGCCGAGCAGGGAGCCGACTTCGTGTATACGGACGAGGTCACCTTTGAGGGCGACATCGACCACCTGACGGTGTACCACTTCAAGCCGGATTATATGCTGGACAACCTCCGCTCCAACAACTACATCTGCCACCTGAGCGTGTTCAGTGCCGCGCTGCTGGCCAAGGTGGGCGGCGACGAGCGGGCGGAGTTCAACGGCAGCCAGGATTATGACCTGTACCTGCGCCTGACCGAGCAGGCCAAAAAGGTGGTGCACATCCCGCACCTGCTGTATTACTGGCGCTCCAGCCCCACCAGCGTGGCAAGCAACATTTCGGCCAAGATGTACTGTCTGGAAGCCGCCATGAAGGCCCTGCGTGCCCACTACAAGCGCGTGGGCGTGCCGGTGGATGACGTGACCATGATCCCCAACACCCCGGGCTTCTACAAGACCGACTACACCATCACAAAGCCCGGCAAGGTGAGCATCCTGATCCCCAGCTGCGACCATGGGGCAGATCTGCGCACCTGCGTGGATTCCATCTACCGCAAGACCACCTATGCGGACTTTGAGGTCCTCATCATCGAGAACAACAGCAAGGAGGACGGCACCTTCCGCCTCTACGAACAGCTGCAGAAGGAGCACCCGGACAACCTGCGGGTGCTGTACTGGAAGGGCACCGGCTTCAACTACAGCGCCCTGAACAACTTTGGCGCCAAGGAAGCGACCGGTGAATACCTGCTGCTGCTCAACAATGACACCGAGGTGATCACCCCTCGCTGGCTCGAGGAGATGGTCATGTATGCCCAGCAGGAGCGCGTGGGCTGCGTGGGCGTCAAGCTGCTGTACCCGGACAACACCATCCAGCATGCAGGCATCGGCTTTGGCTACCTGACCCTGGCCGCCCACATGCACAAGAACTTCCCTGTGGGACACCCCGGCTACATGGGCCGTCTGGTCTATGCGCAGGATGTCTATGCCGTGACCGCTGCCTGCCTGATGGTGCGCAAGAGCGTATACGACGAGGTGAACGGCCTGGACGAGAGTTTTGCTGTGGCCTTCAACGATGTGGACTTCTGCGTCCGCGTGCGGGAGGCCGGGTATACCAATGTCTTTACCCCCTTTGCTCAGCTGTATCACTACGAGAGCAAGAGCCGCGGCCTGGACGAGAGCCCGGCCAAGCGCAAGCGCTTTGAGTCGGAAGTAAAGCGGTTCCAGCAGCGGTGGGCCAAGCAGCTGGCCGCCGGGGACCCCTGCCTGAACCCGAACTTTGACCTGATGAAGGAGGACTTCACCTTCGACATCAAGCCGCTGGAGTGACCCTCTCAGTCTGCTGCGCAGACAGCTGTTCCTCACTCTGTCACTTGCGTGACATCTCTCCCCGGCGCGGGGAGAGCCTTTCCCAAAAGGGGGAGCTTTATTCGGAAAACTGATTGAAAACGAAAAGAGGAACTCTGGTGGAACTTTCAGCCTGTATCGTAGTTTATAACGGCGCAGAGGAGGCCCTGCGTGCGGCCCAGACCGTGCTGGACTGCACCCGCCGCCATCCGCTGACGCTGTATCTGGTGGACAATGCCAGCCCGGACGGCAGCGGCCAGCGCCTGACCCGCGCGGCAGCCGACGGCACCCTGCGCACGGCACCGGGCCAGCAGGTGCAGGTGCTCTGTCGGACCCAAAACGGCGGCTTCGGCACCGGGCACAATACGGTGCTTTCACTGCTGCACAGCCGGGTGCATTTTATCCTGAACCCGGACATCCAGCTCACCGCCGACACCCTGAGCGACCTGGCAGACTGGATGGTGCAGCACCCCGGTGTGGTGATGGCCCGCCCGGCCCTGACCTTTCCGGACGGGCAGCCCCAGCGGCTGCCGCTGCGCCGGTGCAATGTGCGGGCCATGGTCTACCGCCAGCTGCCCTGCCTGAAGTTCTGGGCAAAGTACAACGAACGCTACCTCATGGCGGACCGGGACCTGACCCAGCCCACTGAGATCGAGTTCTGCACCGGCAGCTTCTCGGCGGTGGACACAGCTGTATTCAAAGAAATCAGCGGTTTTGACGAGGGCTACTTCATGTATGTGGAGGATGCCGACCTCACCCAGAAAATGCGCACAAAGGGCAAGGCGTATTTGGTGCCCCAGTACACGGCCATCCATGCCTGGCACCGGGCCGCCCACCGCAGTCTGAAGCCCTTTCTGTGGCAGCTGCGCAGTCTGCTGCGTTATTTTTCCAAGTGGGGCTTTGCGTGGTAAGATAAAAAATTTTTGCAACGGCTTTTCCGGAAATTTTGCCGGAAGGGCCGTTCTTTCTTGCTTTTTATGTGAATTGATAGTAAAATAAAGTGAACTGTTATCTCCTTTTGCAGGAGAGGGCAGTGCTGAACAAGTTGACAGCGGACGCAGCTCCGCTTTGAATCCATACGCAGTCTGGCCGGTACGCCGCCCGGGCTGCGTACAGCTGCACAACTTTTTACAAAAGATTAAAGGAGTGCACAAGTATGAAAGGTATCATTCTTGCCGGCGGTGCCGGCACCCGGCTTTACCCGCTGACCATGGTCACCAGCAAACAGCTGCTGCCGGTCTACGACAAGCCGATGATCTACTACCCCCTGTCCACGCTGATGCTGGCAGGCATTCAGGACATCCTGATCATTTCCACCCCCACCGACACGCCCCGCTTTGAGGCGCTGCTGGGGGACGGCAGCCAGTACGGCATCCATCTGCAGTACAAGGTGCAGCCCTCCCCGGACGGCCTGGCACAGGCCTTCATCCTGGGCGAAGAGTTCATTGGCGACGACTGCTGCGCCATGATCCTGGGGGATAATATCTTCTACGGCAACGGCTTCTCCAAGATCCTCAAGACGGCTGCGTCCAACGCAGAGAACAAGGGCCGCTGCACGGTGTTCGGCTACTATGTGCAGGATCCCGAGCGCTTTGGCATCGTGGAATTCGACAAGGACGGCAAGGTGCTGAGCGTGGAGGAAAAACCCCAGCATCCCAAGAGCAACTACGCCATCACCGGCCTGTACTTCTACAACAAGGAAGTGGTGCAGATGGCAAAGCAGGTCAAGCCCTCTGCCCGCGGTGAGCTGGAGATCACCACCCTGAACGACATGTACCTGAAGAAGGACGAGCTGGACGTCCAGCTGCTGGGCCGCGGCTTTGCCTGGCTGGACACCGGCACGATGGAGAGCCTGGTGGATGCCGCCGACTTCGTGCGCATGGTGGAAAAGCGTCAGGGCATCAAGATCAGCGCCCCGGAGGAGATCGCCTTCAAGTATGGCTGGATCGACCGCGAGACCCTGCTGGCCAGCGCCGAGCGCTACGGCAAGAGCCCCTACGGCCAGCACCTGAAGAATGTGGCCGACGGCAAACTGCGCTACTGAGAAGAGAGGCACATTGGTATGAAGATCATTGTTACTGGATGCAGGGGCCAGCTGGGCACCGAGATCCTCAAGCAGCTGCGGGAAGGACGCAGCGAGATCGGCCCTATCCCCGAAAAGCTGCTCAACGCCACCGTTCTGCCGGTGGACCTGCCGGAGCTGGATATTTCCAACTACCGGATGGTGGATGAGTTCATCCGCCGCAACCGCCCGGATGTCATCATCAACTGCGCCGCCTACACCAACGTGGACGGCTGCGAGGTGAACCACGACGCTGCCTTCAAGGCAAACGCACTGGGCCCCCGCAATCTGGCGCAGGCCGCCGAAAAGACCGGTGCCCGCCTGGTGCATGTGTCCACCGACTATGTGTTCTCCGGCCGCGAGAACGGCGGCATCCCGCAGGATGAAGCCACCATCCCCGGCCCCATCAGCGCCTACGGCTCCACCAAGCTCATGGGCGAAAAGTATGTGGAGCAGTTCTGCCACCGCCACTTCATCGTGCGCACGGCATGGCTGTACAGCTACTACGGCAAGAACTTTGTCAAGACCATCGTCAATGCCGGCAAGAAATTCGGCAAGCTGGAGGTGGTCAACGACCAGTGCGGCAACCCCACCAACGCGGTGGACCTGGCCCACGAGATCCTGCAGCTGTGCGTGACCCACGAGTACGGCCTGTATCACTGCACCGGCGAGGGCGTGTGCTCCTGGTATGACTTCGCGTCCGAGATCATCCGCCTGTCCGGTGTGGACGCCACCGTGGCTCCCTGCACCAGCGAGGAGTACAAGGCAAAGCACCCGGACAGCGCCGACCGCCCCAGGTGGAGCGCTCTGGACAACCGGATGCTGCGCTGCACTGTTGGCAACGACGTCCGTGACTGGAAGGATGCACTGGCCTGCTTCTTCACCCACTGGGACGGCGACAACGGAATGAAAGACTGAGATGAAACCCTCTCCGTCTGCTCAGTTCCCTCGCATCCACCTCTCCCGAAGGGCGAGGTTTTATGCATCTGGAGGGAACGCTGAAAAAAGCTCCCCCTTTCGGGGGAGCTGGCATCGCGCAGCGATGACTGAGAGGGGTTTACTACAACGAAACTTTGAGGAAATAAACTTATGAAAACCTATCTGATCACCGGCTGCGCCGGTTTTATTGGTTCCAACTTTGTGCATTATATGCTCAAGAAATACCCGGAGATCCTGCTGGTCAACCTGGATAAGCTGACCTACGCCGGCAACCTGGAAAACCTGAAGGACGTGGAGGGTGACCCCCGCCATGTGTTCGTGCAGGGCGACATCTGCGACAAGGAACTGGTGGAGAGCCTGTTCCAGAAGTACGATTTCGACTATGTCATCAACTTTGCCGCCGAGAGCCATGTGGACCGCTCCATCAAGAATCCGGAGATTTTTGTGCAGAGCAATGTGATGGGCACCGTCAACCTGCTGCAGCGCGCCAAGGAAGCCTGGTACGATGCCGACGCCAAGACCTGGAAAGAGGGCAAGAAGTACCTGCAGGTGTCCACCGATGAGGTGTACGGTGCACTGGGTGCCGACGGCTACTTCATGGAGACCACTCCGCTGTGCCCCCACAGCCCCTATTCTTCCTCCAAGGCCAGCGCTGATATGTTCGTCATGGCATTCCATGACACCTACGGCATGCCGGTGAACATTACCCGCTGCTCCAACAACTACGGCCCCTATCAGTTCCCGGAGAAGCTGATCCCCCTGATGATCAACAACGTCAAGCACCACAAGCAGCTGCCCGTGTACGGCGACGGCATGCAGATCCGCGACTGGCTGTATGTGGAGGATCACTGCAAGGCCATCGACATGGTGGCCAACGGCGGCAAGATCGGCGAGGTGTACAACGTGGGCGGCCACAACGAGCGCCCCAACATCTTCATCGTCAAGACCATCATCAGCCAGCTGCATGACCGTCTGCAGGACGAGGGCATCAGCGAGGACCTGATCAAGCATGTGGCCGACCGTCTGGGCCATGACCGCCGTTACGGCATCGACCCCACCAAGATCAAGAACGATCTGGGCTGGTACCCTGAGACCCCGTTCGAGAAGGGCATCGTGCTGACCATCGACTGGTACCTGAACCACGAGGAGTGGATGGACCACGTCACCAGCGGTGATTACCAGAACTACTATCAGGATATGTACAAGAATAAGTAACATTCTGTAAAACAACAAAAGTGCAAAAAAGCACCTGCTGCAGAGATTTTCTGCGGCGGGTGCTTTTTGTGTCGTGCGTTCAGTCGGTGGTGGTGTCCATCACGAAATCGGCGGCATCCTCGATGTTGTGCTGGGTGAAATAGGCTTCTTCCAGCGGGATCCACCGGGCGGCAAAGTCCGGGTAGCGGTCGCCCTCCCGGGCCTGCAGGCGGCGGGTCTGCTCGGCATCCGAGCAGGTCAGGAACACCCGGAAATCCTCATACGGGGCCAGCAGCGGGTGGTGGCTGTAGCTGCCCTCCAGGATCACCAGCGGCTGTGCGGCAAGCTGCTGCACGGGCAGATAAGCGCCCTCCCGGCAGGAGTAGGCCCGGTAGAGCACGGGCCTTCCGGCGCGGGCCGGGGCCAGCACCTCGTCCCGCAGGCGGGCAAGGTCCATATTGGCACAGGGCGTCTGTTCCCAGCCGGGCACACGGTCGGCGGGCGGCAGGTAGAAATCGTCGGTGTGCAGGACGATGCTGTCCGGAAACTGCTCTGCCAATGCGGCGGCCATCGTGGTCTTGCCGCTGCCGCAGCGGCCGTCCAGTGCCAGCACCACCGGCGCAGCGGCGTTGGCCAGAAGCGGCTCCAGACAGTGGATGATGTAGGGGTGAATCGGGTACTCTGCCATGAAAACAACTCCTTTGCTCTGAAAAATGAGATATACAGCATTATAGCACAACCCACCCCAAAAGGACAGACCAACGTACAATAAAAATCGACTGGTTTGTTGTGAATAACTTTTTTGCGAAAAAGTGTTGACAGGAGGCTTTGCCTGTGGTAAGATACAGTCACGTTAGGAACAACTAACCACGGAACCGGAACGGCAGACCCTGCAAAACGGGTGCGCCGATTCTTTTTGAATTACGGGTTAGAAATATCTAACTCATAAAACCGCCTGTTTCCGGCCATACTGGCAGGGAAGCACGCAGAGGAGGGAACAGCCTATGGAGCGCAATTTTGAGACCGTGATGATCGAGCAGTGCGCGCCGGTGCTGGCCAGCCTGAAACCTGCGGGCCTGTTCCGCTACGAGACCCGGGACTGCGCCGACCTTGCCCGCCGGGTGAAAAACTGGAACGAACAGCTCCAGCCCAAGGGCCTGCGGGTCCGGGTGCTGAAGGGCTGCGCACGCACCCACCAGTATCTCGTTTATGTGTACCGAGAGAGCATGCTGCGCGCGGTGCTGACCGACGAGACCGTGCAGGGCTTTCTCCGGCAGGAGGGCTACCATCTGCCGGCAGAACGGGCCGACTGCACGGCCTGGCTCACCCAGCTTTCGCGCAGACTGTGCTGCTCGGCCGAATTCCCGCATGAGATCGGCGTTTTTCTGGGCTACCCCCTGAGCGACGTGGTGGGCTTTATTGAAAACAGCGGCCGGAACTTTACCTGCTGCGGCTGCTGGAAAGCCTACGGGGACCCGCAGGCGGCACAGCGTCACTTTGCACAGCTGCGCAAGTGTACAGCCGTGTATCTGCGGCTGTTCCACAGCGGTACCCCCATTCTCCGCCTTGCTGTGGCGGCTTAACACGGACATTCTCTTTTCAAATACTCTCTTTTTATCCTGGCGCCCGCCGATGTCCACGCACCGACGGGAAGAAATCCTCCTTTTGACACGCGGCCGCGCGGCGCAGACTGACCACTGCACCGTGCGGCTGTGTCACTTTCCGGAAAAATTTTTCACGCCGCACCGGCCGGTCGGCGCAATATTTCCCGGCGGAACAATGCTCCGGAAATCGGCTTTGGCAGAGTGCACAGCCGGTGACCGTAAAACGGGTGCTTGAATGTTAATATGCACGAACTTTACGTCAAAAGGCTGAGTTAGTTGTTGTAGATTATGATAAAATCCGGAGAGTTGAGGAGTATAAAATTTGTTTGTTTATATAAACTAACTTTGAATTATGAAAAAATTATTGACAAGAGCGGTTAGCGAGCGTAAACTATCCATGCTGATAGTTGCGGCTGACTAACCGCCGCACATCTCCGATTCAATGAGAAGGGAAGCGGAATATATGATGCCTCTGACGATGGCAAAAGCAGGAGAGACGGTCACCATCAAAAAGATCACCGGCAAGGACGAAGTCCGGCTGCATCTGGCAGAGCTGGGGTTCGTGGTGGACAGTGAGGTGACCGTGGTCAACGAGATCGCAGGCAACTTGATCATCCAGGTCAAGGAGAGCCGCATCGCGCTGGACAAGACCATGGCAAACCGCATTATGATCGGCTGATTACAGACTGAACAGTGCCCGCAACACTGTTTGGGAGACACTCCGAAACTGGACTGGTCTCCAATAAAGACAAGCAGAGGAGGATGATTTGCAATGAAAACTCTGAAAGACGTTAAGGTCGGTGAGACTGTCACCGTGGCCAAGCTGCATGGCGAAGGCCCGGTGAAGCGCCGCATCATGGACATGGGCATCACCAAGGGTGTGGAGATCTATGTCCGCAAGGTGGCTCCCTTGGGCGACCCCATGGAGCTGACCGTGCGCAACTACGAGCTGAGCGTGCGCAAGGCCGATGCCGAAATGATCGAAGTAGTCTGATTCCAAAGGGAGGAAAGGAACACGCAATGAGCATTAAGATTGCACTTGCCGGTAACCCGAACTGCGGTAAAACGACCCTGTTCAACAACCTGACCGGCTCCAACCAGTACGTCGGCAACTGGCCCGGCGTTACCGTGGAAAAGAAGGAAGGCAAGCTGAAGGGCGACAAGGATGTCATCATCCAGGACCTGCCCGGTATCTACTCGCTGTCTCCGTACACGCTGGAGGAAGTTGTCTCCCGTACTTATCTGGTCAAGGAGAAGCCCGACGCCATCCTGAACATCATCGACGGCACCAACATCGAGCGCAACCTGTACCTGACCACCCAGCTGATCGAGCTGGGCATCCCGGTGGTCATGGCTGTGAACATGATCGACCTGGTGCGCAAGAACGGCGACAAGATCGACCTGAAGAAGCTGAGCGCCGAGCTGGGCTGCGAGGCGGTCGAGATCAGCGCCCTGAAGGGCGAGGGCACCGAGGCTGCTGCAAAGGCGGCTGTCGCTGCTGCCCAGGGCAAAAAGGCCGGAGAGCTGCCCCATGTGTTTACCGGCAGTGTGGAGCATGCCATTGCCCACATCGAAGAGTCCATTCAGGGCAAGGTGGATGACCGCTTCCTGCGCTGGTACGCCGTCAAGCTGTTCGAGCGCGACGACAAGGTCATGGAAGAGCTGAAGCTGGATAAGGACCTGATCGCGCACATCGACGAGCACATCAAGGACTGCGAGAAGGAAATGGATGACGATGCGGAGAGCATCATCACCAACCAGCGCTATGCCTACATCAACACCGTGGTCTCCAAGGCCGTCAAGAAGAAGGCCCGCGTGGAGCACCTGACCGTCTCCGATAAGGTGGACCAGATCGTCACCAACCGCATTCTGGCGCTGCCCATCTTCGCGCTGGTCATGATCCTGATGTACTCGCTGTCCATGGGCACCTCCATTGCAGACGGCGGCTGGTCCATCGGCACCTTTGCCACCGACTGGACCAACGATGTGCTGTTCGGTGAGATCGTGCCGGGCGCACTGGGCGGCTTCCTGGAGAGCATCGGCGTGGCAGGCTGGCTGTACGGCCTGATCATGGACGGCATCGTCGCCGGTGTCGGCGCAGTTCTGGGCTTCGTGCCGCAGATGCTGGTGCTGTTCTTCCTGCTGTCCATCCTGGAGGACATCGGCTATATGTCCCGTGTGGCCTTCATCATGGACCGTATCTTCCGCAAGTTCGGCCTGTCCGGCAAGAGCTTCATCCCCGTGCTGGTGGGTACCGGCTGCGGTGTGCCGGGCGTCATGGCTTCCCGTACCATCGAGAACGAGCGTGACCGCCGCATGACCATCATGACCACCTGCTTCATCCCCTGCGGTGCCAAGATGCCCATCATCGGCCTGATCGCAGGTGCCATGTTCGGCGGCTCTCCGCTGGTGGCTGTCTCCGCTTACTTCATCGGCATGGCTGCCATCATCTGCTCCGGCATCATCCTGAAAAAGACCAAGATCTTCGCAGGCGACCCCGCTCCCTTCGTCATGGAGCTGCCCGCTTACCATGTGCCTGCATGGGGCAACGTGTTCCGTGCCACCTGGGAGCGCGGCTGGTCCTTCATCAAGCGTGCCGGTTCCGTCATTCTGCTGGCGACCGTCGTGCTGTGGTTCCTGCAGGGCTTCGGCTTCGAGAACGGTGCCTTCGGCATGGTCGAGGATCAGGACAACTCCGTCCTGGCTGCCATCGCCACCAAGATCGCATGGATCTTTGCACCTCTGGGCTTCGGCAACTGGCGTGCAACCGTCGCTTCCGTCTCCGGCCTGATCGCAAAGGAGAACGTGGTTGGTACCTTCGGTGTTCTGTATCACTTCGGCGGCGAGCTGTCTGAGAACGGCGACGAGATCTGGGCTGCTGTGGCACAGGACTACACCGCTCTGTCTGCTTACGCCTTCATGATCTTCAACCTGCTGTGCGCTCCCTGCTTCGCAGCGATGGGTGCCATCAAGCGCGAGATGAACAACGGCAAGTGGACCGCCATTGCCATTGGTTATATGTGCGCTCTGGCTTACTGCGCCGCTCTGGTGGTGTACCAGCTGGGCGGCCTGATCACCGGTGAGATTGGCTTCAACTTCTTCACCATCGTGGCTGCTGTTGTTCTGGTGGCCTTCATCTACCTGATGGTGCGTCCCAACAAGTACGCGGGCAACAACGAAGTCAAGATCGACGTGACCAAGATCTGATCAAACTGCACGACATGTGAAAGGGTGTGTTTTGTATGATGGAATTCCTCGCTGCAAATTTTAATCTGCCCACGATCATTGTGGCAGTCATCGTGTTTGGCGGTGTGGGCTGGATCACATGGCACTCCCACAAGCATGGCGGCGGCTGCAGTGGGTGCAGCGGCTGCGGCGAAGGCGGCTGCAATGGCAGCTGCAGCGGTTGCAGCGGCTGTCACTGAGCATTGAAATGATCCGCAAAGGGCGCGGGCTGGAACATTCGGCTCGCGCCCTTTTTTCAGAAACAAAAAGTTAGCTTTGGATAACATTGGAAAATCTATCAGAAAAGAGAGTGATCGGCATGGAACTGACGTCGGCACATCTGCGCTATCTGCTGGCGATCTATGAGGTCTCGCGCACCCACCTGGACATCAGCTCCCGCAGCATTGCGGAAAAGCTGGGGGTGACCAAACCCTCGGTGGTGCGCATCATGAATCTGCTCATGGAGCGCGGCATGATCGTAAAGGAGCACTACGGCAAGATCTATATGACCGACCGGGGCATCTGGGTGGCCAAACAGGTGCATGCGGAGATGGAAAGCATTCTGGAGCATTTTCCGCCGGTGAGCCAACCCCTGACCGAGGAGGAAAAGACCGCTGCGGCCCTGGCCATGACCAGCGCCCTGCCGGACCGCATTTTTACCGGCGAATACGACCGTCTGTTCGGCGCTGACGTCGACCGGACAGAAAGGGAGAAGAATCCGTGATCAACAAAAAGCTGCTGTCCTTTGACCGCGGGGCCCTGCGCTTTGTGGGGGCCAACGTGGCGTTCCAGTGGCTGGGCATGCTGTGCAACGTGATCTTTGTGCGGGCCATCGCCCGGCTGGTGGGGGCGGCCTTTGCGGGCATGCTCACCACCGGGGTGCTGTGGCAGAACCTTCTGCTGTGTCTGGGCACGGTGCCGTTCCGGTTTGTGTTCACCCTGCTGGCATCCGGCATGAGCGACCAGGCTTCCAAGAACGTCAAGCGCACCCTGCGCAGCAACATTTACGACAAGCTGACCCGTCTGGGCCCCAATTACACCGAGACCGCCGCCACCAGCGAGGTGGTCATGCTGGCCAGCGAGGGTGTGGAGCAGATCGACACCTACTTTGCCAAGTACCTGCCCCAGCTGGTATACAGCCTGCTGGCCCCGGTCACCCTGTTCGTGCTGCTGGTGGGAGTGCACGCACGGTCGGCCGTCATCCTGCTGTGCTGTGTGCCGCTCATCCCCATGTCCATCGTGGCGGTGCAGAAATTTGCCAAAAAGCTGCTGGCAAAATACTGGGGCGAGTACACCACCCTGGGCGACAGCTTTCTGGAAAACATCCAGGGCCTGACCACCCTGAAGATCTATCAGGCCGATGGCTGGAAGCATGAGCAGATGAACGCCCAGGCCGAGCGCTTCCGCAAGATCACCATGAAGGTGCTGACCATGCAGCTGAATTCGGTGACCCTGATGGACCTGATGGCCTACGGCGGGGCCGGACTGGGCATCATCAGTGCGGTGTCCGCCTTTGCCAAGGGTCAGCTGAGCCTGACGGCCACGTTGACCATCGTGCTGCTGGCGGCAGACTTCTTCCTGCCGCTGCGGCTGCTGGGCAGCTATTTCCACATTGCCATGAACGGTGCTGCCTCGGCAGAAAAAATCTTCAAATTGCTGGCAGCAGAGGAACCCGCCGATGGCGAACAGACCGTGCCGGAACAGGCTGCCCTGCAGCTGGAGCACGTTACCTTTGGGTACGAGAAGGACCGCACCATTCTGCAGGACGTGTCCCTGACCATCCCGCAGGGCAGCTTTGTCTCGCTGGTGGGTGAGTCCGGCTGCGGCAAGAGCACCATTGCGGCGCTGCTGTCCGGCAGCCGCACCGGTTACACTGGCAGCGTGACGCTGGGCGGTGTGCCGGTGGAACAGCTGCAGCGGGCCCAGCGCCTGCGTGCCCTGACGCTGGTGCCCCACAATGCCACCATTTTCAAGGGCACGGTGGAAGCAAACCTGCGCATGGCAAAGCCCGATGCTACCGAGGCCGAGCTCTGGGCTGCGCTGGAACAGGTGAACCTGGCCGACTTCTGCCGCAGCCAGGACGGCCTGCAGACGGCCCTGCATGAGGGCGGCAGCAACCTGTCCGGCGGCCAGCGGCAGCGCCTTGCCATGGCCCGCGCCCTGCTGCACGACACCCCCATTTATCTGTTTGACGAAGCCACTTCCAACGTGGACGCCGAGAGCGAAAACGACATCATGGCAGCCATCCGGAGCCTGGCGGGCCGCAAAACGGTGATCCTGATCTCCCACCGGCTGGCCAACGTGGTGGACAGCGACTGCATCTATGTGCTGGACAAGGGCCGTATCGCAGAACGGGGCACCCACGCGGAACTGCTGAAAAAGCAGGGCGCCTACAGCCATCTGTACACGGCCCAGAAGCAGCTGGAAACGCTGGAAACGGAGGATGCCTGATATGAACGAACCCAAGCATCGCAGCCCCTTTGTCCTTGTGGGCCGCCTCATCGTGCTGGTCAAGCCCATGCTGCCCATCATGCTGGCGGCCATCGTCATGGGCGTGGCGGGGCATTTCTGCGCCACCTTCATCACCATTTTCGGCGGCTTTGGCATCCTGCGGGCGCTGGGGCTGGCCAGCCCGCTGCGCTCGGTGGGCGTTGCCTTTGCCTGCATTCTGGTATTTGCCCTGCTGCGCGGCATCCTGCGCTATGCAGAGCAGGCTTCCAACCACTCTATCGCTTTCAAGCTGCTGGCCCTCATCCGGGATCAGGTGTTCGGCGCGCTGCGCCGCCTGACCCCGGCCAAGCTGGAGGGCCGTGACCGCGGCGACCTGATCTCCCTGATCACCGCCGACATCGAGGCACTGGAAGTGTTCTATGCCCACACCATCTCGCCCATCTGTATCGCCTGCATCTGTGTCATCGGCATGACCGGTTTTGTGGCCAGTTACCACATCCTGCCCGCGCTGGTGCTGCTGGCCGGGTACCTGCTGGTGGGCGTGGCCCTGCCGGTGTGGAGCGCAAAGCGCGGCGACAAGGTGGCCCGGGAATACCGCCAGACCCTGGCCGACACCAACAGCTATGTGCTGGAGAGCCTGCGCGGCCTGCGCGATACTTTGCAGTATCAGGATGCCGCCGCCCGTGCCGCCGGCATCACGGCCCACAGCGAGGCGCTGGGCGAAAAGCAAAAGGCGCTGAAATACCGCGAGGGCCTGACCGTGGCAATCACCAACACCCTCATCCTGTTCACCGTCATCGCAGTGCTGGGGGTGAGCCTGCAGCTGTACCAGAACGGCCGGCTGGGCGCAGAAGGGGTGCTCATCTGCACCCTGTCGGCTCTGAGCTCCTTTGGCCCGGTGGTGGCACTGGCCAACCTCGGTGCCAGCCTGACCCAGGTGTTTGCCAGCGCCGACCGTGTGCTGGATCTGCTGGACGAAGAGCCGGTGACCGCCGACGTGACCGACGGTGCCCACACGGCCTTTGCGGGGGCGCAGGCGGAGCATGTGAGCTTCTCCTATGCGGACGAAGAGGTGCTGCACGACCTGAGCCTGACCATCCCGGAAAAAAAGATCGTGGGCATCACCGGCCGTTCCGGCAGCGGCAAGTCCACCTTCCTGCGGCTGCTCATGCGTTTCTGGGATGTGAACACCGGCACCATCCGCTTTGGCGAGGAGGACATCCGCCGGGTGAACACGACCACTTTGCGGGCACAGGAGAGCCTTGTGACCCAGGAGACGGAGCTGTTCAACGACACCATCGAGAACAACATCCGCATCGCTAAAAAGGATGCCACCCGCGAAGAAGTGGAAGCGGCCTGCAAAAAGGCTGCGCTGGACGGCTTTATCCGCAGCCTGCCCAAGGGGTATGACACCCCCGTGGGTGAGCTGGGCGGGGCCTTGTCCGGCGGCGAGCGGCAGCGCATCGGTGTGGCGCGGGCATTCCTGCACGATGCACCCTTCCTGCTGCTGGACGAGCCTACCTCCAACCTCGACAGCCTGAACGAGGGCGTGATCCTCAAGGCGGTGCGGGCCGAGTGCCGGGACAAGACGGTGCTGCTGGTTTCCCACCGCAAGTCCACCATGGCTGCCGCCGATGTGACCTACTCGGTAGAAAGCGGCCGCCTGAGCTGAGAAAACAACTGCAACCCCCAAAAAGGGCCTGTCTCACAAGAGACAGGCCCTTTTTTGCTGCATGTTTATGGATCAGTAATTGACGGCTTTGAGGATCTGGCGGCCAATGTACTTGTGGCCGGAAACGGTGGGGTGGCCGTCGTTGGCAGTGCGGGTATAGGGGATGGGCACATAGGTCACATCATACTGGGCAGCCAGCTTGGCTGCGGCGGTGTTCAGCCGACGGAAGTGGCGGCTCCAGGAGGGCATCAGGGGCACCGGGTTATTGTAGCTCAGTACCAGGATCTGGGCCTCCGGGTTCAGCTCACGCAGGTCCTTCATCACACGCTCCAGCTGGGTCACAGTGTCGGCGTAGGTGGAGGTGCAGATCTGGCCCATGCCGGTGGTCAGCAGATACATCACGGCACGGAACTCCGAGGGGGTCAGGGTCAGCTGCTTCAGGCAGTCCATAAAGTAGTCGATGTTGTCCGGGGTCAGGTTGCGGAACATTCCGGTGACCATGCTGTTGGCCAGCTTTTCACTTTTCCAGTTGGTAGCCTCGCCCAGGGCCACGATGGTACGGATCAGGGCATCGTTGGCACCGATCTGCAAGGTGATGAGGTCCGCTTTCTGGATATATTCCTTCAGCTCCGGCACCGAGGTATACTGCACGCCGGAATACTGGTTCATGGCCGGCATGGCACCGGTCTCGATCAGGTCTGCCAGGTCGCGGGTCATCACGGCGGGCAGGCCCAGGTTGATGGCGTGGTCACGATCCAAGCCCAGCTGGTCGGCTACATAGCCCACAAAGCACTGGCCATCGTAGCCTTTGTAATTGCCGGACATATCGAAGCCGTTCTGTACCAGCTTGTACTGCAGGCCGCTCAGGCCCACACCGGCAGTCACGCTGTCACCGATGGCGACATAGGTGTACTCTTTTTTGGCGGTGGGCTCTGCAACAGGCGCCACAGCATCGTCTTCGGTAAGAGCTTCCGGCTCCACTTCCTGCACGGCGGTTTCCGGCTCAGCAGTCTCTTCGGTGGTGGGGTTCTCTGCAAAGGCAGGAACGGCCAGCGACAGCAGCAGCGCGGCCGACAGCAGCAGGCTTGCAATGCGTTTTGTTTTCATGGTCATCATTCCCTCTTTCCCCGCAACATCTCAAGGCTGCGGAACTGCTTCCATGATAAGGAAATGAAGGGGAAATGTCAATTGACAAAACGTGGAAAATCGCAGGAAAAAGTTGTCAAAATAGAAGCTTTTGAAGCTGAATGCCGGAAATAAACGTAGGAAAGCAAAAAGACCCTGCCGGACAGGCAGGGCCTTGAAAAAACGAAACGTTTACTTGCGGACGGTCTTCAGGATCTGGCGAGCGATGTACTTGTGACCGCACACCGTGGGGTGACCGTCGTTGGCAATGGAGGTATAGGGGATGGACACATAGTCTGCGCCATACTGCTGGGCCAGGGCCTTGACGGAGCGGTTCAGCAGGCGGAAGTGTCTGCCGTAGGTGGGCAGGAAGGGCAGGGGGTTGTAGTACCCCACCAGAATGATCTGGGCGTCAGGGTTCAGGGCTCTCAGTTCCTGGAGGATCTGTTCCACGTTGGCCACAGTCTGGTCCCGGGTCTGGTCACAGATCTCCTCCATGCCGGAATCCAGCAGCTTCAGGGCGGCCTTCAACTCTTCCGGGGTCAGGTCCAGGTTTTCCAGGCTCTTTCTCAGGGTCTGGAGGGTCTGGAGATTCAGCTCTCGCATGGTGCCCGTCAGCAGGGGAATCAGCAGTTTGGTGGCCTTGCCGTTGGTGGCTCTGCCCATGGCCCCCATGAGCTGCAGCACAGTGTCGTTGGAGCCGATGAGCAGGGTGATCAGGTCGGCGTCTGCCAGTTCCTGCCGCAGGGTAGGCAGGTCGTAGTAGGCGACACCGGAGGCGGTGGAGCCGGTCCTGACCAGGTCCAGGATGTTGCTGCTCATGGCAGCAGGCATCCCGTAGTTCACGGCATGGTCCCGGTCCAGGCCCAGGGCGTCGGCCACCCGGGCCACATAGCAGTCTTTGGAGTAACCATGGTAGTTTTCCTGCACATCATAGCTCTTGGCGGTGCTGGAAAAGTGGGTGTCCTTCAGGCCCACACCGGTGGTGATGCTGTCACCCAGGGCAACATAGGTGTAGGGATCTTCCTCTGCTGCAAAGGCAGGCAGGACCGGCAGCACCAGCAGAGCCAGGGCCAGCAGCAGGCTGACAATACGTTTTTTCATAAAGAACCTCCTTGTATCGCAAGCTCAGAAAAGGATCACTTTTCCAGAGCTTTCAGGATCTGGCGGGCCAGGTACTTGTGGCCGCATACCGTGGGGTGAGCGTCGTTGGCCACCACCGTGTAGGTCGCAGGAGCAAAGGCTGCGTCATACTGCTGGGCCAGCTTTTGCACCGAGCGGCTCAGGGTACGGAAGTGCTTGACAAAGGGGTTGGCAAGGGCCGGCAGCAGGGGCAGGGGATTGTAGTACCCCACCAGAACGATCTGGGCGTTGGGGTTCAGAGCCTTCAGCTCCTGGAGCAGGGCCTCAAGGTTGGCCAGGGTAGAGGCCTGGCTCTGGGTGCAGATCTCTGCAATGCCGCTGCTCAGCAGCTGCAGTAGGGCCTTGCGCTGCTGGGCGGTGATGTTCAAAGAGTCCAGGTTCTCCCGGAGGGCGGCAAAGGAGGAGGCATCCATCTGGCGGAAGTCGCCCTCCAGCATAGGCAGCAGGGCCTCAAAGACCTGGGGGCCCCCCATGGCAGCGGCAACGCCGTACATGATGGGCACCAGCACGTCATTGGCACCGATCTCCACCGTAATGATCTCAGCGTGCTTCAGCTCCTGGCGCAGGTTGGGCAGAACAAAATTTATGCTGGCACTCTGGCAGGAACCGGTCCGCACCAGCTCCAGCAGGTCGCTGCTCATCAGGGCAGGCATTCCGTAATTGGCGGTCTGGGCCCGGCTCAGGCCCAGGCTATCGGCTACCCGGGCCACATAGCAATCCTTGGAGTAGCCCTGGTAGTTGCCGGAAACATCGTAATACCGTCCGTTTCGCTGGTAAACGGCGTCCGGCAGGCCAATGCCGGCTACAATGCTGTCGCCCAAAGCAATGTAAGAATAGCAGTGCTGATCCGATTCGGCAGCGGCATCGGTCTGGGTCTGCACCGGGGTGGGGTCTGCGGCGGCAGGCTGGGCGGCCCCGGCAGAAACCACCGGCAGCACCAACAGAGCCAGGGCCAGCAGCAGGCTGACAATGCGTTTTTTCATGATGTTCCTCCTTTTTTTGAGCCATAAGGTCCCTTCTATCATAAAAAGAGAAGCCAGGGATGTCAAGGCCCATTTTCCGGAATGTGTCGGGAAATACAAAAAAACGGTCGTGCACAAAGGCACGGCCGTAAAAAGCAGGATCAGTAGTCGCGGGAGGTGATCTTTTCCTCCAGCTTGCGGTAGTCCACCTTACCGATGGGGGTCAGCGGCAGCTCATCAAGGAACTTGTAGCCCACGGGCTGGACGTACTCCGGCAGCTCTTCTTTGCAGATCTGCTGCAGCTCCCGCACGATCTGACGCTTTTTGTGGTCAGCAGCGGGGTCCAGCACGACATACACAAAGGGCAGGCGGCCCTGCACATGGTCCTTGTCGGTGCAGCCCACCACCGAGCACTGCTGCACGGCGGGGTGGCGGCTGATGACGTTCTCGATCATGGAGGGGAACACCTTGAAGCCATCGTGGCGGATGATCAGCCGCTTGATGCGGGAGTCCAGGAACACGAAGCCGTCCTCATCCATATAGCCGACGTCGCCGGTGTGTGCCCAGACGCGGCCATCCGAGTGGTGGCGCAGCAGGGCAGCCGTTTCGGCGGGCTTGCCGTAGTAGCCCTTCATGATGGCAGGGCCGGAGATGCAGAGCTCACCGCGCTCGCCGATGGGAAGCTCGGTGTCGGTACCGGGTTCAAACACCGACACAAGGGTGTTCACCAGCGGGATGCCCACACTGCCCACCTTGTTGGCAAGGCCGGAAGCAGCGGTGGCGGCAGAAGAAACCTCGGTCATGCCGTAGCCCTTGGCCAGGCCGTACTCCACGCCGTGAGCGGCCAGGAAGTCGTTCACGCTCTGCTCGGCACCCACCGTGATGGCGTCGCCGCCGGCAGCATAGTTGCGGATGAAGGACAAATCCTTGTTCTTCAGCAGCAGCGAAGAGGCCATCTGCTGGTAGTGGGCCGGCACGCCGAACATGTGCTCCGGCTTGTACTTCCAGATCAGGGCACCCAGCTTTTCAGGGTCCAGATTGGGGATGATGATCACGGTAAGGCCCAGCACCAGCGGCAGGTGCACGCCGCAGGCGTAGCCATAGGCAATGAACGGGGGCATGATGTTCATCAGCTTCTGGCCGCGGCGGAACAGCTTTTCGTAAGCACCGAACTGCTGTGCGATGGAGTTGAAGTCCACATCGGTCAGCATGACGCCCTTGGGCGAGCCGGTGGTGCCGCCGGTGTGCACCACCACGCAGGTGTGGTCCGGGTCGTAAGGCTCGGCACCGGTGTCTTTGCCCTCACCGGCGGCAATGAAATCCTTCCAGCGGATCACGTTGGAAGAATAGCGGTTCTTGTCGGGGGTGGACAGCTTGTAGCCCACGGCCAGATGCAGCGGCAGGGAGTCGGCGGGGGACACCACCAGCACCCGTTCCACGTTGGTGCGCTTGGCAGCCTGCTGGCAGCGGTCGTAGACCACGTTCAGGCAGATGAGCAGGTGGGAGTCCACCTCGGTGATGTAATCGTGGATGCCCTCAGCACTATAGCGCGGGTCCACCAGATTCAGGGAGGCACCGATCATGTCGGCAGCATAGAACGCATAGATGACCTCCGGGGTCATCACGCTGACCACGGTGGCAATGTCGCCTTTTTTCATGCCGATGGCACGGAAGGCCGCCGCCGTCTTTTTGACGTTGACGATGAGGTCGGCATAAGTGATCTTGCGGCCGTAATAGGTGATGGCGGTCTCGGTCAAGTGCGTTTTGTTCTGGCGGCAGACGTACTCGAAGGCGCTGCATTCGGGCGGCGTCTGATTGAAGAACTTAGGGTCATAGTATTTGAGCCAGGGTTTTGCGACGGATGCGTAGATGGGTTCGTGTGGTGCAGTCGTCATAGGATTCAGGACCTTTCTTTTTTTCTTCTTCTATCATTTTCCCAGAAACGGCAGAAAAAAGCATGTTCTGCCGGACACTTTTTGACAGGAAAAAGGCCAAAACGGCCCACCATTATTGTAGTGGACGGCAGTCGGAATGTCAATGAATAAACTGTGAGAAATCCAAAAAGGACGAACCATCAACGGTTCATCTGGTAAAAACTGTGTAAAGTGGTTGAATCGCGACCCGAAGCAGCTCAGGCCTGCGGCAGCCACTGCGCGGCCTCGGCGGCGCTGCAAAGAACCCAGTGCCTCGGGCGCAGCTCCCGCCACTGGGGCGCTTCGGTGGAATAATCGTGCATGGCGGGGTCGTACACCAACAGCTTTTTATTGCGCTCCCGGCGGGGGTCCGGCATGGGGATGGCGGACAGCAGGCTGCGGGTGTAGGGATGGATGGCGTGGGCCACCAGCTCCTCCGCGTCGGCCAGTTCCACGATGCTGCCCTTGTGGATGACTGCGATGCGGTCCGAAATGTAGCGCATCACCGAGAGATCATGGGCGATGAACAGGTAGGTGATGCCGCGCTCCTTCTGCAGGCGGCGCAGCAGGTTGAGCACTTGGGCGCGGATGGACATGTCCAGAGCGCTGATGGGCTCATCGGCCACGATGAATTCCGGCTCCACGATCAGGGCACGGGCAATGCCGATGCGCTGCCGCTGGCCGCCGGAAAATTCGTGGGGAAAACGGGAAGCAAATTCCGGCAGCAGGCCCACGTCCAGCAAAGCCTGTCGCACTTTTTCTTCCCGCTGGGCGGCGGAGAGGTCGGGCCGCACGTTCTGCAGGCCCTCGCCCACGATGTAGCTCACCTTGGCGCGCTCGTTCAGCGAGGACTGCGGGTCCTGAAAGATCATCTGGATCTCACGGGTGATCTGCTTGTCCAGCGCACGCGGGATTTTGCCGTTGATCTTCTGGCCCTTGTACAGGATCTCACCGCCAGAGGTGGGCAGAATGCGCAGGATGGCCCGGCCGATGGTGGTCTTGCCGGAGCCGGACTCGCCCACCAGACCAAAGGTCTCACCCTTGTAGATCTGGAAATTGGCGTTCTGTACGGCGGCAAAGGCCTTGCGGCCGGAGCCGTAGGTCACATTCAGGCCCTTCACTTCCAGAAGGACTTCTTTTTCCTCGGCCATCTTACAAGCCCTCCTTTTGCAGTTTTTTCACCGCAGCAGGCGGCTCGATGTGGGGTGCCCGGGGGTCCAGCAGCCAGGTCTTGGCCTTGTGGGTGGGCGAAACTTCAAAGTACGGCGGGCGCTTGACATAGTCGATCTTCAGTGCCTGCGGGTTGCGGGGCGCAAAGGCGTCGCCGCGGATCTCGGCAAAGAGGTTGGGCGGGGTGCCCACGATGTTGAACAGGTCCTCGCCTTTTATGCCCATCTGGGGCATGCTGGACAGCAGAGCCCAGGTGTAGGGGTGGCGGGGGTCATAGTAGATCTCGTCGGCGGTGCCGATCTCTACGATGTCGCCGGCGTACATCACGGCCACCCGGTCGGCAATGTTGGCCACGACGCCCAGGTCGTGGGTGATCATGACGATGGTCAGGTGGTACTTGGCCCGCAGCTCCTTGAGCAGCTGCAAAATCTGAGCCTGAATGGTCACATCCAGCGCGGTGGTGGGCTCGTCACAGATCAGGATCTTCGGGCTGCAGGCCACCGCAATGGCGATCACCACGCGCTGACGCATGCCGCCGGAGAACTCGTGGGGGTACTGCTTAAAACGCACTTCCGGGTCAGAGATGCCCACGTCCCGCAGGTATTCCAGTGTTCTGGCCCTGGCCTCGGTGCCCTTCAGGCCCTGATGCAGGGTCACGGCCTCCAAAATCTGGTCGCCGATGGTTTTCAGCGGGTTCAGGCTGGTCATGGGGTCCTGCATGATCATGGCAATTTCGCGGCCCCGGATGCGCAGCCAGTCCTTCTCGGTTTTCAGGCCGGACAGGCGCACCGGCTCTGCGCCGGGGGTAGGGCAGTAGTCGATGGTGCCGTCGGTGATGGAGCCATTGGTGTCCAACAGGCCCATGAAACTCTTGGTGAACACGCTCTTGCCGGAGCCGGACTCGCCCACGACGGCCAGCACTTCGCCCCGGTACAGGTCCAGGTCGATGCCGCGGATGGCGTGCAGCACCCGGCCGCGCAGGTTGAACCGGATATCCAGCCCCCGCACCGAGAGGATGCAGTCATTTTCGTTCATCATGCATTCCTCCTTACTGCAGGTGGTTCTTCGGGTCGGCGGCATCCGAGAACGCGTTGCCGATCAGATAGAACGCAATGGTGACAAAGCTCAAAATCAGGGTGGGGTAGAGCAGCTGGTAGCGCAGACCGGCCTGCATCATCACCTTGCGGCCGTCGTTGACCAGATTGCCCAGCGAGGGCGTCTCCACCGAGAGGCCCAGGCCGATGTAGGTGATGAACACCTCGTTGCCGATGGCTTCCGGAATGGTGAGAGCCATGCGCAGCATGATCACCGACACCAGATACGGCAGCAGGTTGCGCAGCACGATGCGCACCGTGGGGGTGCCGATGCAGCGGGAGGCAACGTTGTAGTCACGGTCACGGATGATGAGGATCTGGTTGCGGATGAACCGCGCCATCTCGATCCAGCCCTTGATGGACATGCCCAGAATCATGGTCCAGATGCTGGGGGAGGCCACATAGGAGATGAGGATCAGCACAATGGCGGTGGGAATGTTGTCAAAGATGTTGTACAGCTCCGTGAACAGAAAATCCAGCCCGCGCACATAGCCCCACAGCACACCGGCAGTGATGCCCACCACGGCTTCGATGAGAGCCACGAAAAAGGCAATGGTCAGGCTGGTGCGGGCACCGGCCCAGATGCGGGCCCACAGGTCCTGCCCGATGGAGTTGGAACCCCAGATAAAGCCGTCCTGCCCGGGAGCGATGTTGCGGTACTGGATGCCGGTGACGGGGTCCACGGCGCAGAGGTTGGGGTCTGCCTGCCCCGGCAGATAAGGCTGGAAAAAGGCAAAGGCCACCACGGCCACCAGCGCGATGAGCAGGGCCACGGCTGCCTTGTTCTTGAAGAAAGCACGGAAGGTGCTGCCCCAGTAGCTGTAGTTGGAGCAGGCCGTGGCCTCGGCCTGCTCGGCGTGGAACCCGGCGGGGGTGAACAGTTCGTCCTCCGGCAGGTCTGCCCAGGCAGCAGGGCCTTCCTTCTGCAGGGTGTTGAGCTGGTTTTCCAGCTTTTTGGATTTTTCCCGTTTCAGGAACGAAAGCATCAGCGGCCACCTTCTTTCTTGCCAAAGTTGATGCGGGGATCAATGAGCACCATGAGCACATCGCCCAGGATCAGGCCCACGATGCCCACGCAGGCGTACAGCAGCACGATGCCCTGCACCATGGTGTTGTCGTGGCGCTGTACGCAGGTCACCAGCAGTCCGCCCATACCGGGGATGCTGTACAGGCTCTCAATGTAAATGGAGCCCACCACCGTGTTGAGGAACGCCGAGGGAATGTACTGCACCAGCGGCACCATGGCGTTGCGGAACACATGATGCAGCGCGATATTGCTTTCGCTCACACCCTTGGCACGGGCCAGCTTGACGTAGTCCTTGTTGCTCTCGTCCACCATATAGCGGCGCAGCCACATGGCGTAGAAGGCCAGGTTTGCCAGGCTCATGCTGCACACCGGCAGCACCCAGTAGCGCCAGTTGGCGGCGTCGAACAGCAGGCCCACCCCCAGAACGGAGGTGCCGTACATCTGGATGTACAAAAAGTACACGGCAGCCGGCACGGCCTGGATGAGCACGATGAGGGCTGTGCCCAGTTTGTCGGGCCAGCGGTTCTTGCACCGGCCCATGACAAGCCCCAGCGGGATGCCCAGCACAAGGCTCAGCAGCATAGCCAGCACGCCCATCTGGATGGAGATGGGCAGCTTTTGGGCCAGGATCTCGGTTACCGGCACGTTGACCTTGTAGATGTGGCTCACGCCCAGGTCACCGTGCAGGGCGTCTTTCCAGAAGCGGCCGATCTGCACCGGCAGCGGGTCCAGCAGGCCCATGGACTGCAGACCCGCCTGGATCTGGGCCGCGGTCATTTTTTCGTAGTTTGCAAAATAGCCTTCCACCGGCATGAGCCGCAGCAGGCAGAACACCAGCGTTACAATGATGAACAGCGTCAGCAGAGAACGCCCGATGCGCTTTGCGAGATATTGCACCATAGTGTGCACCTCTCTTTTTCTTTTGAAATACAGATAAGAATAGAATACCGCAATTTCTTGATTTTGAAAAGTGATTTGAAGATTTTTTGAGCAAAAGCTGTTGAAAAGGCGGTGGAAACTCCCTCAGTCACGGCTGCGAAGCAGACGGAGGGAGGTCCCTTCCCATGAAAAAGCAACTCGGAAAAATCCGCAGATTTTTCCGAGTTGCAAAGAAAAACATATTTCCGCTGAAAATATCCAGAGCGAAGCGGAGGATATTCAGAATGATTTACCGGGCGTCCCGGTTCTGGTCGTACTCGTCCATGGAGACGTAGTGGTCCAGGATGTGCACGCCCTTCAGGCGGTTGGACGAAAGGCCGGTGGGGGCGTACTGACCCTCCCACAGGTTCAGGCGGGTGGCGATGTACGGCGGCACGGGCAGGCCCAGCGGCACCACCAGGGCATTCTGGATCAGATAGGCCTCGGCATTGGCAAAGGCTTCGTACCGGGCATCCAGATCCTCGGTGATGGCCTTGGCCTTTTCCACCATGTCCATGTAGGTCATGACGTACTCGGCCGTCTCACCGGTGATGATGCCGTCCTCCACGCCGGTGCGCAGGAACGCATAGCAGGTGCCGCGGTCGCCGGCTTCCTGATAAAAGGGGTACACCTCGGTCTCGGGGTCGGAGTAGTCGGCACCCCAGTAGTAGGACATGAGCTCATAGGCACCAGCCCGGCGCACGGCGTTCAGGAAGTTGTCGGATGGGCCCTGGGTAATGATGATGTTGATAAAGTCGAAGCCGTCGTTCAGAACGCCCTCCACCTGCTGCTTGAACACCTGACACTGCTTGTCCCAGTCCACCACGGCGGGGTTGTAGGGGTACTGCACCTTGATGGGGAAGGTGGCTCCGGCAGCAGTCAGCTCTTCCACAGCGGCGTCGCGGTATTCCTTGGCCTTTGCCTCGTCAAAGAAGTCGGACAGGTTGGCCAGATCGCCGCATTCGGTGTAGTCCACGCCCTGACTGTTGGCGCAGAAGGACGGCGGGGTGATGGTGTGCAGCTTGTAGTTGTCGTAGCCTTCCGGGGCGGTGACGGCCAGCGTGACCGACGGGTTGATGGCGTACAGGAACGCCTTGCGGAAGTTGGTGCTGTTGACGGCCTTGGCCCAGTTGTCCGGCTCATACTGGGCGTCCACGCCGGTGACGTTCCAGTTGGAGAACTCGTGGGCGTAGGGTAGGAAGTTGAAGATGTAGAAGTAGCTCTTGCCGGTCTCCGGGCGCTCCATGGACACCATATCCTTGGTGGTGTCATCGGACAGCCAGCTGTCGAGGATGTCGGAGCTGATGGTGGCCTGGTCGATCTCGCCGCGCCGGACCATTTCCGGGCCGCTGATGAGCTCTTCCTGGTTGTAGATGTAGCGGATGGTGTCGATGTAGACGTTGTCCTTGTCGTAGTTTTCGGGGTTTTTCTTCATCACCCAGCTTTCCAGCGGCACATACTCCGCCAGATAGAACGCGCCGCAGCTGCAGGCGGTCTCGGCGCTGGTGCAGAACTGGTCGCCCAGCTCTTCCAGCAGGGGGCCGTAAGCCGGCTCGTAGGGAGCGTAGCTCAGCAGGCTGACAAAACCGGGAAAGTCGAAGCACAGCGTATAGGTCAGGGTGTGCTCGTCCACGGCCTTGACGCCCACGGTATCAAAATCCACGGGAGCATAGCGCGTGGTGGTGCCATCGGCGGCTGCGGCGGTCACCGAGCCGTCGGCTTCCAGTGTGTAGGTGGTGCCGTCCTCGGCCACGGTGCCGTTCTCGGCGCTGGCTTTGTAGAACAGATAGTTGTAGTAATCCTCGGCACCGGCCACATAGGGGGTGACCAGGCTGGCCGTGGAGGATGCATAGGCCGGGGTGAGCACATACTGCAGCGCATCCACGAAGTCCTGTGCGGTGACCGGGCCCAGCACCTCACCGTTGCAGTCCACCCAGTTCTCGTCCCGCAGGTGGAAGGTCCAGGTCAGGGTATCCGCATCCCACTCCCAGGTGGTGGCCAGACCCTCGCGGATCTTGCCGCGGTTGTCGTACTCCACCAGCGTGTCCACGCACTGGGTGCCGTGGTACAGGTCCGGGTCTGCGGAGCAGATCAGATAGTTCAGGGTGGCGGGCTGACGGGAGTACAGCAGGGTGTAGGTGCTGCTGCCGGAGCCGCCGGTGGAGCTGCCGGAAGCGGACGAGCCGCCGCAGCTGCTCAGCAGGCCGGCTGCTGCTGTGGAAACAACAGCGGCGCCGCCGACTTTCAGGAACTGGCGGCGGGTAATGGTATGACGCATAAAAAATCCCTCTTTCTTTCAGATTCGGGTCTGGATCGGATGAAATTGCCCCGCAGGCACAAACCGAAAAAAGAGGCAACGGAATCCATCCGTTACCTCTTTGTAACAGCGTACAGCTACCAACGGGTAACCAACGCAAGTATAACATTGAATCCGTGCGGCGTCAATCGGTTTTGGGCACAGCGGCGGCAGTTTCTGCACCGGCAGCAGCGGCAGCTTCATCGGTGAGCATGGCAGCCACGGACTGCGGTGCGGCGGGAGCAGCGGCCTCCACGGCAGGTTCTGCAGCCGGGGCAGCTGCCTGCTCTGCCGCCTTGGCGGCTTCCTCGGCGGCCTTTTTGGCCTCCCGCTCTTCCTTGAGCTTCTGTGCGCGGGCACGGGCTTCTTCCTGCCGCTGTTTGGTGCGCTCCTTGATGCGGCACACCGAGCACAGGCCCTCGGCGCTGTCCGGAGCAATGGGCTTGCCGCAGTTCTTGCACAGGGTCTTGGTGCACTTGTGCAGGCTCACCGGGCCAAGGGTGGTGAGCTGGCGCAGCTTCATGCCGTCCAGCCCCTTGTTGGAGCAGGCCGCCACGCACACGCCGCACTCACTGCACTTCCACGGGGTGACCACCATGCGAGTCTGGCCGTCCGGCAGGTCCTCCTGCTTCAGGGCACCCGCACGGCAGGCTTTTTCGCACTTGCCGCAGGCAAAGCACTTGTCGGTGAAGCTGGGCAGATAGCAGCCGTAGTGCAGGGGATTGTCCGGCATGGCGGCCTTGAGCTGCCTGGTGCGCTGGTGCAGCAGCAGGCGGAAGTCTGCACCGCCGTCCTCGTCGCTGCGCAGGCCGGGCAGCATGCGCAGCAGCTGTTTGGTGCCGCTCTTGGAGCCGTGGCCCACCTGCTCGAACATCTCGCGGCGGGTGAGCTCCTTGACGTGGTAGGGGGCTTCGTCCGGCTCATAAGCCAGCGTGAAGCGGGCCTCGAACATCGTTTCCCCGAAGAACTCCACCAGGCGGGTCAGCTCGGCCCGCAGCTGGTCGGCGCAGGTGTCGTTCTCGCACTCGCCGCAGGGGGTCAGGTCCAGCACGATCTTTTTGTTCAGGGCCAGATAGGCCAGCGCCTCCCAGGAAAGGGACGCGATGCAGGCGCGCACCATGGAGTTTTTGCGGGCCGACTTCTCACAGCCGATCCAGATGGTATCGTTGTCGGTGTCGGCGGCAGAGGTGTCGCGCTCCACCTGCTCCGGCGAGGGGGAGATGCAGCGGCTGCGGCATACGGAGACGCACAGACCGCAGTCGGTGCAGGGGTCCCAGTCCTTGACCAGGTTGGGACGGGTAAAGATCTGATCGCCGTAGGGGCAGATATCCTTGCAGGCCGTGCAGGATTTGCGGTGCGGGTGCAGGTTCCAGCACTGGCGGCGGTTGATCTCCGGATGGGTGGTTTTCATCAGTGCATCCATCGCAGCTCTTGTAAAAAAGCCCATACGATCACTCCTTTTCTACGATCGACGTGACAGCTGCATGGTCCAGCAGAAAGCGCTGGACCTTCTGGTTGGTAAGGGCGGCGGCCACAGCATCACGGGCCAGAACCCGGCGGATCTCCTCCTCCGGGTTGCCGTGCAGCCGGGCCAGACGGGCGTATTCGGCGTCCACTTCCTCATTGCTCACAGTGATGTTCTCGGCCTGTGCAATGGCCGGCACGGCCAGCATCGCGCGCATGCGGCGTGCAGCGTCCTGGCGATAGCCGGCCCGCAGCTGTTCCGGCGTGGTGTTGTTGGCCTGGCAGTACAGCTCCAGCGAGAAGCGGCTCCGGGAGAGCTTATCCTTCAGCTGCTGCAGCGCGTGGTCGGCGTTCTGGTCCAGCACGGCAGCAGGCAGCTCCACGGTCAGGTTGGCCCCGGCCAGGTCCAGCAGGGCAGCCTCAGCCAGACGGTCAGCGTTGGCCTCGTGAGAAGCCGCTTTCTTGGCACAGATGCTCTCCCGCAGTGCGTCCAGCGTGGCAAAGCCCAGCCGCTGGGCCAGGGCATCGTCCACGGTGGGTTCCTGCTTCTGCTCCACCGTGTGCAGGCAGATCTCGAACTGCGCTGTTTTGCCGGAGAGCTCCGGCACGCGGAACTCGTCCGGGTAGGTGAAATCAAAGCGGAAGGTCTCTCCGGCGCAGTGGCCGTACACGGCCTGCTCGGCGGCAGGCATGAGCTGGGCGGTGCCCAGTGTCACGGTCACCTGTTCCATGCGGCTGTCTGGGATGGGCGCACCGTCCAGAAAGCCCTCAAAATCCAGCGTGACCCGCATCCCCCGGGCAGCGGGGGCGCTGGTGGCGCAGAAAGGCGCATGACGGCGGGCAAGGCTTTTCAGTTCAGAAGCAACGGCGGCTTCGGTCACCGGGCGCACCCGGCGGGTGACCGGCAGGCCCTTGTACTGCCCCAGCGTGACCGGCGGCAGAGCATTTGCGGTTTGTTCCATGGCAGGGAACCTCCATTCCAGTAAGCGCTTACAGCCCGCGGGCAGCAAGCCAGTTTTCGGCGACCTGAGAGAACATCTCAGGGTATTTGGCATCTTCTTCGGTAAAGGCACTGAGGTAATACTCCACCTCGGCGCGGCTGGGGGCTACCGTGCGCCGCCAGATGGTAAAGGTGGTGCCGTTGCCCATGTCAAAGGTCTCTTCCAGTGCGAAGTATTCGTCGCGCACGGCCAGGAACATGTCGTTCAGCTTGTGGGACATCTCGTTCTCAGGGTCATTTACATGAGTCAGCGGGAAAGGATCGGCGGTGAGAACGTATTTTGCCTCAAAGAACTGCATGGGGAAGTAGTGGGTGCCAGGCACCGAGAAGCCAAAGGCCAGCTTGCCGTTGATGGGGGTCTGGGGCAGCAGGCAGTTCTTGAAGTGGTCCGGGCAGTACAGCGTGTCGTGGGGGATCATATAGGCGATCTCGCCATCGGCGCAGTGGGTGTCGATCCAGCTGGCAATGGCCTTGATCTGCGGCAGATCCTTGCGGTCATAGACCAGGTCATCAATGGCGGCAAAATCGCTGGCGCTCTCCTGCGGAGAAGCCGAGAGAAGAGTGCGGCCGATGAGAAAATCCGGCAGAGCCACGGTGGTCAGGGGGGAGCAGCGCACCGAGGTGGCAAAGGCGATGGTGAACAGCCAGAAGCCGATCTTCAGGTTCCGGCGGCGGTTCATGCCCTCTGCCAGGGCTGCGGCGCCGATCAGGAACAGGAGGAACCAGCCGGGTAAAAACAGCAGCATATGTTGGGAACCGGTGGTCTGTACCCGGGTGAACAGCACCATGCTCAGCAGGATCTCCAGCCCGGCCAGGCAGGGCAGGGCGGGCATTTTGTGCACTTTCAGGCAGAACCACAGGCCCATGCCCATAAGCACCAGGTTCATCAGGCCCATGCGGGCGCATTGCAGGTAGGTTTCAGTGACCATGCCGCCGCCGTTGTAGTAGGAATAGTGGTCGGCGTAGTCGTAGCCCAGAATGTGGCTCACCAGGGGCCACAGCAGGATGACCATGGCCACCATGGACATCAGGCCGAACAGGATCAGGTTGCGCACCTGCAGCAGGGCCTCCTGCTTCCGGCCCGCTTTGGCAATGCGGGCGCTGCTCACCAGCACCAGCACGGCGTAGGCAAAGTAGTAGCCCACCACGAAGTACAGATACCACCGGCGGGACAGGATGATGGCCGCCGTGGCCAGGAACAGCAGCCCGAACCGGGGCAGGTCCAGCTTTTCAAACCGGAAATCCAGCGTGAGCAGCAGGATGCTGAAGGCGAAGATCAGGCCGAACCAGTCCGGCTGGCTCAGCACGGCGCTCATGCGCAGCCACGGGTAGGTAAAGGTCCAGGACAGACCGATGAGAAAATACCAGAAGCGGTTTTTCACCTGCAGCATCTGGCCCACTTTGACCACCAGACCGGCCAGCAAAAGCAGCAGCATGGGCACGATGCTGAACACCTGACAGATCGCAAAGCTGTCGCCGGTGCGGTTGGTCAGGCAGAACGGGAACTCGATGAACAGGGTGTTGAAGGCAGTATAGTCCTCGGTAAAAGAGTCGAAGATATACCGGAACCCGGCCCCGGGGCTCTGGAGAAAGGCGGCCTCGGCGTTGTACTGCTTGTTGATGTAGTTGACGTAGTCCCAGATGTACACGAAGCTGCGGCGGGTCTCGGCCCAGTAGAAGTAGAGCAGCGCCGCGGCCCAGAAGCCGATGATCACAGCCCAGTGGAACAGGTCGAACTTCACGTCCGCCAGCCGCAGCACCACCAGCACCAGCCCGAACAGGGCCAGGTTGCACCACAGGCTCACCAGCGGGAAAAATACGGCACTGCCGGGGGCGGCAAGGCCCAGCACCACCAGCGCCAGTGCGGACACGGCATAGGCCAGCAGGGCCTTGCCTACCCACGAGGTGCGCAGCTTGGAAAGAGTTGCTGACATGAGAGAAAATCCTCCTTATAAAAATGCGCGATGCACACAGCATAAATTCACAGCTTATAGTATAGCAAACCACAGGGGGCACTGTCCAGCCATAGCGGAGGCAAAACAAAAAATGCCCCGCTGCTTTCAAAGCACACGGGACATTTTAGCACAAATATTACTTGCTGGAATTCTTGGCGCGGGCGGTACGGCGCTTCTGGGCCATGGCCTTGTTGGCGCTGATGCGGGCGGCGTCCGGGTTGGGGGCCTCCGGGGTCAGGCGCAGCAGGAAGCTGCCCATGGCGGGCAGGTCCACGGTGAGGGTATAATCCCGGCCGTACACGCCGCCGTCGGTGGTGTGGAAGTGCAGCTTGCGGCGGCCCTTGTGGGCACCGCCCCACTCGGCAGCCTCGGTGTCCAGCACCAGCTCCGCAGAGCAGGGGAACTTGAGGTACAGCGGGAACTTTTTGTGGGCGTGGTCCTGGGTGTTCATGATGCACAGCAGGTTCTGGCCCCGGCCCTTGCGCAGCCAGGCGTAGACGCCCTCGGTGCAGCTCTCGCTGGCCACCCACTCGAAGCAGTCGGGGTTGTATTCGCCGTCAAACAGGGCGGGCTCGGTGGCGTATACCAGGCTCAGGCGGGCGAAATACTTCTGGAAAGCGTCATGGAAGGGATACTTGAGCAGGTCCCAGTCCAGCTCCCGTTTTTCGTCCCACTCGCGGAAGTGCCCCAGCTCGTTGCCCATGAAGTTGAGCTTTTTGCCCGGATGCATATACATATAGAAATAGAGGGTGCGCAGCTGGGCGCACTTTTCGGCGTAGGTGCCCCACAGCTTGTCGATGATGGTCTTTTTGCCGTGCACCACCTCGTCGTGGCTCAGGGCCAGCAGATACAGTTCGTTGTAGAAGTAGTGCATGCTGAACAGCAGCTTACCGTAGGCGTTCGGCCGCTCCCCGAAGGGGGTGGCGAAATAGTCCAGCGTGTCGTGCATCCAGCCCATGTCCCACTTGTAGTCAAAGCCCACACCGTCGTAGCGGGTGGGGGCGGTGACCTTGAGGAAGTTGGTGGAGTCCTCGGCCATGTAGATGCCGGTGGGCCAGCGCTTGTTCAGCCCGTGGTTCAGGCTGCGCAGGAAGTTCACGGCACCCTGGTTCACGCCGCGGTTGGGGTCACCCTGCCAGTACAGTGCCCGGGAGATGGCGTCCATGCGGATGCCGTCGCAGTGGTACACATCCATCCACAGCCCGGCAGCGCTGCTCAAAAAGCTGCACACCTCCCGGCGGTAGTAGTTGAAGTTGCAGGTGCCCCACTCGCTCTGTCCCACGTCGCTGTCGTACTCGTACAGGTGGGTGCCGTCGAACTTGGCCAGTGCGTCGGCGTTGGCGGCAAAGTGCACCGGAACAAAGTCCATGATGACGCCGATGCCCATGCGGTGGCAGGCGTTGACGAAGGCAGCGAACTGGGCCGGGGTGCCGTAGCGGCTGGTCACCGAGAAATACCCGGTGGTCTGGTAGCCCCAGCTGCCGTCAAAGGGATGCTCGGCCAGCGGCAGCAGCTCCACATGGGTAAAGTGATGGTCCAGCAGCCAGGGAATCAGCTCTTTGGCCAGTTTCTCGTAGTTGTACCAGCCGTCCGAGCCGTCGGGCTGGGTGCTGCCGGGTTTGTGCTTCCAGCTCCCGGCGTGCAGCTCGTAGATGTTCAGCGGGCGGTTGCGGCACTTGTCGCGCCGCTCCATCCAGGCATGGTCGTCAAAGGCAAAATCCAGCTTTGCCAGACGGCTGGCCGTGCCGGGGCGCAGCTCGGTGGAAAAGGCATAGGGGTCGCTGCGCATCACCACGCTGCCGTCGGCTCCGTGGACGCGGTACTTATAAAGATCACCCTCGGCCAGGCCCGGGATAAAGGCGCTCCACACGCCGGTCTCGGCGCGCTCCATGGGCACACCGACTTCCCAGCCGTCAAAGCCGCCGCACACCTCTACGGCGGTGGCACCGGGGGCCCAGACCGCAAACCGCCAGCCCTCGGCACCGTCCGGGGCCGTGCAGGGATGTGCGCCCAGAATGCGGTAGGCGTCGAAGCAGTCTCCATTGAAAAATTCACGGGGAATGGCAGGGTAATTCATGCAAAGATCTCCTCCTGTGTATGATTGGCAGCACCGGCAGCTGCGGTGCTGCAATTGGGCAATTTATCCAAGGAAAATGGTTTGCAACCGGCACTGTAGCCGGTATTCTTGGCGAATCTTGACAAAAATAGGCAAAAATTCACATATTTGTCAGATCTTGTGTTATACTAATCCTGCCGCTGACCGAACGGCGGCAGGAGATTATTTGCAAAGAGGGAGCGGTATTCAACAATGGCTTGGTATGACAATGCGGTATTCTATCACATCTATCCTCTGGGGCTGTGCGGCTGCGCGCACGAAAATGACGGCCAGCCCACCCCGGGTGCATTCCAAAAACTGAACGACTGGGCGGCCCATGCAGCAGACATCGGCTGCACCGCCATCTATATCGGCCCGCTGTTTGAGAGCGGTTCCCACGGCTACGATACCATCGACTACCGCCGGGTGGACCGCCGTCTGGGCACCAACGAAGAGTTCAAGGAGTTCGTGGCCAACTGCCACACCCGTGGCCAGCATGTCATCGTGGATGGTGTGTTCAACCATGTGGGCCGTGACTTCTTCGCCTTCCAGGACCTGAAGGCCAACCGGGAGAACGCCCGCTATAAGGACTGGTTCTGCGATGTGAACTTCTGGGGCAACAACGAGTACAACGACGGTTTCAGCTACGGCAACTGGGGCGGATTCAACCTGCTGGTCAAGCTGAACCAGCGCAACCCGGAGGTGCAGGCCTACCACTACGACACCATCCGCTTTTGGGTCAACGAGTTTGACATCGACGGCATTCGGCTGGATGCAGCCGACGTGCTGGACTTTGACTTCATGCGCGGGCTGCGCCGTCTGGCCAACGAGATCAAACCGGAGTTCTGGCTCATGGGTGAGGTGATCCACGGGGACTACAGCCGCTGGGCAAACCCCGAAATGCTGCACTCTGTGACCAACTACGAGCTGCACAAGGGCCTGTGGAGCGGCCACAACGACCACAACTATTTCGAGATCGCCCACACCATGCGCCGTCTGCAGGGGCTGTGCCACGACACCCGGCTGTATCTTTTCTCGGACAACCACGATGTGGAGCGCCTGCCCAACAAGCTGCGCAACCGGGAGCACATCCGTCACATTGCGATTCTAGTATATACCCTTTGGGGCATTCCGTCCATCTATTATGGTTCGGAGTTTGGCATCGAGGGCAAAAAAGAGTGGGGCAGCGACTGGCCCCTGCGCCCCTGCCTGGAATTGGAGGACTACAAGGATGCCCTGACCACCAACCCGGTCACCAGCGTATATGCGGCACTGGGCAAATTGAAGGCCGAGGAACCGGCCCTGACCTGGGGCGAGTTCAAGGAACTGCACCTCACCACCCAGTGTTACGCCTACGCCCGTGTGCTGGACGGCGAAGCCCTTGTGGCGGTGCTGAACAACGGCGACAGCCCGGCGCAGCTGGAATTCCAGCTGCCGGTGGAGGCCAATGCGGCCGAGGATCTGCTGGCCGATACGGTGGGCGCGCAGCCGGTGATGACAAGCTTCGACTGGGGCCGCATGAAGGTGCAGCTGCCTTCCAACTATGCCACCATCTTGCGGTTGAAAAAGTAAGCGGCTTGCACATTGCGGCCGGTTTTGCTACAATAGGGGCAGCAACGTCGGAAAACGGAAGGGGAGCCTGACAAAAGATGAACGCAGCACAGCGCAGAGAATGCATCCTGACCCGGTTGAGCGGTGCCCAGAACCCGGTAAGTGCCAGTGCACTGGCCGCTGAGCTGGGGGTCTCCCGGCAGATCGTGGTGGGGGACGTGGCACTACTGCGTGCAGGCGGGGCGCAGATCGACGCGACGCCGCGGGGCTACCAGCTGCACCCGGCAGAGAAAGGTTATACCGGCATCCTGGCCTGCGTGCACCGCACCGAGGACGAAATGCGCCGGGAGCTGTACACCATTGTGGACCAGGGCGGTGTGGCCGTGGATGTGGCCGTGGAAAACAGCCTGTACGGCGAGATCCGTGCGAACCTGAATCTGGCCAGCCGCTACGATGTGGACACCTTTCTGGTGCAGGCGCGCAGTGCGCCGGAAAGCCTGCTGAGCCGGATGACCGGCGGCGTGCATCTGCACACTTTGCGCTGCCCGGACCGGGCCAGCTTTGAGCGCATCCGCGCAGAACTGGACCGGCAGGGCCTGCTGTACCGCCGGGAATGACCGTGCGGGGCAGACAGCTCCGGATAAAATCAGTATAAAAAACGCTGTGGGGCTTGTCTATCCGCAAAAGTGGAAAAACGTTGGATAGCCAACCCAAATGTAAAAGAGGTGGATTTTCTGGACATTCGCATTGAAAAAACGGAACGTGCCATCAAGCAGGCCTTTATGGAGCTGCGGGCCGAAAAACCGTTGGAAAAGATCCGGGTCAAGGAGCTGTGCGACCGGGCCTGCATCAACAAATCCACTTTTTATGCCCACTATCAGGACATCTACGCCCTGGCCAACGCCATGGAGGACGAGATGGTGGAGGCTGTGGTTGCAAGCCTGCCCAACCTGACCGCCCGGGATGTGAGCGAGCGTACCGAGTGGCTGGCCCGCGAGATGTTCCGGGCCTTTGTCCGGCACCAGAACGAGATCAACACTCTGTTTGCGGATTCCCGGCAGGGGCTGTTCATCAACCGGGTGGAGGCGGCGCTGCGCAAGTGCATTGCCGAGAGCGACCCCGCCTTTGAAAACGACGTAGTGCGCAAGGTGGTGCTGTCCTTCTGCGTGCAGGGGTGCTACTACACCTTTACCAGCTACTGCGGCCAGATGGACGAGACCCGTCTGGTGGCCCTGCTTGCCTCCATTGCAAGGGCAGCGCAGAAGATCCGGATGTGAATACAACAAAAAAGCCATGGCAGCTGCCATGGCTTTTTTGTTGCTGTGAAGAAAACGGATCACACACCGGAGGCACCGTAGTTTGCCAACACGCGGGCGGAAGGGTCGTTGACGTTGCAGCCCGGCCATGCCTTGTTGGGCATCCAGAAATCCACGATGGTACGGCTCTGGTCGTGGTAATACTTCTCGAAGATCTCCCGGTAGAACAGGCTCTCCTTGGTAAAGGGCATGCAGTGGGCCGAGTAGTTGGCCCGGCGCAGCTGGAACTCTTCGTCGGTGTACAGGCTGTTGGTGTACTCCTTGATGTCGTCCACCATGCTGTGGCCCACGGCATCCGAGAAAGCAGCCTTCTCACGCCACAGGATCTCCGGCGGCAGCCAGTCGCCCTCAAAGGCCTTGCGCAGCAGGTACTTGCCCTTGTTGTAACGGTTCAGCTTCATTTCCGGGTCGATGGCCATGACGTAGCGCACAAAGTCCAGATCGCCGAAGGGCACACGGGCTTCGATGCTGTTGGCCGAGATGCAGCGGTCGGCGCGGAGCACGTCGTACATGTACAGCTCCCGGATGCGCTTCTGGCTCTCCTGCTGGAAGGCGTCGGCGGTGGGAGCGTAGTCGGTGTATTTGTAGCCGAACAGCTCGTCCGAGATCTCGCCGGTCAGCAGCACCCGCACGTCGGTCTGCTCGTGGATGGCCTTGCACAGCAGGTACATGCCCATGCTGGCGCGGATGGTGGTGATGTCCCAGGTGCCCAGCAGGCGGATGACCTCTTCCAGGTTCTGCAGCACGATGTCGCGGTTGATGATGATCTCGTGGTGCTCGCTGCCCAGATAATCGGCGGTCTGACGGGCATATTTCAGGTCGATGGCATCGGTATCCATGCCGATGGCAAAGGTGCGGATGGACTTGCCCAGCTTCTTGGCGGCGATGGCGCACACCAGCGAGGAGTCCAGGCCGCCGGAGAGCAGGAAGCCCACCGGGGCATCGGCGTCCAGACGCTTCTCCACACCGGCGATCAGCTTTTCGCGGATGTTGGTCAGCACGGTGTCCATGTCATCTTGCATGGGAGCGGGCACGTCGGCAATGTCCTCATAGCGCACGAAGCGGCCGTCGCAGTAGTAGCTGCCAATGGGAAAAGGCCGGATGTCATCGCACCAGCCGATCAGGTTCTGCATCTCGGATGCAAAAGCGATCTGGTGGCTGGACTTGGAGTAGCCGTAGAACAGCGGCCGGATGCCGATGGGGTCGCGGGCGGCAATGAGCCGGTCCTTGCGGGAATCGTACAGGATCAGTGCGAACTCGGAGTCCATGTGGCGGAACATGTCCAGACCGTACTCGTAGTACAGCGGCAGCAGGATCTCGCAGTCGCAGTCGGACTGGAACTTGTAGCCCCGGCGCTTGAGGATCTCCTTCTCAAACCGGAAGCCGTACAATTCGCCGTTGCACACCACGCAGTCGGCACCGCGGTAGAACGGCTGCATGCCCTCCGGCGTCAGACCCATGATGGCCAGACGGCCAAAGCCCATCAGGCCAAAGGGGCCTTCCACCACCCGCTGGTCGTCCGGGCCGCGCATCACGGTGCGCAGCAGATATTCTTTGAACTTGGCGGCACTCAGATCGTGCCCGGTGTAGCCCATCACACAACACATAGTTCTTACCCCTCTTTTTTCCTTGGTGAATAAAAAAATACGGCAGCGCATTCATCCCGTTTTGCTAGGACGAATATGCTGCCGTATCCGTGGTGCCACCTAAATTACCGGCACACAGAGTATGCCAGTCACTTTTGTGCGCTCTCCCCGTTGAAAGCACTGCCGCGATAACGAGCGGCGCACGTCTGCCCCTACTGCCGCGCCCGGTGGGTTCAGGGGGAAGCTCACGGGTGTTCATTCGGGCTTCGTTCTCTGCGCAGCTTCCACCGGCCTGCGCTCTCTGCAAAAGAACCTTGAAACCTTACTTTTCCCGTTCAACGCTTTTTCTGCCTGCATTGTATCACGGCTTTTTGCCCGTGTCAACACAGCAGGAACATTTTTGTGCGGTTTGCTCCGGCTGCGGGGCATTTTGTGCGCAGTGGCGGCACAATCCGTACAAAACGCTGCCCTCGCACTGCAGGGTAAAGCCGTGTTCGGCCATCAGATGGGCCCGCACTTCGTCCATGAAGTGGCAGTCCAGATGGTAGATGCGGCCGCACTGCACGCACTTCAGGTGCAGGTGTTCCCGGCAGTGGCGGCCTTCGTCCACATACTGGAACACGGCCTTCTCGCCCTTGTCGGCCACATATTTCATGATGCGCTGCTCCCCGGCCAGCTTGTCGAGGTAGCGGTACACGGTGGTGGGGTTGGGGCTGGCACCCTGCTCCTCCAGATGCTCCAGAATGTTGGAGGCACTGACTGCGTGCTGCCGGTTGTTGATGAGATAATCCAAAATCAGCTGGCGGGTCTTGGTATTGTAGCCGTCGCTCCGTGCCATGGAAAAAGAACGCTTCCTTTCTGAATGAGAACTGTTTTGACCTATTGTAGCATATTTTTGTGTGGGATGCAAAAAGGAAGGCCCAGCCAGCCCGAATTTGGTGACAAGCACAAAATTTCTTGTCACAATTGGCGAAAATGACGCAAAATCTTTGGTCAAAACGGAAAACACACCAAAGTTTTCTCAAAACTCTTGTAAAAAATACACTTGTGTGAAATAATATATTAGTGAGAAATGTTGGATGGCAGACGGGATACAAGACGATGCCCGAGGAAGAAGCCGGGCGGCAGGCCGCGAACAGGCTGCCGCATTTGTATGGAGAATTTTAGGAGTAACGACCGCCTATGAAAGAAATGGAAACCCAGTCCAAGCCGAGCCTGAAGCTGCAGGCTTATCAATACCTGAAAACCAAGATCCTGAACTGTGAGTACCGGCCCAACGAGTTTCTGAATGAGCAGAAACTCTGCGCGGAAATGGGCAACATCAGCCGCACCCCAATGCGGGATGCACTGGGCCGTCTGGAGCAGGAGGGCCTGATCACCATCCTGCCCAAAAAGGGCCTGATGGTTTCCGGCATCACCGAAGAAGATGTGCACAGCATGTTTGAGATGCGTCTGCTGGTGGAGCCTTATGCCTTGCGTACTTATGGCGACCGCATCCCGCGGGAAGCGCTGGAAAACTATACCGAGCTCATGCATCACCCGGAGCGCATCTCCGACTTCTGTGAGTCGGACGACGGGTTCCATGAGCTGCTCATGAGCACCCTGCCCAACAAGTATCTGCGCAGCGCCTACGACCGCATTACCGGCCTGAACACCCGCTTCCGCATCATGACCGGCAAGGTGAGCATGATCAATCAGGAGCAGACCTGTGAGGAGCATCTGGAAATTCTGGACGCTGCTCTGGCCGGCGACTGGGACCGCGCGGCAGACTCCCTGCAGCACCATCTGGAGCTGGCCCGCGACAAGGCAGAGGGCGTCATCAAGGTCATCCGCCTGTGGTAAACATTTGAATGCAAAAAGATCCCGCGTCATCCGGCGCGGGATCTTTTTTTTGTGTTACAGTGCGTCCAGTTCCTCCTGCAGGCGGGCCAGCGATGCACGGATGGGCAGCTTCTGGGGGCACACGGTCTCGCATTTGCCGCAGCGCACACAGTGCAGGGCCTTCTCACTGTCCGGGAAGCACTCGGTCCACTGTTTTTTGACTGCTTCCGGCTGCTGGAACATGCCCAGACGGTTCCAGATGCTGAAATTATCCGGGATGTCCACCCCCATGGGGCAGGGCATGCAGTAGCGGCATCCGGTGCAGCCGATCTTGATGCGGCTGTGCAGCACGGCAGCCGCCTGCTCCACGGCTGCATCCTCAGCAGGGGAGAGAGGGACAAAGTGGTCAAAGGTGGTCAGATTGTCTGCCAGCTGCTCCTCGGCACTCATGCCGGAGAGCACCACATGCACGTTGGGGTGTCCGGCCACCCAGCGCAGCGCCCAGGAAGCATCGCTGGCGTCCGGGTGCAGGGCACGCAGCGGCGCGGCGGCGTCTGCGGGCAGAGCGGCCAGCGTGCCGCCCTTGATGGGCTCCATGATGATCAACGGCACGCCGCATTCCTCGGTGAGCTGGTAGCCCCGGTCACCACTGATCTCTTCGGCGCGGTCGTCCCGGTCCAGATAGTTGTACTGCAGCTGGCAGAAATCCCAGGGCTGATCCCGCAGGATGGTCTCAAAACCGGCGGCGTTGTCGTGGCAGGAAAAGCCGAAATTTCGGATGCGTCCGGCGGCCTTTTGCTGCCATAGCCAGTCCACGATGCCCAGTTCCTTGGCCTGCTCGTACCGGGATTTGTGCAGCGAGTGCAGCAGGTAAAAGTCGATGTACTCCACCCCCAGCCGCTGGAGCTGCTCTTCAAAGATGCGCTGGGCATCGGCAAGGCTCTTGCAGGTCCACAGCGGCATCTTGGTGGCCAGGTAGAAGCTGCTGCGCTCCCATTTGGCAATGACCCGGCCCACGAAAGGCTCGCTCTGGCCGTTGTGGTAGGGGTAGGCCGTGTCGAAGTAGTTCACACCGGCGGCCTTTGCAGTGTTGAGCAGGGCTTCGGCCCGGGGCTCGTCGATGCTGCCGTCTGCCCGGGTGGGAAAGCGCATGCACCCGTAGCCCAGCAGGGAAGTGCGGAGCGGTTTGTTGTTCCAGTTGCGGTATTCCATAACTCTCTTGTGCGGCAGAGGTGTTGCAGCCCTGCCGTTCCTCCTAGTGCAACCAGTATAGCACAGTTCCGGGGCATAAAAAAGAGGTCTGCACCTCGCGGTACAGACCTCTTGATGTTCAAGAAAGAACGGTAAGAGAAGGGGTTAAATTACTTAACCTCAACCTTAGCGCCAGCCTCTTCCAGCTTCTTCTTGATGTCGTCAGCCTCAGCCTTGGAGACCTTCTCCTTGACAGCCTTGGGAGCGCCATCGACGATAGCCTTAGCTTCCTTCAGGCCCAGACCGGTGATCTCCTTCACCAGCTTGATGACCTGCATCTTGGTAGCGCCAGCCTCAGCCAGGATGACGTCAAACTCGGTCTTCTCTTCCTCAGCGGCAGCAGCAGCACCAGCAGCAGCGGGAGCAGCAGCAGCAACAGCGGACACGCCGAACTCTTCGCAGTAAGCGTCGATCAGCTCTTTCAGCTCCAGAACGGACAGCTCCTTGACGGAGTCGATGATGGCAGTAATCTTCTCAGAAGCCATGGTAATAACCCTCCAATATAAATGGTTTTGTTTGTGGATGTCTTGTTTTGTTTAAGCAGCAGTCACGCAGCGATTAAGCAGCGGGCTCTTCCTGCTTGTCGGCATAAGCCTGCATTGCAACGGCCAGACCAGACAGGGTGCTGGTGAGGGCGCCTGCAAACATGGACAGCATGCCTTCGCGGTTGGGCAGCTTTGCGATGGCGTTGGTCTCGGCAGCGTCCATGACCTTGCCTTCCATGAAGCCAGCCTTCACGACGAACTTCTTGGACTTATCGCCATCCTGGTACTTGCACAGGATGCGGGCAGCGGACATGGGGTCCTCTTCGTGAGCAAAAGCGATAGCGGTATCGCCCTTGAACTGCTCAGCCAGGCCCTCCAGGGAGGTACCCTTGACAGCCAGACGCAGCATGGTGTTCTTCACGACCATGTAATCGACGCCTGCCTCACGCAGCTCCTTACGGAGCTTGGTGTCGTTCTCGACGTTAATGCCGCCATAAGCGACGACGCAGCCGGAAACCGCACTCTCAAACTTTGCCTTCAGATCAGCGACATAAGCCTGCTTCTCAGAAAGAATCTTTGCACTGGGCATTCGGTTTCACCTCGTTTCAAAAACTTGTATCGAAAAACCGGAATCTGCACGAAAAAAGCCTCTTTCCCGCACTTGGCCGAGAAAGAGGCATAAAGCAACTTTACGCACGTTTCTCGGCAGGCGGCATAGCCTTACGCTGGATTCCAGCACCTGCTGTCTCAAAAACAGCATGATTATAATACCGCAAACGTGCGGCGTTGTCAAGTGCTTTTTTGAAATTTTCTGGCAAAATTTTTCTACCGACCCTTGCGGAGCGGCAGAAAAACATCAGAACTTCAAATCAGACACCGTACTTCAGGGTGTTCAGACGGATGCCAGGGCCCATGGTGGTGGCGATGGTAGCGCTCTTGAAGTAGGTACCCTTTGCTGCAGCGGGCTTTGCCTTGGCAATAGCCTCCATCACAGTGTCCAGGTTGGTGTACAGCTTCTCTGCACCGAAAGAAGCCTTGCCCACGGGCACATGGATGATATTCTGCTTGTCCAGGCGGTACTCGATCTTACCAGCCTTGGCTTCGGAAACAGCCTTGCCCAGGTCGGGAGCAACGGTGCCGGCCTTGGGGTTGGGCATCAGGCCACGGGGGCCCAGGACCTTACCGAGACGGCCAACGCGGCCCATCATGTCGGGGGTGGTCACGACGACGTCAAAGTCCATGAAGCCGCCGGCGATCTTAGCGATCAGCTCGTCATCACCCACGATGTCTGCACCAGCAGCCTCAGCAGCGGCAGCTGCGGGGCCCTTGGCGATGGCGCACACGCGCACGGTCTTGCCGGTGCCGTTGGGCAGAACGACAGCGCCGCGGACCTGCTGGTCAGCGTGACGGCCGTCAACGCCCAGACGGACGTGCAGCTCGATGGTCTCGTCGAACTTGGCAGAAGCGGTCTTGCAAGCCAGCTCCAGGGCCTCGTTCACATCATATGCCTTAGTAGAATCGATCAGCTTTGCAGCGTCGACATAATGCTTGCCATGTTTCATTGTATATCCTCCTGTGTGGTCATGCGGGCAGTGTTATGCCCTCCCACTGTTTATGTCTCAGCCCTCGACGGTAACGCCCATGCTGCGGCAGGTGCCACGGACCATGCTGCATGCAGCTTCCAGAGAAGCAGCGTTCAGGTCGGGCATCTTGGTCTTAGCGATCTCTTCCACCTGAGCAGCGGTCAGAGTAGCGACCTTCTCGGTGTTGGGCTTGCCGGAAGCGGTGTTGATGCCAGCGGCCTTCTTGATCAGAACGGCTGCCGGAGGAGTCTTGGTGATGAAGCTGAAGGAGCGGTCAGCGTACACGGTGATGACGACGGGGATCACATAACCCATCTGGTTCTTGGTACGCTCGTTGAACTCCTTGGTGAACGCCATGATGTTGACGCCCTTCTGACCCAGAGCAGGGCCAACCGGGGGAGCCGGAGTCGCCTTGCCGGCCTCGATCTGCAGCTTAATGTAGCCAGTAACTTTCTGTGCCATAGTAAATGCACCTCCAAAAATCTGTGGTGAGTTGCGGCGCGGTGTTTCCGCGCCTCCCACGAGCGCATGCACCCTGCACACGCTCTATAAGAACCGCACTGCGGTCTTACCTTGGTAAACGGGTTGTGCCGGTTGGTTACGGCAGCTCGACCTGGCCGAGCTCCACCTCTGCGGGGGTCTCGCGGCCGAACATGTTGACCTTGAGCTTCACTTTGAAGTTCTCGGTATCAATGGCCTCCACAAGGCCCATAAAGCCTTCCAGAGGACCTGCGGTGATCTGCACAGTATCGCCGACATTGAAGTCAACGGTAAGCGGTGCAGCCTTCTCCACACCCATCTTCTCCACTTCTTCGGCAGAGAGGGGAACGGGCTTGGAGGCGGGGCCGACAAAACCGGTGCAGCCGCGCGTGTTGCGCACGACATACCAGGTATCGTCGTTCATCACCATTTTGACCAGAACGTAGCCGGGGAACAGCTTGTGCTCCACCATCTTCTGCTTGCCGTTCTTGTCGATCTCAGGAACCATCTCGACGGGAACCTTGATGTCGCAGATCAGATCCTGCAGGTGGCGGTTCTCCACCATGGTCTGCAGGTCGTTTGCGACCTTGTTCTCATAACCGGAATAGGTATGCACAACATACCAAAGAGCCTCAGTGGACTCATCTACCAGCTTGGTTGATTCTTCCATTTTGGTTGACCCTCCGTTTCAAGATGATTCTCAGGCGCCGATGATCAGGCCGAGGATGCCACCAAAGATGGCATCCAGCAGGATCATCACGACCGCTGCGATCGCAACAGTGACGAGCACAACGACAGTGTTGGTCTTGATGTCCTCCTTGGAGGGCCAGACCACCTTTTTCAGTTCGCTCTTGGTGTCACGGAAGAACTTGGCAACGCGTGCACAGAAGTTCTTCACAGCGGTTTTAGCTCTGGCCACAAAGCCCGGCTTTTTCTCGGTTTTGTCTGCCATAGTGCGTCCGCCTTTCTTTTACTTGGTTTCGCGATGAACGGTGTGCTTCTTGCAGAAACGGCAGTACTTCTTCATCTCGAGACGATCGGGGTTGTTCTTCTTGTTCTTCGTGGTGTTGTAGTTGCGCTGCTTGCACTCGGTGCAGGCCAGGGTGATTTTAACGGTCATTTGTTGACACCTCCATTATAACGGTTGTTTTGAACCTCCCTCGGGTTGCGGGAGCACCTGTAAAACAGGCGCACTTAATAACCCCGCAAAAGAGGTGATATCATTGTATCACGCCTTTTTCCATCCGTCAAGCGGAAAATTGCGATTTCCGGAAAATTTTTTGCAGGCTTTCCGGCCGGGCGGCCGGGACGGCATTTTTGCATTTTGCTTGCATCGCGCGCATAGATATTGTATAATAAGGCGAAACGGCGTTTTTACCGGTTTGATTCCGCCCCGCTGCGGGCTTTATAAATAGGAGAGAGTGATCATGCAGTCTGAAAACAAGCTGTGCGTTGTCCTGCTGTTCGGTGGTATGTCCAGTGAGCATGAGGTCAGCCGCGTTTCGGTCGGAAACTTTGTCAACAATATTGACCGTACCAAGTATGAGGTGCTCGCAGTGGGCATCACAAAGGAGGGCCGCTGGCTCTATACCGAGGCAACTGCCGCACAGATGGCAGACGGCAGCTGGGAAGAGCTGGCCGGCAACATGCCCTGCATCCTCAGCCCGGACCGCGCCGACCACGGCATGGTGCTGTTCACCCCGGAAGGTCATGTGGAAAAGCTGCATGTGGATGTGGTGATCCCGGTGCTGCACGGCCTGTGGGGCGAGGACGGCACGGTGCAGGGTCTGCTGGAGCTGGCCGGCATCCCCTATGTGGGCTGCGGCGTGCTGGCAAGTGCGGCCTGCATGGACAAGGGGGTGGCCAACGCCCTGTTTGAAGCCAACGACATCCCGCACACCAAGTGGCTGGCCGCCAACCGCTGGCAGATCGAGAGTGACCTGGAGGGTGTGTGCGCTGGTGTGGAGGCAAAGCTGGGCTGGCCCGTGTTCGTCAAGCCCGCCAACGCCGGTTCCAGCGTGGGCATTTCTAAGGTGTCCAACCGTGAGGAACTGAAAAAGGCCATCGCACTGGCTCTGGAAAACGACCGCAAGGTGGTGTTTGAAGCCTTTGTGGACGGCCAGGAAGTGGAATGTGCCGTCATCGGCTCCGACCCCGCCGTGGCCACCCGTCCGGGCGAGATCCTGGCCGGTGCTGAGTTCTACACCTACGATGACAAATACAAGAACGGCGTGAGCCAGACCGTGATCCCGGCCCACCTGCCCGAAGAAAAGCTGGACGAGGTCAAGACCTACGCCGCCATGGCCTACACGGCCCTGGGCTGCGAGGGTCTGGCCCGCTGCGACTTCTTTGTGGAAAAGGGCACCGGGAAGGTGATGATCAACGAGATCAACACCTTCCCCGGCTTTACGTCCATCAGTATGTATCCCAAGCTCATGGAGCACGAGGGTCTGCCGGTGCCGGCCCTGATCGACCGGCTGATCGAACTTGCCCTGGAAAGGACGGAAAAACAGCATGGATAACCGCCCCATCGGCGTATTTGACAGCGGCCTTGGCGGCCTGACCGGCGTGCGGGAGCTGCGCAAGCGCCTGCCCCATGAGGAGATCGTCTACTTTGGCGACACCGGCCGTGTGCCCTATGGCAGCCGCAGCCCGGAGACCATCCTGCAGTATGCACGGCAGGACATCGCCTTTTTGCTGTCCCAGAACGTAAAATGCATCATGGCGGCCTGCGGTACGGTGTCCAGCACCTACCCGGCTGCCGAGGCGGCCCGGCTGCCGGTGCCCTATCTGGGCGTGGTGGATGCCGCCGCCCGGGAGGCTGCCTTTGCCACCCGCAACCGCCGCATCGGTGTCATCGGCACTGCGGCCACCATCCGCTCCCGCAGCTATGAGACGCTGCTGCGCAAACTGGTGCCGGGCGTGGAGATCACCGCCCGCCCCTGCCCGCTGTTCGTGCCGCTGGTGGAAGCCGGCTATGTGGATCACAGCGAAGAGAAAAAGCAGCAGGTCACCCGCCTGGTGATCGCCCAGTACCTCACCGAGGTGCGGGACGCCGGGGTGGACACCCTGATCCTGGGCTGTACCCACTACCCGCTGCTCAAGACCATGATCGGGGAGTTCATGGGACAGTCGGTCACGCTGGTGGACCCGGCCAAGACGGCAGCCCACCATCTGGAGCGGATGCTGTCGGAGCGGGGCCTGCGCGCGGCGCAGGAGAACGAAGGCCAGGCACATTTTTACGTCAGCGATGTGCCGGACAGCTTTGTGCAGACGGCAGATCTGTTCCTGGGCGAGTACAAAGGCGGCCCGGTGGAGCAGATCGCCATTGACAAATATTGACAAGGGATAGCAACGTGAGTAAACCGCTGAAGGAAGATTACATCATCCGCATCAAGAGCCGCATCGAACAGCACATCGACGAGCCGATGGAGGATGAGGAAAAAGAAGAGTTTGTGGAGCTGATGACCCGCGGCCAGTTCGTGCAGAAGGGCGGCAGCTACTATATTACCTATAAAGAGACCGAGACCACCGGCTACGAGGGCTGCACCACCACGCTGAAGATCGCGGTGGACGGCAGCCGGGTGGTCATGCTGCGGTTCGGCAAAAACGGCGGGGTGGGCACCCAGCTGCAGATCGAAAAAGGCAAGCGCAACCTGTGCCATTACGAGACGGGCTTCGGCTCTATGACCCTGGGTGTGACCGCCGACGAGATCGTGAACGAACTGACCGAGAAGGGCGGCACCGTGCGGTTCGCCTATCTGCTGGATGCCAACAGCGCCGACCTTGTGAGCCGCAACCGCCTGGAAGTGACCGTGACCCATGTGAACTGAATCTGCCAATACTGTGAAAGGAATCCGACCAATGACTGAATTTGAAAAGACCTACCAGAATTACAACCCCCGGCAGGCTGCACTGGACGAGGCCCGTGCGCTGCTGACCGCTGCGGCAAAGGCCGCCATGGCCGACGGCACCCTGCCGGAAGCCGAGCTGCCCGCCTTCATCGTGGAGATCCCCGCCGACGTGAAGAACGGCGACATCGCCTCCAACCTGGCCATGGCCGGTGCCCGTACCTGGCGCAAGGCCCCCAGGATGATCGCAGAGGCCCTGCTGGCCCACCTGCCCGACCTGACCGACAGCGTGTTTGCCAAGGTCGAGATCGCCGGCCCCGGTTTCATCAACCTGTTCCTGTCCCCGGCTTACTGGGCCGGTGTGGTACTGGGTGCCTGCGCCAACAAGGAGTATGGCCGCACCGACCACGGCAAGGGTGCCAAGTATAATGTGGAGTTCGTTTCCGCCAACCCCACCGGCCCCATGCACATGGGCAATGCCCGCGGCGGCGCTCTGGGCGACTGCCTGGCCGCTGTGCTGGACTGGTCCGGCTACGATGTGACCCGCGAGTTCTACATCAACGATGCCGGCAACCAGATCCAGAAGTTCGGCAAGAGTCTGGCTGTGCGCTACCTGCAGCAGTTCTGCGGCGAGGAAGCCTATCCCCTGCCCAAGGAGTGCTACCAGGGCGGCGACATCAAGGTGCTGGCCGGGGAGTTCGCCGAGATCAACGGCGACCAGTACGTTGCCGCCTGCCAGGGGATGGACGAAGAGACTCTGTTTGCCAGCGATGCTTTCGCACAGCTGAAGGACGCTCTGGTGGCCTATGCCCTGCCCAAGAACATCGCCGCCCTCAAGCGCGACCTGGGCAAGTACCGCATCGACTATGATGTGTGGTTCCATGAGAGCACCCTGCACGAGTCCGGCGCGGTGATGGCCGTGGTGGACAAGCTGCTGGAACTGGGTGCCTGCTACAAGGCCGAGGACGGTGCCATCATGTACCGCAGCGCACAGTACGCTGCCAAGTACGGCACCGTGAACAAGAAAAAGACCGAGGACGGCACCGAAGAGGAAGCCAAGGACGAGGTGCTCGTCCGTGCCAACGGCATCCCCACCTACTTCGCTGCCGATATCGCTTACCACTACAACAAGCTGGCCACCCGCGGCTTTGCCAAGGCCATCGACGTGTGGGGTGCCGACCACCACGGCCATGTGGCCCGCATGAAGGGTGCCATGGATGCCATCGGCCTGAACGGCAACGACCTCGATGTTGTCCTGATGCAGATGGTCAACCTGATGCGCGACGGCCAGCCCGTGCGCATGTCCAAGCGTACCGGCAACGCCATCACCCTGACCGACCTGCTGGAAGAGGTGCCCATCGACAGTGCACGCTTCCTGTTCAACATGCACGACGCCGGCAGTGGCATCGACTTCGACCTGGATCAGGCCGTCAAGACCGACAACGACAACCCGGTGTACTATGTGCAGTATGCCCATGCCCGCATCTGCTCCATCCTGAAGAAGATGGAGAGCGAGGGCGTGCAGTTTGCCGGTGCCGAGCAGGTGGACGCTACCCTGCTCACCGAGCCCAGCGAGATGGACCTGGTCCGCATGCTGGCAGCCTTCCCGCAGGAGATCGTCATGGCAGCCGAGAAGTACGACCCCAGCCGCATCAACCGCTTTGTCATTGATCTGGCCAGTGCCTTCCACCGCTTCTACGGCAGCTGCCGTATCCAGGGCGCAGACTCTGCCGTGCAGCAGGCCCGTCTGGCTCTGTGCATCGGCGTGAAGAACGTCATCTTCAATGTGCTGACCATGTTCAAGATCACTGTGCCGGAGAAGATGTAAAACACCGGACAGATGGCCGGAGTATAAGCAGACAGAAACGGCTTTGCGTGAAACCTGCATTTTACGGTTGCAGCCTTTTTTGTGAAAATGCAATTCCGGGCAGCCCGCAGGCTGCCCGGAATTGCTCTTATAAAAACAAAATTCCGCTGTGATTGCCAGAGCGCAGCGGAGGCAGTTCAAAATCGTTTTCTCTCTGGTCATTCAGAACAATCGAGGAACACCAATGGAACCTTTGAAAATCGGAAACATCGTTCTGCCCCACCGGGCAGTATTCGGACCAATGGCGGGCTTTACGGACGCCCCCTGCCGCCGCCTGATGGCGCAGCACGGCGCAGGCTTTACGGTCAGCGAAATGGTGTCCAGCCGGGCACTGGTGTACGGCGACCACAAGACCGTCAGCCTGCTGAAGGCAGAACCCAACGGGGCACCCTATGGCGTGCAGATCTTTGGCGAGGTGCCCCAGATCATGGGCGAAGCCACCGCCGCTATGGAACAGTATGAGTTCGACTTTGTGGACATCAACATGGGCTGCCCGGCCCCCAAGATCGTGTCCGGCGGCGCGGGCAGCAAGCTGATGCTGGATCCGGACCGCTGCGGCCGCATCGTGGAGCAGGTGGTGGCCCACACCAGCCGCCCGGTCACGGTCAAGATGCGCAAGGGCTGGGACGCCGACCATGTGACCGCCGTGGAGTGCGCAAAGGCCTGCGAGCAGGCGGGCGCGGCCCTCATTGCGGTACACGCCCGCACCCGTGAGCAGATGTACACCCCGGGCATCGACCCGGAGATCATTGCCCGGGTAAAGCAGGCAGTCCATGTGCCGGTGCTGGGCAACGGCGACATCCATTCGGCCGAGGATGCCGTGGCCATGATGCAGCAGACCGGCTGCGACGGCGTGATGATCGCCCGTGCTGCGCTGGGCGACCCGTGGCTGTTTGAGCGGGTGAATGCCGCCATCGAGGGCACCCCGGAACCCAAGGCCCCCAACCTGCAGGCCCGCATGAATGCCCTGCGCCGTCAGGTGGAAGAGATGGTGGAGCAGAAGGGGGAATTTGTGGCGATGCCGCAGGCCCGTGCCCAGACCATGCACTATATGAAGGGGCTGAAGGGCGCTGCCGCCCTGCGGCGCTGCTGCTGCACCCTGACCCATCTGGAAGATCTGGACGAGCTGATCGACGCTGTCTTTGAAGAGCAGCGCAAAGCCGGTCTGGACCCCGATGACGTGCGGGAAGTGCCGTTCCCGTAAAAAATATTATCCGTCCTGCCGGGTCAGCTCATCCAGATTCTGGGTGTAGCAGGGCAGGCAGTGGGCCATGAACCAGTCGGCCTCCGGGCAGTGCATGGCTTCCAGCACGGCTTTCTGCTGGGCCAGTGCCGCGTCAAACTCGTGGTTGCCGCTGCGCTGCTCTTCCAGGCACTTGACCAGGGCACTCAGCCGGTCGGCAGCCTTGAGCAGCTTGGTTTCCTCTGCCGTGAGCAGCTCTCCGGTGAGGAAGGGCGCGACCTCTTCGGCCAGCTCGTCCGGCAGCATGGCCGTCATGCTGGCCACGCTTTCCCGCTCCATGGCCTTGTAGGCGTCGCGCAGGGTGGCGCTGTGATACTTGACCGGCGTGGGCAGGTCCCCGGTGATGATCTCCGGGGCATCGTGGTACAGCGCCGCTACCGCCACCGTTTTGGGGCGGCAGGGGGTGCCGGTGTACCGCCGCGCGATCAGGCACAGGGTATGGGCCAGCAGGGCAGTGTCGCAGGTGTGCTCACTGAGCGACTCGGCCCGGGTGGAGTGCATCAGGCTCCAGCGGGTGATATACTTCATGCGTGCCAGCAGGGCATTGAACGGATACAGCATGGCGGGGAAACCTCCTTGGATGTGTTTTCTCCACCATACCTGCCCGGCAGGCGCTTGTCAAGGGGCAGCGGTGAAGAAACGTCCTTTTTTCGGGCCGACCTGCGTGGTATACTGATAAAAAAGCAGCTTCCGCCCCGGCGGCGGAGAAAGAGGGTCCCATGGAACAATTCGGAATGTCCCGGCAGCTGCGGCTGCCCGGGCAGCAAAAGGATCGGTTCTGGCGGGCGGTGGTGCTGTGTGCGCTCACCGCAGCCGTTTTTTTCCTGCCGTTTTACATCATGGACGGCGGATTTTTCCACTATGCAGGCGACTTCAACAGCCAGCAGATCAGCTTTTACCGGTACATGAACGGCTTTTTGAAGGGGGCAGGCTACCCGGACAGCACCTTTGCCGGGGCACCCCGCAACACCTTCTCCTGGGCAACGGACCTGGGCAGCGGTGCCATGAATGCCTACTCCTTCTACCTGTACGGATCGCCCTTCTTCTGGTTCTCCATGCTGTTCCCGCAGCGGTGGCTGCCCTACCTGATGGTGCCGCTGCTGGTGCTCAAGTTCGGTGTGGCGGGCGGCGGTGCGTACCTGTACCTGAAGCGCTACGTCAAAAACTGGGATTACGCCGTGCTGGGTGCCTGCCTGTATGCACTGTCCGGCTTTGCGGTGTACAACGTGTTCTTCAACCACTTTGTGGATGTGGTGGCGCTGTTCCCGTACCTGCTGTGGGCGCTGGATGAGGCCATGTACAACAAGCGTCACGGGCTGTTTGCCTTCTGGGCGGCGGTGAACCTGCTCAACAACTACTTCTTTTTTGCCGGGCAGGTGGTGTTCCTGGCCATCTACTTTGTGTGCAAGCTCACTACCGGCGACTACCGCCTGACCGTGAAGCGGTTTGTGCAGCTGGCGTTTGAAAGCCTGCTGGGTGTGGCCATGGGCTGCCTGCTGCTGATCCCGGCGGTGCTGAGCCTGCTGCAGAACCCGCGCACCATCGACCTTGCGTCCGGATGGGGCTTTCTGACCTACGGCAAGGTGCAGCAGTATCTGGCCATCCTGCTCAGCTGGGTGATGCCGCCGGATTCTCCCTACCTGACCTCCATCTGGTCGGAAGGCGTCATCAAGTGGACCAGCATGTCGGCCTATCTGCCCCTGTGCAGTCTGGCAGGTGTGCTGGCCTACTGGCGTGCCCGCCATGGCGACAGCAAAAAGCGCATTGTGGCGGTGTGCGCCGTGTGCGCGCTGGTGCCCATCCTGAACAGCGCATTCTACGCTCTCAACTCCAGCTACTATGCCCGCTGGTACTATATGCCGGTGCTCATCCTCGCGGCGATGACCGTGAATGCGCTGGAAGATCACAACACCGATCTGGACACCCCGGCCCGGGGCCTTGGCTGGATCATGCTGGCTACGCTGGCCTTTGCACTGGTGCCCGTGCTGGACAACGACACCGGCACCTGGTCGCTGGGTGTGCTCAAGAACCCCGGCCAGTATTTCGTGGTGCTGGGCTTTGGCCTGGGCGGATTGCTGCTCTACCGTCTGATCTGCCAGAAATGGCGGGCAGACAGCCGCTTTGCCCAGCGCATGACGGCGGCGGTGGTGGCCTTTGCCTGCGTGTTCAGTATGGTGCACATCGGCATCGGCAAGTTCGGCCAATGGTACACCGACAGCGATCTTGTGGAGCAGGACAACAACGCCCTGCTGCTGAAGGAGAATCTGCCGGAAGGCGATTACCGCGTGGACACCTACAAGATCCACGACAACATCGGCATGTGGCTGGACAAGAGCTGCCTGCAATATTTCGGCAGCACGGCGGCCCCCAGCATCCTCAGCTTTTACCCGGCCCTGGGCGTCAAGCGGGATGTGCGCAGTGAACCGGAACTCTCCAATTATGCCCTGCGGGGCCTGCTGAGTGTGGAATATCTCATCACCACGCCGGAACAGCAGGCGGACTTTGAGAGCCAGGCCGACGACGGCTGGGCCTATTATGACGAGCTGGACGGTTTTGTGCTGTACAAGAATAAAAATTACGTTCCCATGGGCTTTACCTACGATTACTATGTGACCGAGGAGACCTACGGGCAGGTGAACAAGAACTCCCGTGCCAACCTGCTGATGCGGGCACTGGTGTTCAGCGATGAGGACGCTGCCGTTTACGGCAAATACCTCGCCGAGCTGCCCAACGAAAAGCAGAGCGAGCTGACCTATGAATCCTATGTGCAGGACTGTGCCGACCGCCGCGCCCAGGCGTGCAGCATGTTCCAGATGAACAATGCCGGCTTCCATGCGGAGATCACGCTGGAGAATGCAAACCTCGTGTTCTTCTCGGTGCCCTACGATGACGGCTTCACGGCCTATGTCAATGGGGAGCAGACCGACATTGTGCGGGTGGATGACGGTATGATGGCGGTGCTGTGCCCGGCGGGCACCAGCAGCATCGACTTTGTGTATCAGGCCGACGGCCTTGCCCTGAGCCGCACGGGAACGCTGGCCGCCCTGCCGGTATGGCTGGTGTACACGGCATACTTTGTGTGGCGCAAGCGTAAAAAGAGCAAAGTGTGACTTTGCCGGAAACCTGCAAAAAAATTTTTGCATTGCCTCTTGACTTTACGCAGATAAAGTGTATAATGCAATCAAACCGATGAGGCGGAAGAGGAACTGCACAGCGCATCTGCAGTGAGCCCGGACAGTGCAAACGGGCGAGAGCGGGGCAGAGTTTCGTGGGCCGCCGAGGGCCGGGCAAACGGGAAAGTTCCCTAGTAGCTTGGGACGGAAGCCTCCGTTACAGGGCAGGGGAGTGTTGGCTCTCCGTGAGAGGCTCTGTGTTCACAGCAGGGCAAGCAAGGTGGCACCGCAGAATCGTATTTTACCGATCCTGTCCTTGTGGATAACACACAGGGACAGGGTCGTTTTTCGTTGGAAAGACCCGTCCCGCAAAGGGAGCGGGTCTTTTTTATGCCGCCCGCTCCGGGAAAGGAGTTAACCACTATGAAAACCATGAACATGATCTCCCGCCGCAGCTTCCTGAAGGCCGCTATGGCAGCTTCCGCCGTTTCCGCGCTGGCTCTGACCGGCTGCGGCGGCGCAGCGTCTTCCACCGCCAGCACCGCATCCGGTGCAGCCGCTTCCTCCGAGGCCGCTTCCAGCGCCGTGGCCGGTGAGACCTTCAAGGTGGGCATCGTCAACTATGTGGATCATGCTTCCCTCAACCAGATCGTGGCATCCGTGGAGAGCCGTCTGGACGAGCTGGGCAAGGAAAAGGGCGTCACCTTTGACTACGCTGATTACTACGCCAACGCGCAGGCCGACCAGAGCAACCTGAACCAGATCGGCGCCGATCTGGTGGCCGATGGCGTGGACGTGATCGTGGCTGTGGCCACCCCCACCGCCGCCACCATGCTGGCCGCTGTGGAAGATACCGAGATCCCGGTGGTGTACTCCGCCGTCACCGACCCCGCTGCTGCAGGCTTTGATGGCGGTGAGAACATGACCGGCACCTCCGACGCCCTGAACACCGCCGCCATCATGAATCTGATCCTTGCCGCAGACCCAGAGATCGACACCATCGGCCTGCTGTATGACCTGAGCGAGGATTCCTCCACGCAGGCCATCGCCGATGCCAAGGCTTTCTGCGACGAAAAGGGCATCCAGTACATTGAAAAGAACGGCACCACCACCGCCGAGGTGCAGATGGCCGCCGAAGCCCTGGTGGCTGCCGGGGTCAAGGCCGTGTTCACCCCCACCGACAACACCATCATGACCGCGGAGCTGTCCATCTACGAGACCTTCACCGAGGCCGGCGTGATGCACTTCACCGGCGCCGACAGCTTTGCCCTGAACGGTGCCTTTGTGGGTTACGGCGTGGATTACGTCCAGCTGGGCGAGGCCACCGCCGACATGGTGGCCGAGATCCTGTGCGATGGCAAGAGTGCCGCCGAGATGCCCTACCAGACCTTTGACAACGGCATTGTGACCATCAACACCGAGACCGCCGCCGCCCTGGGCTTTGAGGGTGACAAGCTGGGCGCCCTGAAGGAAGCCTTCAAACCCTACTGCACCGAGATCGTGGAAGTGACCACGGCGGAGAACTTCTCCTGAACCTCGATCGGAGGAAAACCTCTCCGTCAAAACCTGACGGTTTTGCCAGCTCTCCCGAAAGGGGGAGCTTTTGGCAGAGAAAGGAAAGGTTGAAGATCAGCACAAAAAAGCTCGCCCATCGGGAGAGCTGGACGCGAAGCGGCCTGAGAGGGTTTGCTTTATCATTACATTTCAAAGGAGCACACACATGCTGGCGAGTATCTTTTCGCTCAACGTCATCCAGACCGCGCTGGAGCTTGGCTGTATCTACGCTCTGGTGGCGCTGGCACTGTTTCTGAGCTATTCCATCCTGAACATCGCAGACCTGTCCACCGACGGCTGCTTTACCCTGGGCTGTGCGGTGGCCTGTCAGGTAGCACTGACCGGCCACCCCATTCTGGCCCTTGCGGCGGCCATGGCGGCGGGCGTGTGCTCCGGCTTTGTCACTGCGTTTTTGCAGACCCGCCTTGGTGTGGAAAGCATCATGGCCGGTATCATCGTCAACACCGGCCTGTACACCATCAATCTGGCGGCCATGGGCTTTTCCTCCACCATGTCGCTGGTCAAGACCGAGACCATCTTCTCGCTGGCCAAAAAGTCGCTGGGCTTTCTGGGCAGCTGGTACAAGCTGGTGCTGGTGGGGGTGATCATCGCCCTGGCCTGCGCCGCCATGCTGGGCTTCCTGGGCACCCGGCTGGGCCTGTCCATCCGGGCCACCGGTGACAACACCGCCATGGTGCGGGCCTCCAGCATCAACCCGGCCTTTACCATTACTGTGGGCCTGTGCGTGTCCGGTGCACTGTGTGCGCTGTCCGGCGGTCTGCTGGCCCAGTACCAGAAGAGCTGTGACATCAACGTGGGCACCGGCATGGTCACCATTGCGTTGGCCTCCCTGATCATCGGCGAGACCCTTGTGGGCAAGCGCACCATGCTGCGCCGCATTCTGGGCGTGGTGTTCGGCAGCTGCCTGTACCGTTTTATCGTGGCTGTGGCCCTGCGCTTCAATGTGCCGGCCGCTGCCATGAAGCTGGTGTCGGCCATCATTGTGGCCGTGGCCATTTCGATGCCAGCCATCCGGGAGCATTTTGCCTTTGAAAAGCGCAAACATGCCGCCCGTGCCCGCCGCGCCGCGGCCGTGAAGGAGGGAAAGTAAGATGGAAATGCTGCAGCTGAACGACCTGCATAAGACCTTCAACCCCGGTACCGTGAACGAAAAGGTGGCTCTGAACGGAGTGAGCCTGCACATGGAAGCCGGGGACTTTGCCACCATCGTGGGTTCCAACGGTGCGGGCAAGTCCACCTTGTTCAATGCCATCACCGGCGGGTTCATCGCCGACGAGGGCAGCATCGTGCTGGGCGGGCAGGACATCACCTTTGAGCCGGAGCACCAGCGCAGCAAGGTCATCGGCCACCTGTTCCAGGATCCCCTCAAGGGCACAGCCCCCAATATGACCATTGAGGAAAACCTTGCGCTGGCCTACCTGCGTGCCGGCACCGCGCCCCACGCCATCTTCTCCCGCATCTCCCGCAAGGATAAAGAACTGTTCCGCGAGAAGCTCTCTCTGCTGGACATGGGCCTGGAGGACCGCATGAAACAGCCGGTGGGCCTGCTGTCCGGCGGCCAGCGGCAGGCACTGACGTTGCTCATGGCTACGCTGGTCACCCCCAAATTGCTGCTGCTGGACGAGCACACCGCCGCTCTGGACCCCGCCACGGCGGAAAAGGTGCTGGAGCTGACCCGGAACATCGTGGCCGAAAAGAAGATCACCTGCCTGATGGTCACTCACAACATGCATCAGGCGCTGGAACTGGGCAACCGCACCCTGATGATGGATGCGGGCCGCATCGTGTTCGACGTGCAGGGCGAGGAGCGCAGCCGGATGACCGTGGACGACCTGCTGGAAAAGTTCCGCGAGAACGCCGGCAAGACGCTGGACAACGACCGCATCCTGCTCAGCAAGGTGGAAGCAGACAACTGAAAAGAAACTCAAAATGCCTTGTCTGGACCCGAAACCGTGTCAGACAAGGTGCTTTTGATACAACAAGGAAAAAACGAGATGAAAATAACGATCCGTACCCCGCAAATGCAGGATTATGACCGATTTTCTGCTATTATGGATCAGGTGCAGCAGATGCATGTCGAGTGGCGGCCGGATGTCTACAAACCGGCTAGTCCGTTGATTACAAAAGAGTTGTTTGCTGAGCTCCTGAAAGGGGACAGCTGGTATATTGCCGAGACGGACGGCATCGTTGTTGGTGTTCTGGAAGTCTTCAAGCGCCATGTGGAAGGCCCGGCGCAGGTAACAAAGGATGTTTTGTTCGTCAGTACCATGGCGGTGGAGGAAGCGTACAGGGGCAAAGGCATCGGCCACCAGTTCTTTGAAAAAGTGAAGCAGCTCAAGGCGGAAAAGGGATGTGACACCATCGAGCTGCAGGTGAACGTCAGAAATAAAAAGGCGTATGAGATGTACCGGAACTACGGTTTTACGGAAAAGTCCATCAATATGGAACTGAAATAAGCAACAAAAAGAGCAGAGCGTTCCAGCCAGCTGGCTGGAACGCTCTGCTCTTTTTAATGCAATATACTGAAAACTCAGAGCTTACTGAACGTACTCGACGGTGTACTCGAAGCCGTACTCTTCCTGCAGCTTCTTGACCTCGGGCTCGCAGTCCTCGATGAAGGTGGGGGCGTAGACGGAAGCGCCGTTGTGGGCCTTCTTGTAGTCCTCCACGATCTGCTGCAGCTTTGCCCAGCCCTCGTTGGCCTTGGCGTTGTCGATGCTGTCGGGGAAGTTGATGATGAACTCGCGGTGTTTGGGAATGCGTGCTTTCATGATAGAAATCTCCTTATAACAGTATGGATTCTAAAGCTTGATTTATCCAGAAACAGGGCACAGACCCTGTATCTTGCAGGGAAATATTACAGGCCGTACACCTGGCGGGCGTTCTCGGCCGTGGTGCGGAACACCTCTTCCGCAGAAATGCCCTTCAGCTGGGCGATGTACTTGCCCACATAGCGGATGAGGCTGCTGTCGCAGCGGGTGCCGCGCACCGGCTCCGGGGCCATATAGGGGCAGTCCGTCTCCAGCACGATGGCTTCCAGCGGCAGGGCGGCAATGGCTTTTGCCGCTCGCTTGGCTCCCTGGAAGGTGCAGGCACCGCCAAAGCCAATGTACAGACCCTGCTGTGCCAGCCACACGGCGTCATCCGCACTGCCGGAATAGCAGTGCACGATGCCCTTGGGCCGGTACTTTTTCAGCAGGGCATAGACATCCGCGTGGGCCTGCCGGTCGTGCACGATAATGGGCTTGTCCAGTTCCAGCGCCAGACGGATCTCGGCTTCAAACAGGGCCAGCTGGGCGTCCTTGGGCACGGGCCAATGGTAGTCCAGCCCGCATTCACCCACAGCCACCACCTTGGGGTCATCGTAGCAGGGGGCAAGGGCCCGCATCTCGGCCGCCCAGTCGCCGCCGTATACCGACACCGTGGGGGCAGGGCCATCTTCGCCGCAGTCGGCGGCAGGCAGCAGGCTTTCCGGGTGGATGCCAATGGCCGCCACCACCCAGGGGTAGCGGTGGGCCAGCTCCAGCACCCGGGGGGCGTCCCCGGAGTGGGTGGCCTGCTCGCACACGCCTACCACGCCCTTTGCGGGCAGACTGTCCAGCAGGGCAAAGCGGTCGGCGTCAAAGGCGCGGGCGCTGTAATGAGCATGGGTGTCAAAAATCGGGCCGGTCATACCTTCTCCTTTTGGGCGGGTGCCTTGTTCACCAGCCAGATGCCCACACACACGAACACCAGAGCTGCCAGATACTGCCAGCGCAGCAGGGGTTCGCCGTTGAGCACAGCACTCAGCAGCACGTTCACCACCAGATTTACGAATCCGAAGATGGCAATGCGGCTCACAGGGTTGTTTTTCATCAGCAGGGCCCACAGCACATAGCCGGCTCCGCAGATGAAGGCCAGATATAGCAGCACCAGGATGCCCAGCGGGTTCACACTGCCCAGATGTCCGCCCAGCGCAGTGCCCAGCACAAACAGGGCTGCGCCGCCCACAAACAGGTTGATAAAGCAGACCGCAAAGCTGTCGGCCTTTTTGGTCACGGCCTTGTTCCACGGGCCGGACAGGGTAAAGATGACCGTGGCCAGCAGCATGCAGAAGATGCCCCAGCTGCTGCCGCCGCCGTGGTTGCCGAGGGTGCCGATGAGCACCCCGGCAAAGCCCACGGCGCAGCCCAGCGTTTTTGCCGGGGTCATGCGGTCTGCATTGCCGTAGAGGAAGTGGGCAAAGATGACGCCCAGAAAGCTCTGGGTGCTGTTGAGGATGCCGCCGAAGGCACCCGTCAGCATGGCAACGGCGATGTAGTAGAACGCGTACTGGGTCGTGGTCTGCCACAGGCCCAGGGCGCAGCACTCGGCCGCCACCTTGCCGCGGGGGAGTTTGGGCAGGCGGTTCTGCAGCAGGACACTGCCCAGCAGCACCAAAAAGCTGCCCAGCATGAACCGCACCCCTGCAAAGCAGAAGATGGAGGCAGTATTGCCGGAATCAATGGAAAACAGGCGGTAGCCCAGCTTGATAAAGGGGAAAGCGGAGCCCCACAGCACATTGCAGAAGATGGCCAGCAGCACGGCATATACCGGCGTGCCGAAGATCCGGTCCAGCTTTTCCGCACGGGAAAGCGTCGTTTTCTCCATGGCTTAGTGGATGCGGCTGCCGACCGGGGTGTCGTCGCCGTAGAATGCAATGGAGCAGCCGCCGTCGGCGGTGTCGGCAGCAAAGATCATGCCCTCGCTGACGTATTTGCCCTTCATCATCGGGCGGGGTGCCAGGTTGCACACGATGCCGATCTTTTTGCCGATCAGGTCCTCCGGCTTGAACCACTTGGCGATGCCGGACAGGATGCAACGCTCGCGCTCGCCGTCAAACACGGTCAGGTGCAGCAGCTTCTTGCTCTCCTTCAGGTTCTCGCAGGCGCGCACTTCGGCCACGCGCAACTCTACTTTGCAGAAGGTGTCAAAGTCGATCTCTTCCTCGTGGGTGAAGTCCACACCGTTCTCCTCGGCGGGGGCAGCGGCCTTCTTCTCGGCCTCGGCCTTTGCCTTGTTGGCGGCCTCGGCAGCAGCCTTGCGCTTCTCGTCCTCTTCCTTCAGGTGGGCGATCTCCTTGGCCACGTCGATGCGGGGGAACAGGGCATCGCCCTTGTGCACGGTGTAGGTCTCCTGTGCGCCGTAAACGCTCTTGGCCAGGTCCAGCGCGGAGGCGTCCAGACCCAGCTGATCCATCATCTTGGGTGCGGTGGAGGGCAGGTAAGCGTTCAGCAGGATGCCGCTCACGCGCAGAGCCTCGCACAGGTGGTACAGTACGCTCTCCAGACGGGTCTTGTTGGCTTCGTCCTTGGCCAGTGCCCAGGGAGCCGTTTCGTCGATGTACTTGTTGGCGCGCTGGATGACTGCAAAGATCTCCACCAGAGCCTGCGGGATGGTCAGCTTGTCCATGTCGGCGGTGACCTTGCCGGTCAGCTCGTTGATCATGGTCTCCAGCTCAGCGTCAATGGCCTCGGTGCCGGGCACATTGTGCACAGTGCCGCCAAAGTACTTCTCGCACATGGCCACAGTGCGGCTGAGCAGGTTGCCCAGGTCGTTGGCCAGGTCGCTGTTGATGCGGTTGATCAGGGCCTCGTTGGTGAACATGCCGTCGTTGCCGAAGGGGATCTCACGCAGCAGGAAGTAGCGGATGGCATCCACGCCGTAGCGGTCGCACAGGATGACGGGGTCCACGACGTTGCCCACGGACTTGGACATCTTGCCGCCGTTCATCAGCAGCCAGCCGTGGCCGAACACCCGCTTGGGCAGCGGCAGGTCCAGAGCCATCAGCATGGCGGGCCACAGAATGGTGTGGAAGCGCAGGATCTCCTTGCCCACCATGTGCAGGTCGGCCGGCCAGAACTTGTCGTAATCGTGGTAGGTCTCGTTGCCGTAACCCAGGGCGGAAATATAGTTGCTCAGGGCGTCCACCCACACATACATGGTGTGCTTGGGGTCGAAGGGGACAGGGATGCCCCACTTGACCGAGGTACGGGACACACAGGTGTCCTGCAGGCCCTGCTTGATGAAGGCGATCATCTCGTTCTTGCGGCTCTCCGGCTGGATGAACTGGGGGTTTTCCTCGTAGAGCTTCAGCAGGCGGTCGGCGTACTTGCTGGTCTTGAAGAAGTAGGCTTCCTCGTGGGCGTCGTACACCTCGCGGCCGCAGTCGGGGCACTTGCCATCCACCAGCTGGCTGTCGGTCCAGAAGCTCTCGCAGGGCTTGCAGTAGTGGCCGATGTACTCGCCCTTATAGATGTCACCCTGCTCGTACAGCTTGGTAAAGATCTTCTGGCAGGACTCCATGTGGTAGTCGTCGGTGGTGCGGATGAAGCGGTCGTAGCTGACGTCCAGCAGCTTCCACAGATCCTTGACGGTGGCCACGATCTTGTCCACATACTCCTTGGGGGTCACGCCGGCATCGGCGGCCTTGTCCTGGATCTTCTGGCCGTGCTCGTCGGTGCCGGTCAGGAACATGACGTCATAGCCCTGCATGCGCTTGAAACGGGCCAGTGCGTCGCAGGCCACGGTGGTATAGCTGTGGCCGATGTGCAGCTTATCGCTGGGGTAGTAGATGGGGGTCGTGATGTAGAATGTCTTGTGTTCACTCATAGGGGTAATTCTTCCTTTCCTTTTGGCATTGCAACGAAAAACGCTCCCGTCCTGCCGGTTTTGACCGGACAAGGACGAGAGCGCTGCACTTTCGTGGTACCACCTTGCTTCGCCCTGCCCTTGCGGGCAAGACCTTGTGCTGGCGTAAAAACCAGCCCGGCGCGCTAACGGACGCCACACCGTCACGGGCTCACTGTTCACCCGTGCAGGCTCCGAGACCATGTTCCGCACCGCGCGGCCTGCCCGCTTCCATCCTTCGGGCTTTCTGTCAGGCGCAGACGATGCGTACTCTTCTCTTCTCAGCCAATGCCATTATTATGTTTATAATACGCAAAAAAAGCGGGTTTGTCAATAAAAATATGAAGAAAGAACCCTCTCAGTCAAAACCTGCCGGTTTTGACAGCTCTCCCGAAGGGCGAGCTTTTGAAATTTTACGGCACACGCAAAAAAGCTCCCCCATCGGGACCGATTTCCCCCGGTCGGGGGAAAATGGCGAAGCCAAAAGGGGGAACAGCTGTCGAGCGGATGCGAGACTGAGAGGGTTTTACACCTCGTAGTCCATGCACACGCGGGTCTTGGTGTAGGGGCGCACCTTGCCGTCGGCCACGGCCACATGGGCGGGATGCACGGCGTAGCCCTTCAGGGCCTCAAAGCTCTCCAGCGTGGTGTCCAGCATCACGTCAGCGTTGGAAGTGGGCAGGCCGTTGATGTTCACATGCACTTCCAGCAGGCCGGGCACCTTGCCCACAAGGCCCTCCAGGCCTTCCTTGATGCCGGCCTTCACAGCGGCCTTTTCGGCGTCGGACAGCTCGTCCTTCAGCTGCCACAGAATGATATGCTTGACCATAACAAAATACCTCCTGCGTTTTTTCTCATTGTAGCAGGATGAGAAAGGGAGCGCAAGAGGCGGAATCTATTTTTTATCCTTGTCGTCCCGGCTGCCGTGGTAGCACAGGTTGGAGATGACAAAACCGATGCAGGCCAGATATGCCGCTACCAGCAGAATGATATTCCACGGCTCGATGTCCGGCAAAATTGTATTGAACAGAAAGGCTGCACCGCCGAGGATCAGGGTCACACCGGAAAATTTGCAGAAGTTTTTGCGCTCGTCCTCGGTTTTCCAGGCTGTTCCGCTGCGATCACGCAGATCCTGGATGCCGCGCCAGATGAACAGCAAAGAGGTGACGACTCGCAGCCACTCCCAGTCGGAAAGATGCAGATTCATGACAGGCTCCTTTCCGGCTGTCAATCAGCACTATGGTTCCAACTTTCGTAAACGACAAGATAGATCAGATCTGCCACAATCCAGATGATGCTGAGGACACGGTGAAGCAGAGTTGCTGGATCCAACAGGAGAAGAGCGAAGAAAATCACAGCATTGCACATGAGAAGGACGCCGTTTTTCTTCTGCCACATGGCACGGTATTCCGGATCGCGGTCGTACTGGTTGAAAAAGGTATGGATGAGCGGGTCTTTGCCCAGCAGGTCCCGCAGGCCCATCCAGAATGCAAAGAGGCCCAAAACAAGATGCATCAGGTTCAGCCGATCAAACGTAAATACAATCTGCATAAAATGCACCTCCTTTTTCCACCATTATACCATAGGAGGGGGGAAACACAAGGACGAGAATAAACTGCCCATCGTGATTTTTTGAACCCTCTCAGTCATCGCTGTGCTCCCAGGCCTCGTAGGCAACCAGATAAAGAATGTCTACCACAACGGCAACCAAAAGCCAGCTGCCGCCCCAAGGAGCCTGGGGCAGGAAGGTGTCCAGGAGAGAGACGACGGCGTTAAAGGTAAACAACACGCCGTTTTTCTTCTGCCAGAAGGCACGATATTCCGGGTCTCGTTCGTACTGGTTGAAGGGGAGACGAATCAGAGGGTCTTTGCCCATAAAGTCACGGATGCCGGAGATCAGCCATAAAATACTCAAAAGGACGTCAAAGAGCTGCCACCAGGAAAAAGCCAACTGCATAAAATGCACCTCCTTTTTCCACCATTATACCATAGGAGGGTGGAAACACAAGGACGAGATTCAACCGGACAACGCAAAATTTACACAACAAAAAACCAGCCGGACGATGCGGTTGCAAGCCATCGTCCGGCTGGATACTTACTTCTTCGGAGTCATAAGCCTCTTCTCCTTGGGTTTCCTCATTTTCGGAGTAAGCGTTTCATAGGGTGACTCTCCTTAGAAACATCAAACACATCTGAAAACCGGGGATGGGATCAAGGGGAACGATTTACACTAGAACATTGGAATGACCCTTTTCTCAACTGATGGAGTGCGGCACCGAGATTCTGAAGATGAATTTCATATTACCACATTCTTTCGAGTTAGATTTGCCGGGGCACCTTGACTAGTACATTGGTAGAACTCCTTTTTTGCTATTCAAATAACTGTCTCCGTACAAAAGATACCTTCATCGGTGATCACCTTCGGCGGATCTATTTGAATTGCCGGGGGTCTAGGTTTATCGACAGGTTGTCGTTATATCGCAATGTTGACGCTCAAGACTGGCTCGTTATCGTTGTGTTTTTATACGGGGGAAACATCCCGTTTGTGGTGAGCCTCTGTTTTGCTTCTCAGCGAACCCCGACAGCCTGTCCCTGCTGTGCGGGTTCCATATCGACCATCGGTCTCGCTCCTTTCTGCTTCAAGTCAGCGGGATTAGCTCTCATTTGAGCTTCTGCTGTACTTCTCTGGTTTCTGGCTTTATTATACATGCGGGTGCATCGTTTGTCCATTCGCAGACTATACAAAGAAATAGACAAATTTTTGTTGAAACCTTGAAAACAACCGGCAAAATACAACAAAAACGGTCCGCAGACCGGCGTTTCTGCGCGCTCTGCCCAACCTTGGCCCCCTCTTGTGGAAAACCTCTGCTGCAGCTGCTGGCGGCCGGGCCGATCGCATGCTGATGATTGTCTGCATTATGTGCCCGGTGATAAGCCTGGTGGCAACGCTGCTGTTCAAGGAGCCGAGCTTCGGCACCTGGGTGCACACCTGGGGCTGCAACATGCCCATGGCTCTGTGCTGGCAGATGCTGTACTGCGGCCCGCTGAGCCGTGCCATTTTCCGGCTGCTGTTCCGCCGCAGTGAAAAGAAGGCGGCCTGATCCCGCAGGAAACCGGACACTTTCCTTTATAAATAGGTATCGACAAAGTTCTGTCAAACTTGGCGGACACATGACAGGCATTGGATCTATACGATTTTTATATACCGGTTATATAAAAACTCTACAGCGGGTGTATTTTACGCCTGCCACCCCCTGAAAAGCGAAGAAACAGTTAAGAAAACTGTGGAAATAGTGCAACATATTCCGCATAAACAAAGCGAATTGCACAACTTTTGCCGCCTGCTGGTGAAGTGCGATATAACAAAAGGTAGAATGTTGAAGAAGGGGCTTGTCAATTTTCGTCAATCGTACTATCATACTGAACGGAAAAAGACGAACGAACCGGAAAAAGGAGGGCGCGCAGGGCTTTGAACACCAGCGCCTTCCTTGCTTTTTTCACGTTCTTTGGCCTTTTTTTCATGCGATAAGAAGGTGTGGAGCCGGTGTGCGGTGCAGCCCTTTTGCGGGGCAGAACATCGCCGGAACCGACCCTCAGACCCGGACCCCATTCTTCAGGAAGGAGGAAAAATAAATGAACAAGTTGACCCAAGCCCTGATGGAAGAGCTCACCGTCGAGTACGTCAAGGTCGGCCCGCTGCAGATCCCGGAATCCGTGGTCATCAGCTGGGTGATCATGGTGCTGGTCGTGCTGGGTTCCATCCTGCTCACCCGTAACCTGAAGGTAGACCACATCAGCAAGCGTCAGGCTGTGCTGGAAATGGCCTACACTGCGGGCAAAAATTTCTTTGAAGGCCTGCTGGGCAAGGAGGGCGCATGTTATGTGCCCTACCTGATGACCGTGGCCATCTACATTGCCTGCTCGAACCTGATCGGCGTGTTCGGCGTCAAGCCCCCCACGAAGGATCTGGACGTGACCGCTGCGCTGGCCCTGATGAGCATCGTGCTCATTGAAGGTTCCGGCATCCGCGCACGCGGCGGCGTCGGCTTCCTCAAGAGCCTGGCTGCCCCCACCCCGGTCATGACCCCCATGAACATTCTGGAGATTGCCATCCGGCCTACCAGCCTGTGCATGCGACTGTTCGGTAACGTGCTGGGCGCATTCGTCATCATGGAGCTGATCAAGCTGGTGGTGCCCGTTTTCGTTCCTGCCGTGTTCAGTCTCTACTTTGACCTGTTCGACGGCCTGATCCAGACCTACGTCTTTGTGTTCCTGACCTCGCTGTTCATGAAAGAGAGCATCGGCGGAGAGGAATAACCACCAAACGCCTTCCCGCTGGGAGAAGGCAGCACAGATTTGATAATAAAGGAGATTTTACTTATGAACGGTTTGATTGCTCTGGGCGCTGGCATTGCAGCGCTGACCGGCATTGGCGGCGGCATTGGCATTGGTATTGCAACCGGTAAGGCAACGGAGGCTATCTCCCGTCAGCCCGAGGCTGCCAGCAAGATCCAGACCAACCTGCTGCTGGGCGCTGCTCTGGCAGAAGGTACCGCAATTTTCGGCTTCGTTGTTGCACTGCTGATCATCCTGTTCCTGGGCTGATAATGGAGGCGTGAACGAATGCTGAAACTCGATATCAACCTGCTGTGGACCGTGGTCAACGTTCTCATCATGTACGCGCTGCTGCGCAAGTTCCTGTTCAAGCCTGTGCAGGACGTGCTGGACAAGCGCCAGAAGATGGTGGACGATGAGCTGGCCAATGCGCAGGATGCAAAGACCAAGGCAGAAGCTGCCCTGGCTGCAGCAAACGACAAGCTGCACAATGTGGACGTTGAGGCCGCTGCCCGCCGCGAAGAGAGCGCACAGCAGGCCGAAAAACAGAAGGAACAGCTGCTGGCTGAGGCACAGCGTCAGGCCGACGCCATCGTGGCCGAGGGCAAGGCAGCTGCAGAAGCAGAGCGCGCCAGCAAGCTGCGCCAGGCCGACGCACAGATCGCCGACCTGACCCGCACCATGTGCGCAAAGGTGCTGGAGCGCAACCTCACGCAGCAGGATGATGCCCGTATGCTGGACGACCTGCTGCAGAAAGCGGGGGAGAGCGATGGCAAGCGCGTCTGAGATTTTAAAGGCTTATCTGCACTGTGCCCGTACCCCGGCTGAGGACGCCGTGGAGCGCATCCGCACCCAGCTGAAAAAGCAGTACGGTGCCGCTGAGGTGGAGCTGACCGTCAGCGTGGAGCCGAACCTGATCTCCGGCTATGTGCTGCAGGTGGGCGACCGTGTGTTCGACAACTCCGGCAAGAGCGCTCTGGCCGCCATTACGGCGGATGCGCCCAGTCTGGCTGTGATGCAGACCCGTGTGGAGGACTACAAGCCCGCCGCCACGACCGCAGAGGGCGGCACCGTGATCTCCGCAGCCGACGGCGTTGTGGACGTCAAGGGCATGGATCAGGCCGTTTACGGCGAGATCGTCACCTTTGACAACGGTGCAAAGGGCATGGTGGAAAGCGTGGAGCCCGATCATCTGGGCATCATGCTGTTTGACAAGATCGAGGAAGTGGGCGTGGGCACTCTGGTGACCCGCAGCGGCAAGCGCGCCGGCATCCCGGTGGGCGACGGCTTCCTGGGCCGCGTCATCAGCCCCCTGGGCGAGCCCATCGACGGCAAGGGCCCCATTGAGGCAGAGGGCTACAACCCCATCGAGAAGCAGGCCCCCGGCATCCTGGAGCGCCAGAGCGTGGACACCCCGCTGCACACCGGCATCCTGGCCATCGACTCCATGTTCCCCATCGGCCGTGGTCAGCGTGAGCTGATCATCGGCGACCGCCAGACCGGCAAGACCTCCATTGCAACCGACGCCATCCTGAACCAGAAAGACAAGGATGTGCTGTGCATCTATGTGGCCATCGGCCAGAAGGCTTCTTCCATCGCCCGCGTGGCAGGCGACCTGCAGAAGCACGGCGCCATGAGCTACACCACCATCGTGGCGGCTACCGCGTCCGACTCGGCACCGCTGCAGTACATCGCCCCATATGCCGGCACTGCGCTGGCCGAGTACTTCATGGGCAAGGGCAAGAGCGTGCTGATCGTGTACGACGATCTGTCCAAGCATGCGGTGGCCTACCGTGCCATCTCGCTGCTGCTGCGCCGTTCTCCCGGCCGTGAAGCTTACCCCGGCGATGTGTTCTATCTGCACTCCCGTCTGCTGGAGCGCTCCTGCCGCATGCGGGATGACCTGGGCGGCGGTTCCATTACCGCACTGCCCATCGTCGAGACCCAGGCAGGCGACGTTTCCGCTTACATCCCCACCAACGTCATTTCCATCACCGATGGCCAGATCTTCCTGGAGAGCGCCCTGTTCAACGCCGGCAACCGCCCGGCTGTCAACGTGGGCCTGTCGGTGTCCCGTGTGGGCGGCGCAGCCCAGACCAAGGCCATGAAGAAGGCCAACGCCAACCTGCGTATCGAGCTGGCACAGTACAAGGACATGGAGTCCTTTGCCCAGTTCAGCTCCGATCTGGACGCCGAGACCCGCCGCCAGCTGGATCACGGCAAGGCCCTGATGGAGATGCTCAAGCAGCCGCTGTATCAGCCTAAGTCCGACGCAGAGCAGGTAGTCCTGCTCACGCTGGCTTCGCATGGCGTGCTCGACGAGATCCCCACGGCCGAGCTGCGCACCAAGACTTCCGCATTTGTGCGCCAGTTCCGCGCGGATGTGTCCGGCACGATGGACAAGATCACCGCCACCGGCAAGCTCGAACCCGATGAGGTCGATGCCATCCTGAACGCCTGGAAAGCATATGCGGGAGGCGACAGCCATGCCGTCCAGTAAGCTGCTGAAAGAGCGCATTGAGAGCATTCAGGACACCATGAAGATCACGAACGCCATGTACCTGATCTCCTCGTCCAAGCTCCGCAAGGCGCGCAAGAATTACCAGAACGTTTCGCCCTACTTCAACCGCATGCGCGACACCATCTCCCGGGTGGTGCCTCATCTGCCGGAGGAGCCGGTGCACCCGTTCTTCCACGACCGTACCAACGAAAAGTCGAACCCCCGCCGCGCCTATCTGGTGCTGACGGCAGACAAGGGCATGGCCGGTGCATTCAACCAGAACATCCTCCGGTTCCTCAAGGAGCACGCGGATGAGAACGACCGGTTCTATGTGATCGGTCAGGTGGGTTACCGCGCACTGTACCACAAGGACCCGCGTCTGGTGGAAGAGTTCCGCTACAGTGCCACCGCGCCCACCCTGCAGCGCGCCCGCGACATCACGGTGGACGCCATCGACGACTTCAAGTCCGGCAAGCTGGATGAGATCTACCTCGTCTACACCAGGATCGAGAATGCACTGACCAGCGAGCCCACCATGGTGCGTCTGCTGCCGCTGGACCGCGAGCATCTGCAGCCCGCCCCCAAGGGTCTGGGCGACCCCAGCGGTGAGGTGGAGCTGTTCCCGGACGCCTGGACGGTGTTCGAGCAGACCGCGCCCATCTACATGCATGGCATGATCTTTGGTGCCATGACCGAGAGCTACTGCGCCGAGCAGAGCGCCCGCATGACCGCCATGGATTCCGCCACCAAGAGCGCGAACGACATGATCCGCGATCTGCAGCTGGAGTACAACCGTACCCGTCAGGGCTCCATCACCCAGGAGATCACCGAGATCATCGGTGGTGCAGCTGCTGTGCAGAAGCGGGATTAAAGAAAAGAACGAACTTATAATATAAGAGGCAATCGTTATGTTACAGGGAACTATTATCCGCGTAGCGGGTCCTGTTGTGGACGTGCAGTTCGCAGCAGGCAAGCTGCCTGCCCTGCAGGAGGCGCTGACGGTGACCGCTGAGGGCACCGAACGCACCATGGAAGTGACGCAGCACGTCAACGAAACGACGGTGCGCTGCATCATGCTTTCCGCAAGCGAAGGTCTCGGCAAGGGCATGACCGTGCAGGCGACCGGCCACGGCCTGACCGCACCGGTGGGCGAAGCCACCCTGGGCCGTATGTTCGACCCGCTGGGCAGACCCATCGACGGCAAAGGCCCGGTGGATGATGTGCCGCACTGGCCCATCCACCGCAAGGCTCCCAGCTTTGCGGAGCAGAAGCCTGCTACCGAGATCCTGGAGACCGGCATCAAGGTCATCGACCTGCTGGCTCCGTATGCAAAGGGCGGCAAGATCGGTCTGTTCGGCGGCGCAGGCGTCGGCAAGACCGTGCTGATCCAGGAACTGATCCACAACGTGGCCACCGAGCACGGCGGCTACTCCATCTTCACCGGCGTCGGCGAGCGCTCCCGTGAGGGCTGCGACCTGTGGGGCGAGATGAACGCTTCCGGCGTTCTGAACAAAACGGCACTGGTCTTTGGCCAGATGAACGAGCCCCCCGGAGCCCGTATGCGCGTGGCCGAGACCGGCCTGACCATGGCCGAGTACTTCCGTGAAGAGACCCACAAGGACGTGCTGCTGTTCATCGACAACATCTTCCGTTTCGTGCAGGCAGGCTCTGAGGTGTCGGCTCTGATGGGCCGTATGCCTTCCGCCGTGGGCTATCAGCCCACTCTGGCCAACGAGCTGGGCGCTCTGCAGGAGCGCATCACCTCCACGAAGGACGGCTCCATCACCTCGGTGCAGGCCGTTTACGTCCCCGCCGATGACCTGACCGACCCGGCCCCCGCCACCACCTTTGCGCATCTGGACGCCACCACTGTGCTGTCCCGTAAGATCGTGGAGCAGGGCATTTACCCCGCTGTGGACCCGCTGGCCTCCACTTCCCGCATTCTGGAAGCAGACATCGTGGGCGAGGAGCACTACCGCGTGGCCCGCAAGGTGCAGTCCATTCTGCAGCGCTATCAGGAGCTGCAGGACATCATCGCCATTCTGGGCATGGACGAACTGGACGAGAACGACAAGCTGACCGTGACCCGTGCCCGCAAGCTGCAGAAGTTCCTGTCCCAGCCCTTTGCCGTGGCCGAGAACTTTACCGGCCTGAAGGGCAAGTATGTGCCGCTGAAGGACACCGTGCGCAGCTTTGCCGCCATCGTGGACGGCGAGGCCGATGACCTGCCGGAGTGGGCATTCTTCAACGTGGGTACGCTGGAAGATGCCCGCCAGAAGGCCGCTGAAAAGATGGCTGAGGAAAAGGGCGGTGCCGTCTGATGAACAAGTTCATGCTGAATATCACGGCCTCCAGCGGTGAGTTCTATCAGGGCGACTGTGAGGACCTCGTGCTGCCCACCGGCGACGGTGTGTATGGCGTGCAGGCCGGGCACAACCCCGTGCTGGTGGCCATCCACATGGGCATCCTGCACTTTGAAGTGAACGGCGAAGCCCGCGACATTCTGGTGGGTGACGGCATTGCCGAGGTGACCCCCGCGTATGTGATGGTGCTGGTGGACAGCGCCGAGCGCCCGGAGGATATCGACAAGAACCGTGCCGAGGCGGCCCGCATCCGTGCGGAAGAGCGCCTGCAGCACCAGAAGAGCATGCATGAATATTATCAGAGCCAGATCGCACTGCAGCGTGCCATGCAGCGTCTGCAGGCTGCATCCAAGTACAAGCGCTGAGACCTGAACCCGCAAAAACACCCGCTTTTCTGGGGAATTTTCCCCGGAGAACGGGTGTTTTTTGTTGTGCGGGGCCGGAGGTCTTGACAGGAAGTGCTCAATGTGATATGATTTTGATATCACAAAGAAACGCTTCCGACCCTGATAAGGAGGGACTTGTTATGGAAGAGAAAATTTTGAATACCCGCAAAAACGGCATGGCGGTGCTGCTGTTGACCCTGCTGGGCTATGTGGCATCCATTGCCCTGTTTATTTACAGCATCACCCTGCTGGATGCAGACCGGATGCTTTTGGGCTTGCCGCTGCTGGTTTTGTCCATTGCGTACTTCATCGCAGGCATCTTCCTGTTCTGCGGTTTGAAGGTGCTCAAGCCGCAGGAAGCGCTGGTGCTCACCCTGTTTGGTGATTACATTGGCACCCTGAAGGGACAGGGCTTTTACTGGGTGAACCCCTTCTGCACCGCTGTCAACCCTGCCGCCGGTACCCGCCTGAGCCAGAGCGGCGATGTGAACAGCAAGGAAACCAGCGTGGCTGCGCTGTTTGGCCAGAGCGGCCAGAATGCCCAGGTCAGTGCCGAATCCATGAGCAGAAAGATCTCCCTGAAAATGATGACCCTGAACAACTCCCGGCAGAAGATCAACGACTGCCTGGGCAACCCGGTGGAGATCGGCATTGCGGTGATCTGGCGGGTCACCGACACCGCCAAGGCCGTGTTCAACGTAGACAACTACAAGGAGTATCTCTCCCTGCAGTGCGACAGCGCCCTGCGCAATGTGGTGCGGGTGTACCCCTATGATGTGGCCCCCAATGTGGATACCACCGGCGACGGTGTGGCCGATGAGGGCAGCCTGCGCGGCTCCTCCGAAGTGGTGGCGGCCCGCATCCGCGACGAGATCCAGAAGAATGTGGCCGAAGCCGGCATCGAGGTGGTAGAAGCCCGCATCACCTATCTGGCCTATGCGCCGGAGATCGCAGCGGTCATGCTGCAGCGCCAGCAGGCCAGTGCCATCATCGACGCCCGCAAGATGATTGTGGACGGTGCCGTGGGCATGGTGGAAATGGCACTGGACCGTCTGAACGAAAACAAGGTGGTAGAGCTGGATGACGAGCGCAAGGCAGCCATGGTGTCCAACCTGCTGGTGGTGCTGTGCGGCAACCGCGACGCCCAGCCCATCGTGAACAGCGGCAGCCTGTACTGATGGCCGAGCCAAAAAAGCAGGTACCCCTGCGCCTGAACGCCAAACTCTACGATGCCCTTGCTGCCTGGGCAGAGGATGATTTCCGCTCGGTGAACGGACAGATCGAATATCTGCTCACCGAGTGTGTGCGCCAGCGCAAGAAGAACGGGAAATATGTTTCAGACCAGATCGACGTACCGCCGGAACTGGACCTGAAATAAAACAGACGAACCAGCCCCGGCTGTGGAAGGTAGTTTTCCATAGCCGGGGCCGGTTGCGTTTATGTGACAGAAAAACATGAAAAAAACAGGAAAGATGAAATAAAATCTATTGACAGTTGCGGAGTTGTGACGCATAATAAATGAATGAGATGCTCTGGAATCCCAGAGCGTTTCGGACCAAAGCAAGGAGCAGCGATCCCGTTGAAGGAACAAGAACAAAAAAACAAGACGGTTTTTCATGCTGTAGCAGCATTGCTGGCCGTTCTGGCGGTCGTGCTGGTACTGTACGGCGGGGGCCGCTGGCTGGAGAAACGGGCAGAAAAGCCGGAGACCCGCACCCAGCTGCCCCAGGCCGACCAGGAGACTGTGGAAGTGGACGGCGTGACCTACCGCAAAAAGAGCCGCCTGACCACGATCCTGGTCATGGGCGTGGACCACGACACCCAGGACAGCTACGAGTACCGCAAGGCCGGCCAGGCCGACTTTCTGCGGTTGGTAGTACTGGATGACGCGGACAAGACGGTGCAGCAGTTGCAGATCGACCGCGATACCATGACCTCCGTGACGGTGCTGGGCCTGTTGGGGGACCGCTACGAGCCGGTGACCCAGCAGATCTGTCTGGGTTATGCCTTTGGCGATGGCCGCCAGACCAGCTGCGAGGTGACCGTGGAAGCAGTGGGAAACCTGCTGGGCGGACAGACCATCGACCAGTATCTGGCCATGGGGCTGGACGGCATTTCCACCCTGAACGATCTGGCAGGCGGTGTGACCGTGACGCTGGAGGATGATTTCTCCGCCATCGACCCGGCCATGACCAAGGGTACGACCCTCACGCTGCAGGGCGAGCAGGCCGAGACCTATGTCCGCTCCCGCCGCAGTGTCGGTGTAGGCACCAACGAGGCCCGCATGGCGCGGCAGGAAAGCTACATCCGACAGCTGTCGGTGCAGCTGGATGAAAAACTGCAGAAGGATCAGAACTTTGCCGTGGACGCCTACGACGCCCTGCAGCCCTACCTGACCACCAGCATGGCCAAAGGTCAGCTGGTGAACGAGGCCTGGGCGGCAAAGGACTACACCCGGCTGGACACCATCAAACCGGATGGCACCTATCAGGTCGGGGAGGATGGCTTTATGGAGTTTTATCCGGATGCCGATGCGTTGCAGCAGGCGGTGCTGCAGTTGTTTTACGAAAAAGTTGAATAAGCGTGCCCAAGACACGTTTATGATAAAGACGCTCTCAAAGCCGAGAGAACTGGTCTGAAAGGGGTATATTCTTATGAAAATGAAAAAGATCGTTTGCGCCATGGTTTCCGCAGCTCTGCTGGTGAGCATGGCTGCCGCTACCGCTTTTGCTGTGGAGTCTGTGCCCAGCAAGACTGGCACCGATGCCGATGCAGGCAAGACTGAGGTCTCTGCTTCCGGTTCTGTCAGCAGCGAGGGCCTGCAGGTGGAGGTCAAGACCACGGAGGACTCCAGTAAGGAAGAGACCCAGCTGAAGGGCGAGGGCGTGGAGAAGTACCTGACTGCAGAGGCTGTGGATGCAGCTGCGAAGATCCTGGGCAGTGAGAAGGACGCCGTGACCGTCAGCGAGATCAAGGAAATCAAGGTCTCCGGCTACAAGACCGGCATGGACAAGATCACCGTCAAGGTCCCCATGGCAGCTCTGCCGGAGAGCGGCACCACCGTTGCCGTGATCATCCGTGTCAAGACCCCCAACGGCAAGATCGTCAACCTGCCTCTGGCCGGTGTGGTCGTGGAGGAGACCGTTGTGGTGAACGGTGTGGCCCGTAAGGTCCGTAAGGTCCAGCTGGAGCTGGATGCCACTACCATGATCAACCTGCAGGCAGGCAAGGCCTACATTGCAGCTGTGACCAGGAAGTAAAAACAGAACGACTTTGTCCTGCGGCGCTCTCTTCCGAAAAAGAGGACGCCGCATTTTTCACGGAGAAAGCCAAGGGATTTTAAAGGAGCAACGAAGTGCAGCGAGATACTTTAACGCAGGAACCTTATCGTTCCGAGGTGCGGCCGCAGCAGGAAGAAGATACCATTGATCTTCTGGAACTTTGCATGGGCCTGCTGGACCACTGGAAGTTTATTGCGGCAGCCGCAGCAGGAATGGTGCTGGCAGCACTCTATACCTTTTTGCTGGTGACCCCCCTCTACAAGGCCACCTCTACCATCTATGTGGTCAGCCGCAACGACTCGGTGCTGAACCTGTCGGATATTCAGATCGGCAGCGCCCTGACCAGCGACTACATCAAGGTGTTTGAGATGTGGGAGGTGCACGAAAAGGTCATCAGTGCACTGGATCTGGACTATACCTATACCCAGATGGACAACATGCTCAGCGTGACCAATGCCAACGACACCCGTATGCTGGACATTACGGTGACCGATGCAGACCCCGAAGAGGCTGCAGCCATTGCCAATGAGTATGCTGAGGTGGGCGCAAGCTACATTGCGGAGAAGATGAAGACCGACGAGCCCACCATCATGTCCTCGGCCCGGGTACCGGCCAACCCCTTCAGCCCCAGCAAGACCAAGAACATCCTGCTGGGCTTCCTGGCAGGCTTTGTGCTGGCTTGCGGTGTTGTGGTGCTGCGGGTGCTGCTGGACGATACCTATAAATCCGCTGAGGAGATCCGCAAGTACACCGGCATGGTGGTGCTGGCCTCTGTGCCCCTGGTGGGTGGCACCGAGCCCAAAAAGGGCAGCAACTTCCAGCGCCGCATGAAGCGCCTGAGCAAAGATATTTGCCGCCGTGTGGGCGGAAAGGCCGGGAGGAACGCATGAAACAGCTGAAGATCACAAAATTTCCGGAACTGGACTATGCAGGCAGCGAGGCCTTCAACACCCTGAGCACCAACCTGTCCTTTGCAGGTGAAACTGTAAAAAAGATCATGATCACCAGCTGCCACGCTTCGGAGGGCAAGAGCTATCTGTCCATGAATCTGATGCGGACCCTGGCCCAGCGTGGCATGAAGGTGGCCTTGGTGGACGCCGACCTGCGCCGCAGCATGGTAAACACCCAGTACGGCCTGCAGTTTGAGAACGGCCGCAACGACGACAAGGGCCTTTCCCACTTTTTGGCCGGCATGGTGGGCATGGAGGAGGTCATCTACCAGACCGACATCCCCGGTGCCCTGATGGTTCCGGTGGGCCGGGATGTGCCCAACCCCCTGGCTCTGCTGAGCAACCATCACTTCAAGGACCTGCTGGACACCCTGGCCCAGATGGTGGATTATGTGCTGGTGGACGCCGCCCCTGTGGGCGTGGTCATTGATGCTGCCGAGATCGCAAAATCCTGCGACGGCACTCTGATCGCTGTGCAGTACAACGATGTGCGCCGCCAGGAGCTGTTGGATGTGAAGCAGCAGATCGAGCAGAGCGGCTGCCCCATCCTGGGCACGGTGCTGAACCAGGTGGATTACGACAGCTACCTGAGCCGCAAGTATTATTACCGTACCTACGGCAAATACGGCTACTATAACCGGTACTATAAGCACAATCACGCGGCTGAAAAGAAATGAGCGGCTTTACGGATTATCACGCGCATTTCGTCTATGGTGTGGACGACGGTGCCCGCACGCGGGAAGAGATGTTTGCCATGCTGGATGCGGCGGCGGCGGATGGGGTCACCCGTCTGTTTGCCACCTCTCACAGCACGCCGGGCATGGAGCCCTTTCCGCGGGACGTGTATCAGCGGCATCTTGATTTTGCACGGGCTTACTGCGCCGAAAAGGGCTACGACCTGATGCTGGAAAGCGGCTCGGAGCTGCTGTATACCCCGGCTGCGGCCTATGCGGCGGCCGAGCACAGCCTGATCACGCTGGGCAGCACCGACTGGGTGCTGCTGGAGTTCGTGCCCGATGTGGCGGCGGCGGAAGTGGAAACGGCCCTGCGGCAGATCACCGGCAGCGGCTACCGGGTGCTGCTGGCGCACATTGAGCGCTACCCCCGCCTTGCCCGCAGCGGTGCGCTGCCCCGCCTGAAGGAACAGTACGGCATCCGCTGTCAGGTCAATGCGGCCACGGTGCTGGAGGGCGGATTCTTTCAGCGCCGGAAGCTGGACCGCTGGCTGAAGGACGGCCTTGTGGACGCGATCTCCTCGGACGCACATAACTGCACTACCCGGGCCACCCGGATGCAGGCGGCCTATGAGCGGCTGTGCGGCATGCTGGGACAGCCGGATGCGGATGCGCTGACTGGCAGAAACAATGCCTTGCTGCTAACTCCATAAAACAGTCAGAATTGCCATTCTCGGGGCGGATTTCTCGTCAAAGTGCCAAAAGCACGACGAGAGTTTCCGACGGGAATGGCTTTTTGGCTTTTTTTTGCCCGAAAGAACTTGCTTAAAGAACGTCTGCGTGATAAAATCATAAGGAAAAGGGGAATTTGCTTACATATGTCAGGAGGTGATATGGATGAAAATTCTGGTCGTAGACGACGGACAGCTTGCGATCAATTCTCTGATCCGTATCTTGTGCAGAGTGGCACCGGATTGCGATTATATCAGTGCGATGACCACAGACGATGCGTTGACCTGGCTGCGTCAGGGTCCGATGGATGCAGCTTTTTTGAATCTGGAGATGCCGGGGATGAACGGCCTCGCCCTGGCTCGCATGATCCAGAAGATCCAGCCGCGCTGCAATCTGATCGTGGTGACGGAACATCCGGAGTATGCGCTGGAAGCCCTGCAGATCTTTGTCAGCGGCTTCCTGCTCAAACCGGCTAACGAGGCTGATGTGCGCAATGTGCTGGAAAATCTGCGGTATCCGGCCGAGGATGTGCCTGCGGGCGTCAAGGTGCAGTGCTTTGGCAACTTTGAAGTGTTCGTGGGCGGGCGTCCGCTCTCGTTCAAGCGCAGCAAGAGCAAGGAGCTGCTGGCCTATCTGGTGGACCGCAACGGTGCCACCTGCACCAACGGCGAGATGCTGGCCGTGCTCTGGGAGGACAAGCCCGACACGGCGTCCCTGCACAGCCATCTGCGCAATCTGATCTTTGACCTGAGCCACACGCTGGAGGACGCCGGCGTGCGTGGACTGCTGGTGCGCGGGCGCAGTACGCTGGCCATCGACACCAGCAAGGTGGAGTGCGATTATTACAACTTCTTGCGGGGAGACCGCTCCACCATCAGCAGCTACCGCGGTGAATATATGACCCAGTATTCCTGGGCCGAGGTCACCCGCTCGGCACTGCGCCAGCAGGCAGCAGCCAGCCAGAAAGGCGGCCTGCCCAGCTATTACGTCCCGCCGACCGGCTTCTGAGCCGACAAACTCACAGCAAAAACAAAGCCCCGTGTGTTCCGCATCGTGAACACACGGGGCTTTTGGTTTTGGGGCAAATTACTGGCGGGTGTGGCTCTCCCAGCCGCTGGAGGCGACCGCCTGCTGGTCCGGGGTGCACCACATGGCCTCCACGCCGTCCAGCGACTCCACCAGCTTCTGGCCCTCTTCCAGCGGCATGCAGAACAGGCCGGTGGTCAGGCAGTCGGCCATGCCGGAGTCCGGGCACAGCACAGTCACGCTGTTGAAATAGGCAGCCGGCCACAGGGTGTCCGGGTCAATCAGGTGGTGATAGCGCTTGCCGTCCACCACAAAGTAGCGCTGGTAGTCGCCGCTGGTCACCAGTGCCATGTCGCTCATGTTGATGGCGGCCCCGAACAGGGAGTCGGTGGTGTACACCTCCGAAGCGTTCCACGGGTTCTCCACGCCGCCGGTCCACTGGCTGCCGTCGGGCTTCTTGCCAATGGCACGCAGGTTGCCGCCCACGCTTACCAGTGCGCTGGTCAGGCCCCGGGCCTGCGCGGCCTGGCACACCATTTCCACGGCGTAGCCCTTGCCCACGCTGCCCACATCCAGCGACATCTCCGGGTCGGCCAGGTACACGGTCTTGGCCTGCTCGTCGATCACCACATTGTTGATGTCGCAGTGCTGGGCTGCGGCTTCCAGCTCCTCCTGAGTGGGCAGGGTGTTGTCGGCCTCGTTCTGGTGGCTCTCGGCGGCCTCGCGGTAGTTGTGCCAGATGTTCAGCACGCTGCCCATGGCCACGTTCAGCTTGCCGTTTGTGGTGTCGTACATCTTCTGAGCCAGCTCCAGCATGGACAGGATGCGGTCGTCCACCTGCACGGGGGCCTTGCCGGCGTTGTCGTTGATGGTTTTCACATTCACCACGCCGTCGTAGTCGTTGTAGATGTCGTACAGCTGGTTGTAAGAGATCAGGTCAGCGTGCAAGGCTTCCATCTGCTTGGTGAACTCTTCCTCGCTCTCGCAGTAGGCGATCACCTGGGTGACGGTGTCGAACACATCATAGAAGATGGTGCTGTAGCGGGTCAGCTCCTTCTGGGGCTTGGCGGCACAGCCGGCCAGCACACTCAGACAGAGCACCGCCGCCAGCAGTCCGGCGGTGAGGCGGTTGAACAGGGTGGTTTTCATCGGGTCTGGTTCTCCTTTGCTGCGGTAAAGGCGGTGTGCTCTTCCTGCAGGTGGGCCAGCAGGTCGCCGAACACCCAGTTGCGGTTGGCGGGGGTCACCACGGCCTTGAGGGGGATGTTTACCTGCGCCTGCTTCATCAGGTCCAGCAGGGTGTCCACGTCCTTGTCCTTGAAGTTGGCCAGCACCAGAGCGGACGGGTAAGCCCCCGGCTCCAGCACCAGCGTGCGGGCGGATCTGGTCTCCACTTCACCCAGCAGCTGCGCCACGGTCTTGCCGGCGTCGGCAGGGGACACGGGCAGGACCTTCATGCCAAAGGCAGGGGCCATGCCGTCCAGCTTGCCGCGGTCGCCGGCGGAAAGGTTCCAGCCCAGCGCCAGCGGCACCCCGGCATTCTGGTTGCGTGCAATATGTGCTTTCATTGAAAATACCTCGTTTCAGAAGTAAACTGCAAAATACACTATAGTATAACACAAAAACGCGGAAAAGAAAATGAGGAACTGGCACGCAAAAAAGGCAGCGACCGCAGCCACTGCCTTTTGGAACGCGCAGGCTCAGTTCATCTTCTTGCCGAAGAACTCCACCTCTTTGCCAATGAACTGCATCAGTTCATCGAACTGGTCGGGGGTCAGGCTCTGTGCGCCGTCGCACTTGGCCTTGGCGGGGTTGTTGTGCACCTCGATCATCAGGCCGTCGGCCCCGGCGGCAACGGCAGCCTTGGCCAGCTCCGGCACCATCCAGGCGTGGCCGCAGGCATGGCTGGGGTCCACCACCACGGGCAGGTGGGTCATCTTGTGCAGCATCACCACACCGGCCAGATCAAGGGTGTTGCGCATGCTGGTCTCAAAGGTGCGGATGCCGCGCTCGCAGAGGATGACATTCTCGTTGCCCTCGGCCATGATGTACTCGGCGCTCATCACGAACTCTTCCAGCGTATTGGCCAGGCCGCGCTTGAGCAGCACCGGCTTGTTCTGGCGGCCCACGGCCTTGAGCAGCTCAAAGTTCTGCATGTTGCGGGCACCCACCTGAATCAGGTCCACGTTCTCGAACAGGGGCAGGTGCTCGGTGTTCATGATCTCGGTGACGATGGGGGCACCGGTGGCGCGGCGGGCCAGCTTGAGCAGGTCCAGACCCTCGCTGCGCATGCCCTGGAAGGAGTAGGGGGAGGTGCGGGGCTTGAATGCACCGCCGCGCAGCAGAGAAGCACCGGCGGCCTTCACGCGCTGGGCGCAGTAGGTGATCTGCTCTTCACTTTCAATGCTGCAGGGGCCGGCGATGACCGCAAAGTTGCCGCCGCCGATCTTCACGCCGTCCACGTCGATAATGCTGTCATCCGGGTGGAACTTGCGGTTGGCCTTTTTATAAGGTTCGGACACGCGGCGGCAGGTCTCCACCACGGGGTTGGCCAGCACCCAGCTTTCGGCAATGGCCTTGGTGTCGCCGATGAGGCCCAGAATATGGGTATCGCTGCCCTTGGAGTCGTTGATCTGCAGGCCCATGCCCTCCAGCTCGTGGCAGAACTCGTGAACCTGTACGTCGGGGGCATCCTGTTTCAGTACGATGATCATACGGCAAATCTCCTTTATCGGTACGGCAGGGAGGGGCCTCCGCTGCGTGGACTGCAATACGGGACTTCAGTTTCCTGAAGTGATGATGCCATGATATCACTGCTGCTGCCGGAAGTCAAGGGCGGCTTTTCATTTTTTCAAAAAAGTGGTAGAATGAAAGAAAGTGATAGATAGAGAGGGAAGTAATATGGGAAAAGAAGCAAAAACCAATGCCATGCGCATTCTGGAACGTGAAAAGGTGCCCTATACGGCCCACGAGTACGCCCACGAAGAGGGCGTGGCCGTGGCCGGTGTGGATGTGGCCGGCAGCATGGGCGAGGACCCGGCCTGCGTATACAAGACGCTGGTGACCCAGGGCAGCAGCAAAAACTACTTTGTGTTTGTCATCCCGGTGGCGGCCGAGCTGGATCTGAAAGCCGCCGCCCGCAGCGTGGGCGAAAAGAGCGTGGCCATGATCCATGTAGCCGACATCAACAAGGTCACCGGCTATGTGCGCGGCGGCTGCAGCCCCGTGGGCATGAAGAAACAGTACAAGACCGTGTTCGACGAGAGCGTCCTCGCACAGGAAAAAGTGTATGTTTCCGGCGGGCGCATCGGCACCCAGGTGTGCTGTGCTCCGGCAGACCTTATCCGTGCCGCCCGGGCCACCACGGCAAAGATCATTTTCTGAACCGGGCGGAAAAGTACGTCTTTTGGGACAAAGACGGTTGGAAGATTTTACGGAAAATATACTCAAACCATAAGTCATACTTAAAAAGAAAAACGATGGCGAAACTGCACAAAACTTTTGAAAGTTTTTTGGCGCATGGAAACACAAGGGAGAATTTGCCGCAACACCCTTTGCAAAGCCATTATTTTGCCGTAAACTGTATGTAGCACAGGGACGGTCACCCCATAGAATGGGCCCCGCACCCTGCAGAAATGCCAGCACAGAAACTGCGGAGGAAGAGATCCATGAAAAAGACGCTGCCGGGTCGCATGGAACGAAACAATATTCGTGCATGTCAGGGGCATCGTGCAGCTTCGTGCAAGGCATGGGAACAGAATACGCAAAAATAAAGGCTGTGGTGCAGGTGTACCACTGCCTTTTTTGTTTGTCAGAAGTGGAAAGAGAGGGTTTGGATTATGGTTCGTAAAGTTGCTGTGATCATGGGTTCCGACAGCGATTGGCCGGTGGTCAAGGGGGCCTGTGCCCAGCTCAAAGCGCTGGATATCCCCTTTGAAGCACACATCCTGTCGGCACACCGCACGCCCGCCGAGGCGGCTGCGTTTGCCAAGAGCGCAAAGGCCAACGGCTTTGGCGTCATCCTGTGCGCGGCCGGCATGGCAGCCCATCTGGCCGGTGCATTTGCCGCCAACACTACGCTGCCGGTGATCGGCATCCCCATGAAGGGCGGTGCCATGGACGGTCTGGATGCCCTGCTGGCCACCGTTCAGATGCCCAGCGGCATCCCGGTGGCCACCGTGGCCCTGAACGGCGCCAAGAACGCCGCCTGGCTGGCCGCCGAGATCCTGGCACTGGGCGATGAGGCTCTGGCAGCAAAGCTGGAAGCCGAGCGCACCGCCATGGCGGCACAGATCGCGGCCAAGGAGGAAAAACTGCAGGCGGAGATCGCCGAACTGTAAAGGAGAACCAATGTCTGATTTTGCATATCCGCTGCACGAAGAATGCGGCGTTTTTGGCCTCTACGACCGGGCCGGCACCGAGGATGTGGCCGCTGCCGCCTACTCGGCGCTGTATGCCCTGCAGCACCGCGGGCAGGAGAGCTGCGGCATCGCCGTGAACGACGACGGCGTCATCCAGGGCCACCGGGATCTGGGCCTTGTGAACGAGGTGTTCACCCCGGCGGTGCTGGGCAGCCTGGCCAACCCCAACGCCCATATGGCCACCGGCCATGTGCGCTACGCCACTTCCGGCAGCCGCATCCGGGCCAATGCTCAGCCCATGATCGTGCGGCACGGCCGCGGCACCATGGCCCTGTGCCACAACGGCAACCTGACCAATGCCATTGAGCTGCGACGTCAGCTGGAAAACGAGGGAGCCATCTTCCATGGCTCCTCGGACACCGAGGTCATCTGCTACCTCATCACCCGCAACCGCCTGCGCATGGGCAGCATCGAGACGGCCATCAGCAAGACCATGGACGTGCTGGAAGGCGCGTACAGCCTGGTGATCATGTCCGCCACCAAGCTCATCGCGGTGCGCGACCCCCGCGGCTACCGCCCCCTGTGCATCGGCACGCTGCCCGGCGGCGGCTACGTCTTTGCCAGCGAGAGCTGTGCCCTGGACGCTGTGGGTGCCACCCTGCTGCGGGACGTGAAGCCCGGCGAGATCGTGGTGGCCGACGCCAAGACCGGTGAGCTGCGCAGCATCACCGACCATGTGGGCCGCCCGGACACCCAGATGTGCGTGTTCGAGTTCATCTACTTTGCCCGCCCGGACAGCATCATCGAGGGCAGCTCGGTGCACGAGGCCCGCAAGCAGGCCGGCCGGTTCCTGGCACAGGAACACCCGGTGGAAGCCGATGTGGTCATCGGCGTGCCGGACTCCGGCCTGGACGCCGCCCTGGGCTACTCCCAGGAGAGCGGCATCCCCTACGGCATCGGCTTCATCAAGAACAAGTACATCGGCCGCACCTTCATTCAGGGCAGCCAGAAGCAACGTGAGAACAGCGTGCGCATCAAGCTGAACGCGATCTCCAGCACGGTCAAGGGCAAGCGCGTGGTGCTGGTGGATGACTCCATCGTGCGCGGTACCACCTCTGCCCGCATCATCAAGCTGCTGCGGGACGCCGGTGCCGCCGAGGTACACTTCATGGTGTCGGCACCGCCGTTCAAATATCCCTGCTACTTCGGTACCGACATCCCCGACCAGAAACTGCTGGTGGCCACCGGACGCACGGTGGACCAGATCAATGAGATCATCGGGGCCGACACCCTGGGCTACCTGTCCACCGAACATGTGGTGCAGCTGGCCAAAAACGCAAACTGTGGGTTCTGCACCGCCTGCTTCACCGGCGAATATGCCGTGAAGCCGGACGAGGTGCTTTCCACCGATATCCACGAACGCCACCTGAACGACCGCCCCAAGGACGAGAAAAAGTTAGGAGAGTAACACCATGGAAAAGAGCTATTCGGAAAGCTACGCCGCAGCAGGCGTGGACATCACCGCCGGTTACCGTTCGGTCGAACTGATGAAGCAGTATGTGGCCCGCACCATGAACGAGCACTGCATCGGCGGGCTGGGCGGCTTTGGCGGCCTGTTTGAACTGGACTGCACCGGCTACAAGCACCCGGTGCTGATCTCCGGCACCGACGGCGTGGGCACCAAGCTGAAGATTGCCATGATCATGGACAAGCACGACACCATCGGCATCGACTGTGTGGCCATGTGCGTCAACGACGTCATCTGCGCCGGTGCAAAGCCGCTGGTGTTCCTGGACTACATCGCCTGCGGCCGCAATATCCCGGAAAAGATCGCCGAGATCGTCAAGGGCGTGGCCGAGGGCTGCGTGCAGGCCGACTGCTCTCTGGTGGGCGGCGAGACGGCCGAGCACCCGGGCATGATGCCGGAGGACGAGTACGATCTGGCCGGTTTTACCGTGGGCGTCGTGGACAAGGAAAAGATCCTGAGCAATGACACCATGAAGCCCGGCGATGTGATCATCGCGCTGCCTTCCACCGGTGTGCACTCCAACGGCTTCTCGCTGGTGCGCAAGATCTTTGACATCGACGGCAACCCCGACGTGCTGCACACCACGCCCGCCGAGCTGGGCGGCAAGAGCCTGGGCGAGGCCCTGCTGGCTCCCACTAAAATTTACGTTAAGCCGGTGCTCAAGGTGCTGGAGGAAGTGGATGTCAAGGGCATTTCCCACATCACCGGCGGCGGCTTCTACGAGAACATTCCCCGCAGCCTGAAGAAGGGCTGCTGCGCCCGCATCCACAAGGCGGACGTCCGCACCCCGGCACTGTTCCACCTGATGCAGAAGGAGGGCGGCATCTCCGAGCACGATATGTTCAACACCTTCAACATGGGCGTGGGCATGGTGCTCACCGTGCCCGCCGAGCAGGCCGACAAGGCGCTGGAGATCCTGCACGCCAACGGTGAGCCGGAGGCTTACCGTCTGGGCGTCATCGCAGAAGGCGAGGGTGTGGAGCTGTGCTGAACATTGCAGTGTTAGTTTCCGGCGGCGGCACCAACCTGCAGGCCCTGCTGGACAGTGAGGCCCGCGGCGAGAACCCCGACGGAAAGATCACCCTTGTGGTGGCCTCCAAGCCCGGCGTCTATGCGCTGGAACGTGCCGCAAAGGCCGGTGTGGAGAGCTGCGTGGTGCGCCGCAGGGACTACGACAACAGTGAAGAGTTTGACGCGGCCCTGCTGGGCACGCTGAAAGCACACAACATCGACCTTGTGGTGCTGGCAGGCTTTCTGTCGGTGCTGGGGCCCAGCGTCATCGCGGCCTATCCGCGCCGCATCCTGAACGTGCACCCGGCGCTCATCCCGTCCTTCTGCGGGCCGGGCATGTACGGCCTGCGCCCCCATGAAGCGGCCCTTGCCCGTGGCTGCAAGGTGACCGGTGCGACGGTTCACTTTGTGAACGAAGAATGCGACGGCGGGCCCATCCTGCTGCAGAAGGCCGTGGACATCCTGCCCGGCGACACCCCGGAGGTGCTGCAGAAACGGGTCATGGAGCAGGCCGAGTGGAAGTTGCTGCCCAAGGCGGTCGCCATGGTGTGCAGCGGAGAGATCGAGTGAGGAGAACAACAATGGAAAAGATCGACCTGAACGAATATCTGGCCTCCAACGAATACCCCGGCCGCGGCATTGCGGTGGCAAAGGCCCCGGACGGCCGACAGATGTTCATCGGCTACTTCATCATGGGCCGCAGCGAGAACAGCCGCAACCGTGTGTTCGACCCCGTGCCGGAGCGCGGCGGCATCTGCACCATGGCAGCCGACCCCGCCAAGCTGGAGGACCCCAGCCTGATCATCTATAACCCGGTGCTGACGCTGGGCCGTACCCACATCGTGACCAACGGCGACCAGACCGATACCATCTATGACCTGATGAGCCAGGGCAAGAGCTTTGCGGATGCACTGCGCACCCGCACCTTTGAGCCGGACGGCCCCAACTACACCCCCCGCATCTCTGCGGTGGTGTATGCGGACGGCAGCTACCAGATGAGCATCCTCAAGTCTGCCGACGGCAACGGCGACAGCGTGCAGCGCTATTTCTTTGATTACCCCCAGCCCGTGGCCGGAGAGGGCCACTTCATCAGCACCTACAAGCACAATGGCAGCCCCATCCCCAGCTTTGAGGGCGAGCCCCTGCGCTTTGCCTGCCCCCGCACCATCGGCGACTTTGCCCACGGCCTGTGGAGCAGCCTGAACGCCGACAACAAGGTGAGCCTGTTTGCCCGGGTCATCGACCTGGAGAGCGGCGAGAGCGGCGACATGATCTTCAACAAATACGACGCCGTGTGCAGCGATCTGGACGACCCCGAAGAGCCGGAGCTGCTGCCCGAAGAGCTGGAACTGCTCAAAAAGCTTGACGCGGAAGAAGAATAAGAGTACACCATAGAGGAACCAAGGAGGATGCACCAATGAATGAACTCGCACTGAAGTACGGCTGCAACCCCAACCAGAAGCCCAGCCGCATTTATATGGAAGATGGCTCTGACCTGCCCGTTACTGTTCTGAACGGCAAGCCTGGCTACATCAATTTTCTGGATGCCCTCAACTCCATCCAGCTGGTCAAGGAGCTGAAGGCGGCCTGCGACCTGCCCGCAGCAGCCTCCTTCAAGCATGTGTCCCCGGCAGGTGCTGCCCTGGGCCTGCCCCTCACCGAGGTGGAGCGCAAGATGTACCACATCGCCCCGGATGCAGAGCTGTCCCCGCTGGCCTGCGCCTACGCCCGCGCCCGCGGTGCCGACCGCATGTCCTCCTTCGGCGACTGGATCGCCCTGTCGGATGTGTGCGACGTGCCCACCGCAAAGCTGATCCAGCACGAGGTGTCCGACGGCATCATCGCACCGGGCTACGAGCCGGAAGCACTGGCGATCCTGTCCGGCAAGAAGAAGGGCAACTACAACGTGGTGGCCATCGACCCCGCCTACAAGCCCGCACCCATCGAGCACAAGCAGGTGTACGGCATCACCTTTGAGCAGGGCCGCAACGAGCTGGAGATCAACGCCGACACCATGCTGAACAACTGGGTCACCGAGAACAAGGACGTGACCGAGGAGCAGAAACGCGATCTGGTCATTGCCCTCATCACCCTCAAGTACACCCAGTCCAACAGCGTGTGCTACACCGCCGGCGGTCAGACCATCGGCGTGGGTGCCGGCCAGCAGAGCCGCATCCACTGCACCCGTCTGGCAGGCCAGAAGGCTGACAACTGGCAGCTGCGCCACATGGACAAGGTACTGAACCTGCCCTTCCGTGACGATATCGCCAAGCCCAACCGGGACAACGCCATTGATGTTTACATCGGCGACACCCCGGAGGATGTCATCGGCGACGATGTCTGGGCCGAGACCTTCACCGAGCAGCCCGCCCCGCTGACCGCCGAGGAAAAGAAGGAATACCTGAGCAAGGTCACCGGCGTGTGCCTGGGCTCCGACGCTTTCTTCCCCTTCGGCGACAACATCGAGCGTGCCCGCCGCTCCGGCGTGACCGCCATCGTGCAGCCCGGCGGTTCCATCCGTGACCAGCAGGTCATTGATACCTGCAACAAGTACGGCATCGCCATGGCCTTCTGCGGCCTGCGGCTGTTCCATCACTAAGAGAAGGTGTAAAAATGAGCAAAAAAATTCTGGTGATTGGCGGCGGCGGCCGCGAACATGCCATTATCAAAGCACTGAAGAAAAGCCCCGACTGCGGCGAGATCTGGTGCGCACCCGGCAACGGCGGCATCCGCTACGACGCCAAGTGCAAGAACATCAAGGCCACCGATGTGGAGACCATGGTGGGCTTTGCCGTTGAGGAAAAGTTTGACTACGTCGTGGTGGCGCAGGATGACCCGCTGGCCCTGGGCATGGTGGACGAGCTGGCAAAGGCCGGCATCCCGGCTTTCGGCCCGGACAAGGCCGCTGCCCGCATCGAGGCCTCCAAGGTGTTCTCCAAGGACCTGATGAAGAAATACGGCATCCCCACCGCGAAGTATGAGACGTTTGATGACCCGGCCAAGGTCATGGCGTACATCAAGGCCGAGGGCAAGTACCCGGTGGTCATCAAGGCCGACGGCCTGGCTCTGGGCAAGGGCGTGCTGATCTGCGAGAACGAGCAGCAGGCCGCCGACGGCGTCAAGGAGATCATGCTGGACAAGAAGTTCGGCGCATCCGGCAACCATGTGGTGGTGGAAGAGTTCCTCACCGGCCCGGAGGTCAGCGTGCTGAGTTTTACCGACGGCAAGGTGGTCAAGCCCATGGTGTCGTCCATGGACCACAAGCGTGCCAACGACCACGACACCGGCCTGAACACCGGCGGCATGGGCACCGTTGCCCCGAACCCCTACTACACCCCGGAGATCGCCGCCGAGTGCATGGAAAAGATCTTCCTGCCCACCATCCATGCCATGAACGCCGAGGGCTGCCCCTTCAAGGGCTGCCTGTACTTCGGCCTGATGCTCACCCCGGACGGCCCCAAGGTCATCGAGTACAACTGCCGTTTCGGCGACCCCGAGACCCAGGTGGTGCTGCCCCTGCTGGAGGGCGACCTGCTGCACATCATGGAGGCCTGCACCAACGGCACCCTGGCCGACGAGGAGGTCAAGTTCTCGGACGGCGCAGCCGCCTGCGTCATTCTGGCCTCCGGCGGCTACCCGGTGGCCTATGAGAAGGGCAAGCCCATCTCCGGCCTGGTGGACGGTCAGCTGCCGGACGAAGAGAATGTGACGGTGTACCACTCCGGTACGGCCCTCACCGAGGACGGCCAGCTTGTGACCAACGGCGGCCGTGTGCTGGGCGTGACCGCCACCGGCCCGCGCCTGACCAACGCCCTGAGCCACGCCTATGAGGCAGCCGAGAAGATCCATTTCGACAAGCTGCACAAGCGCAGCGACATCGGCCTGCGTGCGCTGAAGGCACTGGCAGAAAAGCAGTAAAAATGATTAAGGGGGAACTTACCCATGGTCTATCGTATTTATGTGGAAAAAAAGCCCGGCTTTGACGTCGAGGCAAACGGCCTGAAGAACGAGCTCACCGGCCTGCTGGGCATCCGGTCGCTCACCGGCCTGCGCCTGCTCAACCGCTACGACGTGGAGGGCATCGACGAGGTGCTGTTCCACCAGTGCGTCAGCACCGTGTTCAGCGAGCCGCCGGTGGACAACACCTATGCCCAGCTGCCGGAGCATGAGGGCGCGGCATTTGCCGTGGAGTACCTGCCCGGCCAGTTCGACCAGCGTGCCGATTCCGCCGCCGAGTGCATCCAGCTCATCAGCCAGGGCGAGCGCCCGCTGGTGCGCTCTGCCCGCGTCTATCTGCTGGAAGGCGCCCTGACCGACGAGCAGCTGGCCGAGATCAAAAAATATGTCATCAACCCGGTGGAGGCCCGTGAGGCTTCGCTGGACAAGAAGGCTACCCTGAAAATGGAGTACCCCGTGCCCACCGCTGTGGCGGTGCTGGACGGCTTCAACCAGCTGGACGAAGAGGGCCTGAAAAAGTTCATCGACGAGAACGGCCTGGCCATGGATCTGGGCGACATCAAGTTCTGCCAGGAGTATTTCCGCTCCGAGCAGCGCGACCCCACCATCACCGAGATCAAGATGATCGACACCTACTGGTCCGATCACTGCCGCCACACCACCTTCGGCACCATCCTGGACGATGTGCAGATCGACGACGAAGTGGTGCAGGCTGCCTTTGACCGCTACATGGCCATGCGCAAGGATCTGGGCCGCGAGGGCAAGCCCCGCTGCATGATGGATCTGGCTACCATCGGTGCCAAGGAGCTGAAGAAGCAGGGCATCCTGAAGAACCTCGACGAGTCCGACGAGATCAACGCCTGCACCGTGAAGATCAAGTGCGACGTGAACGGCAAGGACGAGGACTGGCTGTTCCTGTTCAAGAACGAGACCCACAACCACCCCACCGAGATCGAGCCCTTCGGCGGCGCAGCCACCTGCATCGGCGGTGCCATCCGCGACCCGCTGTCCGGCCGCAGCTACGTCTATCAGGCCATGCGTGTGACCGGTGCCGGTGACCCGCTGGTGCCCGTGAGCGAGACTTTGCCCGGCAAGCTGCCCCAGCGCAAGCTGGTGACCACCGCCGCCGCCGGTTATTCCTCCTACGGCAACCAGATCGGTCTGGCTACCGGTCAGGTGGATGAGATCTACCACCCCGGCTATGTGGCAAAGCGCATGGAGATCGGTGCGGTGGTGGGTGCCACCCCGGCTTCCCATGTGCGCCGCGAGTGCCCGGCTCCCGGGGATGTGATCGTGCTGCTGGGCGGCCGCACCGGCCGCGACGGCGTGGGCGGTGCCACCGGTTCCTCCAAGGCCCACAAGCTGGACAGCCTGGAGCACTGCGGTGCCGAGGTGCAGAAGGGCAATGCCCCCATCGAGCGCAAGCTGCAGCGTCTGTTCCGCCGTGAGGACGCCTGCAAGATGATCAAGCGCTGCAACGACTTTGGCGCAGGCGGCGTGTCGGTGGCCATCGGCGAGCTGGCCGACGGCCTGTACATCGACCTGAACAAGGTCACCAAGAAGTACGACGGCCTGGACGGCACCGAGCTGGCCATCAGCGAGAGCCAGGAGCGCATGGCTGTGGCGCTTGCCCCGGAGGACGTGGACAAATTCATCGCCATCGCCAATGAAGAGAACCTCGAGGCTACCCCTGTGGCCAAGGTCACCGAGGAAAAGCGCCTGAACATGGTGTGGAACGGTGTGTCCATCGTGAACATCAGCCGCGAGTTTTTGAACTCCAACGGTGCCGAGAAGCACCAGAACGTCCATGTGGAAAAGGGCAGCGTCTGGCAGCCCCAGTGGGCCGGCCTGACCTTCAGCCAGAAGATGAAGAACATGGTGGGTGACCTGAACGTCTGCAGCAAGAAGGGCCTTTCCGAGCGGTTCGACTCCACCATCGGTGCCGCTACCGTGCTCATGCCCTTTGGCGGTGCTTACCAGCTGACCCCCCAGAACGCCATGGTAGCAAAGCTGCCGGTGGACGGCGAGACCAGCACCTGCTCCGGCATGGCCTGGGGCTTCAACCCCTACCTGATGAGCGCCGACCAGTACAAGGGCGCCCGTCTGGCCGTGGTGGAAAGCGTGACCAAGCTGGTGGCCACCGGCTTCCGCTATGAGGACGCTTACCTCACCTTCCAGGAATACTTCGAGCGCCTGGGCACCGCCCCGGAGCGCTGGGGCAAGCCGCTGGCCGCCCTGCTGGGCGCACTGGATGCCCAGATGGGCCTGGGCATCGCCTCCATCGGCGGCAAGGACAGCATGTCCGGCTCCTTTGAGAAGCTGGATGTGCCTCCCACGCTGGTGTCCTTCGCCACTGCCATCGGCAAGGCAAACAAGGTGGTCTCCACCGAGTTCAAGAAGCCCGAGAGCACCGTGGTGCTCATCCGTCCCATCACCGACCCGGAGACCGGCTGCCCCAACTTCTTCTCCCTGAAGGCCAACTACAAGGTCGTGGAGGACATGATCGAGGAGGGCATGGTGGCCTCTGCCTGCTCCGTGGGCTACGGCGGCATTGCCGAGGCCCTGTTCAAGATGGGTCTGGGCAACCACATCGGTTTCAAGATGCGGGCAGACCTGACCACCCACCAGATGTTCGAGCCCATGTACGGCTCCATCGTGCTGGAAATGGTGTCCGACGCACCCGCCGGTGAGATCCTGGGCGAGACCACCAAGGAATACACCTTCGAGGCCTGCGGCGAAACGCTGGATATGGCACAGCTGCAGGAGATCTGGGAGGCCAAGCTGGAGCCGGTGTACCCCTACCGCAAGGCAGGCCCCACCGTGGAGCCCATCACCGGCAGCCTGACCGCCCCCGCCGCACCCAAGATCGGTGTGGCAAAGCCCAAGGTCATCATCCCGGTGTTCCCCGGCACCAACTGTGAGTATGACACCGCAAAGGCCTTTGCCCGTGCCGGTGCCGACCCGGAGATCCTGGTCATCCGCAACCTGACCCCCGCCGACGTCACGGCCAGCTGCGAAGCACTGGTCAAGGCCATCGACAACAGCCAGATCGTGATGCTGCCCGGCGGCTTCTCCGGCGGCGACGAGCCGGACGGCAGCGCCAAGTTCATTGCCTCCTTCTTCCGCAGCCCGGCGGTCACCGAGGCAGTGCGCCGTCTGCTGCAGCAGCGCGACGGCCTGATGCTGGGCATCTGCAACGGCTTCCAGGCCCTGATCAAGCTGGGTCTGGTGCCTTACGGCGATATCCGCCCCATCACGGCTTATGATCCCACCCTGACCTTCAACACCATCGGCCGCCACCAGAGCATGCTGGTGCGCACCCGCATCGCCTCCACCGGCAGCCCCTGGCTGAGCAAGTGCGCCGTGGGCGACGAGCACACTGTGGCCATCAGCCACGGCGAAGGCCGTTTCGTGGCTCCGCAGGAGGTGCTGGACACCCTGATCAAGAACGGTCAGGTGGCCACTCAGTATGTGGACCTGACCGGCACGCCCACCATGGATCAGCGCTGCAACCCCAACGGCTCGGTGCTGGCCATCGAGGGCATCACCAGCCCGGACGGCCGTGTGTTCGGCAAGATGGGCCACTCGGAGCGCAGCGGCGAGTATCTGTACAAGAACGTCACCGGCGACAAGTACCAGCCGATCTTTGAGGGCGGCGTGGACTATTTCAAGGTTTGATGGTACAATAATAAAAAACCATCAGGAGGAAACAACCAATGTCTCAGCATGACCGTTATATCAGCCCGTTTTCCACCCGGTATGCCTCGGACGAGATGCAGTACATCTTCTCCGATGACAACAAGTTCCGCACCTGGCGCCGCCTGTGGGTGGCACTGGCACGGGCCGAGATGAACCAGGGCCTGACCAACATCACCCCCGACATGGTGGCCGAGCTGGAAGCCCATGTGGACGACATCAATTACGAAGTGGCCATCGAGCGCGAAAAGCTGGTGCGCCACGACGTGATGAGCCACGTTTATGCCTACGGCCAGCAGTGCCCCAAGGCAGCCGGCATCATCCATCTGGGTGCCACCAGCTGCTATGTGGGCGACAACACCGACATCATCGTCATGCGGCAGGGCCTGGAGCTGGTGCGCAAAAAGCTCATCGGCGTGCTGGCAAAGCTGGCCCGCTTTGCCGAGGAATACAAGGACATGCCCTGCATGGCCTACACCCACTGCCAGCCTGCCCAGCCCACCACCGTGGGCAAGCGTGCCACCCTGTGGGCCAACGAGCTGGTGATGGACCTGCAGGAGATCGACCACCGTCTGGCTGCTCTGCAGCTGCGCGGCGTCAAGGGTACCACCGGCACCCAGGCATCCTTCATGGAGCTGTTCAAGGGCGATGCCGACAAGATCCGTGCAGTGGACGCTTCCATTGCTGAGGAGATGGGCTTTGACCCCAAGGCCGTCATCCCGGTGTCCGGCCAGACCTATAGCCGCAAGGTGGACGCCTTTGTGCTCAACGCACTGGCCGGCATCGGCCAGAGCTGCATGAAGTTTGCCACCGACCTGCGCCTGCTGGCTAACTTCAAGGAGATGGAGGAGCCGTTCGAGAAGAACCAGATCGGCTCTTCCGCCATGCCCTACAAGCGCAACCCCATGCGCTGCGAGCGTATCTGCGCCCTGAGCCGTTACCTGATGGTGGACGTGCTGAACCCCAGCTTCACCACCGGCACCCAGTGGTTCGAGCGCACCCTGGACGACAGCGCCAACAAGCGCGTGGCCATGGCCGAGGGCTTCCTGGCCACCGACGCCATCCTGAACATCATGCTCAACGTCACCGACGGCATCGTGGTGTACCCCAAGGTGGTGCGCAGCCGCCTGATGGCTGAGCTGCCCTTCATGGCCAGCGAGAACATCATGATGCAGGCCGTGGAAAAGGGCGGCAACCGTCAGGAGCTGCACGAGCGCCTGCGCCAGCACGCCATTGCCGCCGGCAAGCAGGTCAAGGAAGAAGGCCTGCCCAACGACATGGTGGACCGCATTGCTGCCGACCCCGCCTTTGGCCTGACCAAGGAGGAGATCGTGGCAGGTCTGGTGCCGGAGAACTTTGTGGGCCGTGCACCCCAGCAGGTGGAAGAGTTTGTGGCCAACGTGCTGCAGCCCATCTTTGACGCCAACCCCGATGCCGTGGAGCAGCACGCATCCCTGAGCGTCTGATGACAGTATAAATTGCAAAAAGGAGAAGCCCACGGGCTTCTCCTTTTTGCGTTTGCGCCTTGCACGATTTTGTCTGCCATGCTACACTGGGAGCAGAACATAAAAAGGAGTACCGCAGATGCGATTGGATAAATATCTGGCCGAGACGGCCCAGTGCACCCGCAGCGAGGCAAAGGCTCTGCTGGCCAAGGGCCGGGTGCAGGTGAACGGTGCCGTCTGCAAAAAAGGGGACACCCAGCTCAAAGAAACCGACACCGTGGCCGTGGACGGCAAGGCCCTGAACTACCGGCAGTTCGTCTATCTCATGCTCAACAAGCCGGAAGGCGTGGTGAGCGCCTCTACCGATAAGCGGGACACCACGGTGGTGGACCTGGTGGGGGATGCCTACCCCCGGCGGGAGCTGTTCCCGGCGGGCCGTCTGGACAAGACCAGCACCGGCTTTGTGCTGCTGACCGATGACGGCGGATTTGCCCATGATATCCTTGCCCCGAAGCGCCATGTCTCCAAGACCTATACCGTCACGCTGGACACCCCCCTCACCGAGGAGATGCGCACCGGCTTTGCCGCGGGGGTCACGCTGGCCGACGGCACGGCCCTGTCCCCGGCCGAGGTGACCGCCCTTTCTCCGGACGGCCTGACCGTGCGGGTGGTGCTGAAGCAGGGGGTGTACCACCAGATCAAACGGATGTTTGGCGTGTACGGGGCCGGGGTGAACGGCCTGCACCGGGACGCCATCGGCGGGCTTGCACTGGACGAGAACCTTGCGCCGGGCCAGTGGCGGGAACTTTCGGACGATGAGGTGGCAGAAATTACCAGAGGATGAGGGCCGCTTTTCACCCGGATTTCAAAAAAACATCACATTTTAAAGCTAAAATAGTGCCAAGAACCACGCAAAAAAGCACTTTTTTGGCCTGCAAACGCCCCGAAAGATAATTTCAACAAGAAAGAATTATCTTTTTTGTTGAAATATGTTGCAAAAGTAAATTCTTTTGTGTAAAATATAGATTGTAATGCAGCGAAATTGGTAAAAATCACAGTCGCTGCCGCTGCGGTTTGCACAAACGAGGAAAAGGGGTAACCAGTATGGCCAATAGAGTATTTCAAAGCGTGATCTACCAGATGAAAGATGCGATCAACCGGGTGGTCGGCGTGGTGGATGAGACCGGCGCTGTCATTTCCTGCTCGGAACTGAACCTGATCGGGGAAGTGCGCGACGGCTTTGTGGCGGAGCGCCTGACCGCAGGGGACCGCTTTGTGCGCGATGGTTACACCTACCAGCAGTTCTCCAGCGCAAAGCACAACGATTACGCGGTGTTCGTGGAAGGTGCCGACGAGACGGCCGGCCAGTTTGCCGCCGTGCTGTCCATCAGCCTGCAGAGCATCAAGCAGTATCATGACGAAAAGTTCGACAAGTCCAACTTCATCAAGAACGTGGTGCTGGACAACATCCTGCCCGGCGATATCTACGCCAAGGCCCGCGAGCTGCACTTTGCCACCGACGTTTCCCGCGTGGTGTTCATCGTGCGCGTGACTTCCGGCGGCGACATCTCGGCTTATGATGTGGTCAGCAGCCTGTTCCCGGACAAGCAGAAGGACTTTGTGTTCAACATCAGCGAGACGGATACCGTGCTGGTCAAGGAGATCCGCAAGGGCATCGACCGCACCGACATGGAAAAGCTGGCCGCCAGCATCGTGGATACCCTGTCCGGCGAGCATTACATCAAGGCCGTGGTCGGCATCGGCACCCCCATTTCCAACGTGAAGGATCTGGCCACCTCCTTCAAGGAGGCCCAGATCGCCATGGAAGTGAGCAAGGTGTTCGACACCGAGAAGCAGATCATCCGCTACGACAACCTCGGCATCGCCCGCCTGATCTACCAGCTGCCCACCACCGTGTGCGAGATGTTCCTGCGCGAGGTGTTCAAGCAGGGCAGCATCGAGAGCCTGGATCAGGAGACCCTGTTCACCATCCAGCGCTTCTTTGAGAACAACCTGAACGTTTCGGAAACCAGCCGTGGTCTGTTCGTGCACCGCAACACGCTGGTGTATCGTCTGGAAAAGATCAAAAAGCTGACCGGCCTGGACCTGCGTGAGTTCGACGACGCTATCGTCTTTAAGGTAGCGCTGATGGTCAAGAAGTACCTGTCCAACAACCCGGCCAAATATTGATGCAACCGCCGCACAGGGTTCCCTGTCCGGCACAGGAACCGGCCGCTCGACCCCGATGCTGGCCGGTTCTTTTTGCCTGTGGAAATGACCCCTTGCAGGCAGAACAGGCTGCAGGGGTCTTGACCATCAAAAAACTTTGATGTCAGGAGTAAAAGCGTTCTATGATTGATTTTGAACACGTCTCCAAAGAGTACAAAAAGGGCGGACGCCTGGCCCTGGAGGACATCAACCTCCATGTGGACGACGGCGAATTCGTCTTTCTGCTGGGCCATTCCGGTGCCGGCAAATCCACGCTGCTCAAGCTCATCCTGCGCGAGGAGCTGCCCACCTCCGGCAAGGTGACGGTGCTGGGCAAGGATGTTGCCCACCTGCGCCGCCGCAAGGTGCCCTACCTGCGCCGTCAGATGGGCATCATCTTCCAGGACTTCCGCCTCATCCCTTCCATGACGGTGTACGAGAACATCGCCTTTGCCATGCATGTGACCAACGTCAAGCGCAGCGTCATCCGGGAGCGGGTGGAATACATGCTGGAGCTGGTGCATCTGGAGGATAAGGCCAAGGTCTACCCGGACACCCTGTCCGGCGGTGAGCAGCAGCGCGTGGCCGTGGCCCGGGCCCTGGCCCACAGCCCCAAACTGGTGATCGCCGACGAGCCCACCGGCAACATCGACCCGGAGCTGAGCTTGGAAATGATGGAGCTGCTGGAGCGGGTGAGTCAGACGGGCATCACCGTGCTGGTGGTCACCCATGAGCACGAGCTGGTGCACCGCTTCCATCAGCGGGTGGTCACCCTGAAAAATGGCCGCATCATCTCGGATATCCCGGCAGACCCGGAGGCCATTGCGGCCCGCTCTGCCGAGCTGAACGCCTGGAAGGAGCTCACCGAACCGGTGGACGACGAACCGGACGAGCAAAACGATGAAACGAAGGAAAAGGAGGCGGCGACGGTATGAGGATCTCGACCTTTTTCTTTCTGACCCGGCGCGGCCTGCGCAATTTGGGCAAGCACTGGGCCATGACCATTGCCTGCATCGCGTCCCTGAGTGTCTGCATGACCCTGAACAGCTTTGCCAGTCTGGCAGAGGTGAACGTGGACAGCATGGTCAGCTATCTGGGCAGCCAGAACGAGACCGTGGTGTACCTGGACCCTGACTGCGACGACGCCACCGCCACCCAGGTGGGAGAAAAGCTCTCTACCATGCCGGGGGTCAGTGGGGTGCAGTATGTGTCCAAACAGGACGTGCTGAACATCTACCGGGGCTATATGGAGGACTATTCCTCCCTGTGGGACGAATTTGAGACCGACAACCCCTTTAAGGCAAACTACCGGGTCACCATTTCGGACCTGAGCCAGATGGCTGCCATGAGCAAAAAGATGCAGTCCATCCCGGGCGTGTACAGCGTGGCTGCCCCGGTGGAGATGACCAACGTGTTCGTGGAAGTGCAGCAGGCGGTCACCAAGGGCGGGCGGCTCATTGTACTGGTGCTGATGATCGTCAGCATCATCACCGTGGGCAGCACCATCCGCCTGAGCGTGTTTGCCCGTCGGCGTGAGATCGAGATCATGAAGTATGTGGGTGCCACCAATGCGCTGGTCACCCTGCCTTTTGTGGTCGAGGGCCTGGCCATGGGCCTGATCTCCGGCGCCCTGACGGCGGGCGTGAGCCTTGCCGCCTACTCCTATACCGTCAGTGCTGCCAGCACCCTGGGAGGCCTGTGGCAGATGATCATGGGCCATGCCCTGGTGCCGGTGGCCAACGTCTGGCCCACCGTCGTGATCTACAGCCTGGCGGGCGGCGCTCTGGTGGGCGGCCTGGGCAGCATGTTCTCCATCCGCAAGCATCTGAATGTCTGACCGAAAGGAGACGTCCATGAAAAAAGCAATGCACGCAAAACCTTTCCGGCTCCGCGCACCGGGCCACAAAGCCCGTCATGCCCGGCCGGAAAGCCCCCGCACCCGCGTAGTGCGTGCGGTGAGCCTGTGCCTGGCCTGCATCTGCCTGCTGGTCACGGCCACGGTATACCCGGCTTCGGCGGCCACGGGCAGCAGCAGTATGTCCAGCCTGCAGAACAAGCTGAACAAGCTGTCGCAGTCCATCAAGCTGCATGAGCAGGAACTGAACAATGCCAAAAAGAAAGAAGCTGCCGCCAAGGCGCTGGAAGGCGAACTGAAGGAGCGCGTCAGCGTCATTCAGGACCAGATCAGTGTGCTCAGCGGGCAGATCGCCTCGGTGCAGAACAGCATCGGCCAGAAGGAACAGGAGATCAGCGCCAAGGAGACCGAGATCGCCGAAAAGGAAACGGAGATCGAGGAAAAGGAGCTGGAGATCCAGGACCAGTGGAGCGACTTCAAAAAGCACATGGCCGCCATGCAGGAGCTGCGGGACGGCGGCAGCGTGGCCATGCTCAGCGCGGTGAACGACCTGTATGAGCTGCTGACCTTCAACGAGGTCATGCAGGACATCTCGGTGAAGGACACCGAGATCATGGACAACATGAAAACCGCCAAGGCCGGGCTGGAAGCCGACAAGACCGCGCTGGAAAGCGACCGTGCCGAGCTGGTGAGCCAGAAGGCTGACCTGCAGAGCCAGAAGAAAGAGCTGGACAGCCAGAACAACCAGATGCAGTCCAAGCAGAGCGAGCTGAACAGCAGCATCTCGGCGGCCCGGATGTCGGCGGCTGATGCCAAGAAGGCCCAGGCTGCCGCACAGGCCGCCATCGAGTCGGACGAGCTGAACTACGAGGCCGTGAAGAGCCAGATCCAGAAACTCATTGCGCAGGCGGCTTCCAGCCAGCCTCAGCTGAGCTTTACCGGCTTTATCTGCCCGCTGAAGAGCTACAGCCGCATTTCCAGTGAGTACGGCTGGCGCAAGAACCCGGTGTCCGGCGTGAACAAGCTGCATGCCGGCATCGACCTGGCTGCCGGCGGCGGCACCCCCATCTACGCAGCCGCCAGCGGCTATGTGCAGGTGGCAGGCTGGTCCAGCGGCGGCTACGGCAACTATGTCATCATCTACCACGGCAAAATGTCCGACGGCAACACCTACAGCACCCTGTACGGCCACATGCGGTCGGTGGCCACCAGTGCCGGCAAGTACGTCAAGCAGGGCGAGCTCATCGGCTATGTGGGCAGCACCGGCAATTCCACCGGCAACCACCTGCATCTGGAGGTGTGGAAGGGCGGCAGCAAGGCCAACGCCGTCAACCCCCGCGGCTACATCCCGTTCCCGCACAATTGATCCATCGTGAAGGAGTCTGGTTTTTATGAACGAACAAAAACGTAAGCGGATGCTGCGCATCGCCTGCCTGCTGCTGGCAGGGGTGTTTGTACTCTCGCTGCTGGGCAGTATTTTCATGATGCTGCTGTTCTGACAGGGAGGAAGCTGACATGAACCGTAAAATCTCCATCGGCATGGCGGTCACCATCGTGATCCTTGCCATGACGGTCACTTTTTCCATCACCATGCTGGTGGCCATGCGTCTGTTTGACAGCACGGTGAGCAGCGTCAAGGAAAAAGAGAGCATGTACAACAAGATCGCAGAGGTGGACCGCTATGTCCGCAGCAACGATTATTACACCATCGACGAAAACACGCTGTACGACCGCCTGACCGCAGGCTACCTGCTGGGCACCGGCGACAAGTACGCCCGCTACTACAACGCTACCGCCTACACCGAGCTGGTCAATGTGCAGAACGGCACCATCCTGGGCATCGGCGTGGAGCTGGGTCTGGACCAGACCGGCTACGCCAAGGTGACCAAGGTATACGACGGCTCGCCTGCCCAGGAAGCCGGCATCGTGGTGGGCGACTACATCACCGCCGTGGGCGACACCGACGTCAAGAGCCTGACCACCGTGGATGCGGTGCAGTCCCGCCTGCAGGGAGAGGCCGGCACCACCGTCACCGTGACCTGGCTGGACAGCGCGGCATCCTCCCATACGGCCGACCTGACCCACTCCGGCTACACCAGCACCACGGTGGACTACCAGATGCTGGGCGATGTGGGTTATATCAAGATCCGTCAGTTCGACGGCAGCACCCCCAGTGAGCTGGACTACGCCATCCGCGCCCTGAGCGCCAATGGTGCCGCCAGCCTGGTGTTTGACCTGCGTGACAACGGCGGCGGCGTTCTGGATGACGCCATCAGCTGCATCAATCTGATCGTGCCGGAGGGCACGGTGGCCTACGCCGAGGATAAAAACGGCAACCGCACCGTGGTGGGCAGCAGCGACAGCGAGACCGAGACGGCCCTGCCTCTGGTGTGTCTGGTAAATGGCAGCACCGCCAGCGCAGCGGAGCTGTTCGCCGCCAGCCTGCGCACCATGAGCGGTGCCCGTCTGGTGGGCACCACCACCATGGGCAAGGGCACCATCCAGAGCAGCCCGCAGCGTCTGTCGGACGGCAGCGCCGTGAGCATCACGGTGGCAAAACTGCTCTGCGGCGACGGCACCAGCTTTGACGGCACGGGCCTGAGCGTGGATGTGGAGCGCGCCCTGAGCGCGGATGAAGCCAACTCCTATCTGGACTACACCCCGACCACGGACCCGCAGGTCCAGCGCGCCGTGAGCGCAGCCCAGCAGCTCAGCGGCACCACCACCGTGGCCGGTGCCAACGACAGTGCTTCTTCCGCCGCTGCTTCGGAGGCTGCCGACAGCACCGCCGCTGACGCCGAGACTGCACCGGAGACGGATGCACCGGAAGAACCGGCAGACACTGCACAGAGCGAAGCGACGGCCGATTCTGCGGCACAGTAAACTCCCTCCGTCACGGCTTGCGCCGCGCCACCTCCCTCTGGGAGGGAGGCTTTTCCATGCGGCAAAGCAGATCGTTTGCCGGAGCTTGTCCGGTCACGCCAAAAGGTCCCATCTCCGAGGGAGCTGGCAATGCCGTCAGGCATTGACTGGGGGAGTGACCTGCCGCCAATAGTACCAATGACCCCAAAGGCTGCTGCATACCCTGCAACAGCCTTTTTCTGAGAAAGGATGGCCTCCATGCCCGAACTGACCGACATTTCCGTGATCCGTGCCCTGTGCGAAAAATACGATTTTGCGCTCTCCAAGGGCTTTGGACAGAACTTCATCATCAATCCGGGCATCCCCACCAAGATCGTGGATGCCAGTGGGGTGGACAAGCGCTACGGCGTCATCGAGATCGGCCCCGGCATCGGTGTGCTGACCAAAGAGCTGGCCAAGCGTGCCGCCAAGGTGGTGTCCATTGAGGTGGACGAGCGCCTGCCGCCGCTGCTGGCCGAGACCATGGCCGGGGTGGACAACTTCAAACTGGTGCTGCAGGACGTGCTGAAGGTGGACCTGAAAGCCCTCATTGCGGCAGAGTTCCCGGGCATGCCGGTGGCCGTGTGCGCCAACCTGCCCTATTACATCACCAGCCCCATCGTCATGAAGCTGCTGGGGGACCGCCTGCCCATCGAGAGCCTGACCGTGATGGTGCAGAAGGAAGCCGCCGACCGCTTGGCCGCCGTGCCCGGCACCCGGGCTTCCAGTGCCATCAGCTGTGCAGTGAACTACTACGCCGCCTCCAGGCTGATGTTCACCGCTGCGCCGGGCAGCTTTTACCCGGCCCCCAAGGTCACCAGCGCCGTGGTGCGCATGGACATCCGCCCCACCCCCGCCGTGCAGGTGGAGGACGAGGACGGCTACTTTGCACTGATCCGTGCGGCCTTTGGCCAGCGCCGCAAGACTGCGGCCAACGCCATTGCAGGCGGCCTGAACCTGCCCAAGGAAAAGGTCATTGCCGCCATCGAGGCGTCCGGGTTCGACGCCCGCATCCGCCCCGAGGCCCTTACCCTGTCCGACTTTGCAAAGATCCAGCAGGCCCTTGCCTGACCGGACTGCAAACAGAAAGCCCTGCCGCTGAAAATCAAGCGGCAGGGCTTTTATGCTGTCGGTTATTGCGGCTGCTCCGCAGACGGTTCGTAGCGGAAGCGCTGCAGGGTCTGCTCCAGTGCGTTCAGGTCCACCGGCTTGGACAGGTGGGCGTTCATGCCGGCATCCAGGCTCTTCTTGACGTCCTCGGCAAAAGCGTTGGCTGTCATGGCGATGATGGGAATGGTCCGGCCCAGCGGGTTTGCACCGCTGCGAATCGTCCGGGTGGCTTCGTAGCCGTCCATGCCGGGCATCTGTACGTCCATCAGGATGGCGTCGTACTCGCCGGGGGCCACGGTCCGGAATTTCTCCACGACCTCGACACCGTCGCGGCAGATGGTGCAGGAAGCGCCCCGCATCTCCAGCAGGGACTGCAGGATCTCGGCGTTGATCTCGTTGTCCTCGGCGCAGAGAAAGCGCATCCCGTGCAGCGACGGGCTGTCCTGCGCCGGGGCAGGGCAGACGGCGGGTGCTGCCTGCACCGTTTCTTCGCAGATCTTGAAGTCCAGCACCACCTCGAAGCGGGTGCCCTTGCCCAGCTGGCTTTGCAGCGTGATGACACCGCCCATCATGTCCACGATGTTCTTGGTGATGGCCATGCCCAGACCGGTGCCCTGCACCTTGTTGGTCACCGAATTCTCGGCCCGGCTGAAGGACTCGTAAATGTGCTTCTGGAACGCTTCGCTCATGCCGATGCCGTTGTCGGTAACGGTGAACTTGTAGCGGGCATAGTGGCCGCTGCGGAGGATCTCCTCCACATTCAGCGAGATGCTGCCGCCATGGCCGGTGTACTTGACCGCATTGGACAGGATGTTGAGCAGTACCTGCCGCAGGCGGGTGGCGTCGCCTTCCACATTCTCGTGGAGCAGGTCGTGGACCTGTACGGTGAACTGCTGGTCCCGCAGCACGGCCTGCTGGCGGATCACGCTGTCCACCTGCGCGATCTGCTCGGCCATGCGGAAGGGCTGGATGTTCAGGGTGGCCTTGCCGCTTTCGATCTTGCTCATGTCCAGGATCTCGTTGATGAGGTTCAGCAGATGCCGGCTGGCGGTCTTCAACTTGTCAATGTAGCCCTGCAGCTTGCCCGGGTTTTGCAGGTCGTTTTCCATCAGGCTGGCCAGGCCCACGATGGCGTTCATCGGGGTACGGATGTCGTGAGACACATTGCTCAGGAAGGTGGTCTTGGCCAAGCTGGCGCTCTCCGCCTGCTGCAGGGCCGCCCGCAGCTCTTGTTGGCTTTCCTGCAATTTCTGGTTCAGCTTCCGGGCCTGCCGGGCGGCTTCCTTGGCGTTTGCCTCAGCGATGCGCGACCGGCGCAGCGAGACAAGGATGACCGCCAGGATCATCCCGAAGAAGGTGATCAGCATCACGGAGGCTACAAGAAAATTATCCTTTACAAAGTCGGTCACGGTCACCTTTTCCAGCGAGGCCTCGTACATGGGCAGCGCACCCGTCAGCATGGAGGCCGGGATCGTGCGCAGGGTCTTGTTCAGGATCGACATCAGGGTGACATCTCCGCGTGCCACGGCAAAAGAGACATTGCCGTCCTGCGTGAGGAAAACGCTGTGGAGCCTTTTGTCCTCACGGTACTTCGCAACCTCGCCGGATTCGGCAAGCAGGCAGTCGTTTTCGCCGCTGCGCACGGCTGCCTCGGCATCCTTCAGGGAATCGTACTCGACGATGTTCCAGTCCGGATAGCAGTAAGAAACGTACCATTTCAGCAGCAGGTCATCCTTCAGCAGAGCAACGGTGTTTGCATGGTTCTCGTTGAAGGAATTCTGCGCCGTGACCGCCGCCATGTTCAGGGTCAGGACCGTGTTGGACAGAACGAAGTTGTTCTCTTCCGCTACATAGGGGTTCTGGGCAAAATGGAAAATGAGGTCGATCTGGCCGTCTTTCAAGGCCTGGACCTCCTCTTCCATGGAATCATACCCGACCAGTGAAAAATCCAGCTTCTGGTTGCTGATGCTGTCGGATGCAAAGGCGATGTAGTCGTTGATCACCCCCACCAGCTGCCCGCTCTCCGGCACATAGGTACTGATGCCGGCATCGCTGGTCAGAAAACCGATCCGGATGTCTCCATGCTGCGTGACCCAGTCCTGTTCCTCACGGGACAGCACAGGCGTATAGGAGGCAGAAAGATACCGCTGGTGCAGCTCGTCGGCGTAAAACGGCTTGTCGAATTCCATCTTGCGCATGGCGTGATCCAGCTCTTCCTTCAGGTCCTGCCGGGTCCTGCTGATGGCAAAGTAGATGTCGGAGCCGCCGGTCTGGGCAATGGCAGACATGCCGTATTCCACCCAGCCAGGCGTCTCGGTGGAAATGACGCAGTCGATCTCGCGGTCCTGCGCCTGCTGCTTGTCCTGCTCGAAGCTGTTGGACCACACATATTGCAGATGCAGGCCGTGATCCTCCTCCCATTGATAGAACTGGGCGGCCTGCACGCTGGTTTTCAGCAGGGCGATGCGTTTGCCGTTCAGAGTGCGCAGGTTCGAGGCCGAAATGTCCGTGTGGGCCAGGTCGGCATACAGATAATAGATTTCCCGGCCCATCGGCAGCTCACTGAACAGCATGTCCTGTGCACGGTCCTCGGTGTAGGAAACACCAGCCATCAGGTCGATCTCGCCGTTTTTCATCATCTGGAGCAGGTCCGACCAGCCGGCCTTGACATATTCATAGGTCCAGCCGGTGTATGCCGCGACCGACTGCTCGTATTCGTAGGCATAGCCGCTGCGCTCGCCGTTCTTGCCCGTGATATTGTAGGCGTCCTCATACCAGCCCACACGCACCACTTTTGACGCGGCTTGCGCTGCGTGTGCAGGAAGCGGCAGCAGCGCAAGCAGGCACGCCAGCGCTGCCAGAAGGCAAGCCCATCGGCGCAGATTCACCCTGATCTGACACATAAACAACTCTCCTCACAGAAATCCTCTGGGTTTGTCCGCCGTCAAGGCTGCTGCCGCAGGCTCCGCGCCGGGAATCAGACGGCATTTCTGCATAATATTATTTCAATTATAGCGCTGCAAACCCCGCCTTGCAAGCGGTTTTATCGGTTTGATACGGCCAAAACGCTGCCGGCGGGGCACTGCGCCCGCAGCCCGCACCGGCGCGGCATGGCTCTGCCTGCCGGAACATGCCTGCTGCTGCACAGCCCGGGAAACGAACCGTTGAACGAACAGGAAAAAAGTGCTCACGCTGCCCGACGCTTCCCATCTGAGAACACGAGTGGATATTGACAATTTGCGTGGTTTCTGCTATCCTATAAACCAGTGATTTGTCACAGGCGGAAGGCGTTATCAATCGGCAGACCGCCCTTCGGAAAACAATAAAATAAGCTGGTGTGGCGCAATGGCAGCGCAACTGATTTGTAATCAGTGGGTTGCAGGTTCAACTCCTGTCACCAGCTCCAAGAAAAACCGCTCGGGAACATTGATTTCCGGGCGGTTTTTCCATGGGGCGAGTTTGTTGGAGAGATTGGTGCAGAAATTGCGATAAAATCTGTTGCAGATGGTTGACAAACTGCTTTGCGCGTGGTAATATATACAGGCAGTCCGCGCAGCGGGCACAAAAGAATATGGGCGTGTTCCCGAGTGGCCAATGGGGACAGACTGTAAATCTGCTGCTTTCAGCTTCGGTGGTTCGAATCCACCCGCGCCCACCAAACAAGAAAAATCCGAACCTATTTCCGATTGGAGAAGGGTTCGGATTTTTCGTTTTCTTCGGGTACAACAACGAAGGTTCCTGTGGACGGCACAAAACTCCGATACCTTGTCACAGACCGTAAGCCAATAACAAGATTTGGAGGGTATGATTATGAAGTACGATGAAAGAGCCTGCAAGTTTAACATGGATACCGGGTGTGTGGAGTTGACTCTCCAAGATGGGAGAAAAATTTCCATCGGCTGCACCGGGGTCGAGGATGCACTGAATGTGACTATGGCACAGCAGACGGAATTGGACTACCTTATCTACAATGACCCGCTGGGATATGCGGATTTGATTCTGAACGGTGACCCGGAGGAGTACTTAAAGAATGTGACCGGAAGCCATGGGTTAGAAGATTAAGGGCAAAAAAATAAGAGGTGTGCCCAACTGGACACACCTCGGTGAGATACATCTATGTAAGGCAGGGCGTTCCTTTCATCGGGAGCGTCCTGCTGTTTTTATGCTGCAACAGGCAAGGCTTGTAGAGCTTCCTGCTCTTTCAGCCACTTCTCATATTCACGCTGGCCTTCCTCGCTGTTGAAAAAATCAACCATGGAGGGATAGAAACAACGCGCCAACGCCTTGATTGCTTCATCCGGGTAGCCGGATTTGTTTGACTTCTTCTTTTTGTTCAAATGGTATCCTCCGAAACTCAAAGTTCCATATCCTGCCCACGCTTACGGTTTTGCTGCGGCACATTCATGGTGTGCTCCTGCTTGGGGGCAAGAATCTTTTCCAGAAAGCCACGCACCAGTTCGGGCGCACGGTGGAGAGCATCCAGATAGGGTTTCACGTCGTACCACAGGTCGTGGTACTTGTTGCTCCAACGAATGGCTTCCTTCTTGGCGGTGGAAAGTTCTTCTTTCAAGCGGCGGTTCTCCACATCCATCATATAGCCGTGGTCGGCCTGTTTTTTCAGCTTGGAGAATTCTTCTTCGGTCAGCGAGTAGTTACCGAGAAAGGTGCGCTTGCCGATATAATCAAGATCGCGCGCATGAATGAGGGCTTCTTTCGTGAGCGTGGCCTTTTTCTGCACAGCGGCAAGTTCCTTCTCCTTTTTGGAGAGGGTCTGACTGGTTTTGGCAAGCGACTGCGCCTTTTGGTCGGCTTGGGCGGTCAGGCTGTCCAGCCGCTCCTGCTCCCGCTGGACTTTGAACTGCGTGACAGTCAGGTGTTCTTCGGTACTGCCGCGCTCGCCGCGGTCTACATCGGTATACCCGGCGTTGCGCATATAGTGGAAGAAATCGTCTTGCAGGATGCTGTATGACTTCTTCAGGACTGGTTTGCCGTTCTTTTGCAGGACGGGCTTTCCGGCATCGTCCAGCAGAGGCTTAGATGCCCACTTCTTACTCCGGCTGACCTGCATGACAGTCTCCTTTACGGTACCGACCAGTGCCTTGTCCTTGCAGCGTTTCGACCACAGGATTTGCTTTTCCACCACAGGCACATAGACCACATGGAGGTGGTAGTGGTAGATCTCCCGGCCTAGTGCCTCGGTCATGGCACGGTTGATTTCATCGGCGTGCATGACAGCCGAGAGAATATACTGCTCACCGCCCACGATTTGAACGGCTGCTTTGTAGGCAT